>Ga0247841_10006952_pt1 | contig 17098 bp, 14 predicted proteins | sample LaCruzMarch2015__2_FD_192410 | JGI IMG/M metagenome (GOLD analysis project Ga0247841, IMG submission 192410) | Freshwater microbial communities from meromictic Lake La Cruz, Castile-La Mancha, Spain - LaCruzMarch2015_18m | ecosystem: Environmental > Aquatic > Freshwater > Lake | place: Spain... | reverse complement strand
GTTTAGGTGAGAAACACGGAGAAGATGTATTATTGTTTATAAAAACAGATAACCAAGAGCGTCTTTTGAGTGTTTATGACAAAATGCCAGACTTACATATAATTACAAATATGATGGATAGAAAACGATATGAAATGATAAAAGAACGAATTCAAGACACGAGTTATGGATTTTCAAATGGAACTTTATTATCAACTACAAAAGATGGAAATAATTTTAATTATATTGAGGAGGTTGATAATATGTTAAAATATATTTCAGGAAAAGGAAAGGTTGATGAAGTTGAAGACCCTATTAGAGATAAAAAATCTATATTTGAAAGAATTAAATATATATCTAATTCAAAAAATAGTAGGACAAAATTAAACAATGGAGATTTTACAAGTCAATTGTGGTTCTTGCCATTTGGAAAAGATATGTTAATTGACAAAGTGAGTAAATGCTTAAAAGATAGAATGATAAAAAATCGTGTATTGTGCCAATATGAAATTTTAATAGTTAATTCTAAAAAAGATTTCAAATTGAAAGATATTAAAGAAGAAATTAAAAATAAAGAACTAAAAGCAAAAGAAGAAGGAAAATCTGGATTAATTCTATTGGCAGGAAACCAATTAACATTAGGAATTACATTGCCATTTGTTGATGTAGTATTCTTATTTAATGATGTATTATCAAGTGATAAGATATTACAAATGATGTATCGTTGTATGACTGAAACTATAAATAGTAGTGATAATGCTTTAATTAATAATGGTGTAAAGAAATTTGGGTTTGTAGTTGATTTGAATATTTCAAGAGTTCTTAATACAATGTTAGACTACAATATTTATAAAAAAGACTTGAATATAGAACAAAAAATAGAATATTTAGTAGAGAATAATTTGATTAATATTGATAGTGATTTATTTCAAAATAAAGAAAATAAAACTAAATTAATTGAGAAATTATTACATATTTGGAAATCAGACCCAATTAATAATCTTAAAACTCTTTTAAGAAAGATTGAAGAAAATGTTATTGATTTAGAAACAAAAGACCAAAAATTAATTAATCAATATTTCACAAGTTCTATTGGTGATGATAAAGTAAATATTAAAGTTCAATTTGATGAAGATAATGATGAACCATTACAAACAGGAAAAGAAATTACAAAACAAGAAAAAGATGATGGAGATGATAGCAGTGTAATTGATAAGGATGAAGATGAAACTGATAATGGTGATACACAAAATATATCTCTTACGAAAGATGTATTGCCTTTTATAATTCCATTAAGTTGTATTTTAACAATTCAAGACAATAAATACGATTTTACAGAAATATTAAATACAATTAAGGGAAATCCAAATTTATTAGAAGTATTTAACGACCAATCTTTCGTCTGGTGGAACAAAAAGGATATTATTAAGTTGATTGAAAAAATTGTTGGAAAATATGTTAAAAAGAACTCTTCTATATATAATATAGCAATCCAATTTAAGATGTCTTTACAAAGTTTGATAGATAAACCGAAAGAATTATTAGAATTAATTGATAGTTGTTTGAAACCAAAACAAAAGGAAAAGCAAGAGAATGGTGAAGTATTTACACCAATGGAATTAGTATTTGAAATGTTGGATAATTTAGATAAACATTATATTAAGGAAAATGGAAAGAGTATATTCACTGAGAAAGAATTTAAATGGGGTGATATAACTGGTTGTGGTATGGGTAATTTCTCTGTGGCAGTATATTTAAGATTAATGGATGGACTAAAACAAGAAATTCCAGATGATGATGACAGAAAAGAACATATTTTAGAAAATATGATTTATATGGCAGAACTTAATAAAAAAAATGTATTTATTTGTCGTCAAATATTTGATGTAAATAATAGTTATTGTCTAAATTTGTATGAAGGAGATGCTTTGGAATTAGACCCAGATGTTGAATGGAGTATTGAAAAATTTGATATAATTCTTGGAAATCCACCATATAATAGAGGTGGAATTCGTTCTCACACTGGAAAACAACTTGGCGAAAAAAATGAAACGATTTGGACGAAGTTTGTTGAAAAATCCCTTGGACTATTAAAACCCAAGGGATATTTAGCATTTATTCATCCTTTAAGTTGGTTAAAAAAAAGTCATTCACTTCATAATGAAATGATTGATAGACATATTATTTGGTTAAAATTATGGGACAATATTAAAAGTTTGGCAACAATTAATGGAAAAATACCAATATCTCTTTATGTATTACAAAATTGTAAAAACACCAATAAATTTAAAACCGAAATAATTAGTGAGGTTCAAAGCAAAAAATTAAAAACTACATCAGTTGAGTATCTTGATAAAAACTATTCTATACCATTAGCATATCATAGTATATTTAACAAATTGATTACATTTATTGAAAGTAGAAATTTACAATTAGAATATAGCACAAAAACCATAAAATCTTCAGGAATAAAAACTAAAATACCTTCAATTTATACATTAGAAGATATGTGGGCAATTGACACATACACTATTAAAGAAGGCATTATGGTTAAAAAGGCGACAGAAACACATCCAGATGCTAATAAACGCAAATTAATTATAGCAAATAAAGCAAGTTTTAATGGTGCTTTTGTTGATTATGGAAAAATAAGTTTAACTGGAAATCATAAATTTTATATAGTTGGTGATAAATTGGAATTATTAAAAAAAATGCTTGATTTTAATATTATAAATATAATAGGTCATTATACAAAATATGGTCAGGACTTTTTAGATAATGAAGCATTCAAATATATTCCAGACATTCGTAAGTTAGGAATTAATGATATTACAGAGGATGAATTTTATAAGTTAATTGGATTAACAAGACAAGAAATTAATCAAATTAAGAAAACAACAAGTAAAGAAGATGATGTAAGTTCAACCGCAGACGAAGAAGAAATAATAGAAATTGAAGTTAAACCTAAAAAGGTTGTAAAAAAATCTAAAATTGTAAAACCTAAAAAGTTATTAATTATTGAAGAAGATGAAAATTAAATATGTTATGTATATAATATTAAATTATCAATTCCTTTAAGTGATGGGTAAGTTAATCCAGTAAATTTAATATGTTTATGAGTTCTATATAAAAATCCTAATAATTTGTCGTCATCTAAAAAATTATAATTTTTTAATTCACAAATAGAATGTGTAATTGTCCTTATTATATCTCTAATGTTGATATTATTAACATTAATTTTTTCTTTATAAAATTCGCATATAAATTTAGTTATAGTGATTTTATTACTAATCATAAATAGTGCTAAATTATCATTTTGATACAAAGTATTTTTTATTATTGGTGATTTATTTTCACGAATAAAATGCTTAATTGTATATATTACAATTGTTAATCTATCATTGTTTGTTATGCTGTTAGTAATTTTATCTTTTATAATGTCTATTAATTGTTTAATAGTCATTTTGTCATTAGTTTGAAATAAATTTTTAACAATTATCATTTCAAATAATCCATATAGAGTTTCACTATAAAAATTGTTATATTCATTTGACATTCTACTACACATTTGATTGAATTCCTGCAATATATTTTTTAATTTACATTGCGTTTCGCTATGAATTTCATTAAATGTTTTGTTTTTGATAATATTAAAATTTATTTTTTGTAAATAAATTACGAGGTCTGTTATGTTGGTTTCATCATTACAATAATGACAAAATTGGTTAAGTTTATATCTATTTGAATTTTCATTTTTATCTCTTTCAGTAATTTTTATTCTTTCGTTTATCATTTCTGTAATATTTGAAATACATAAAATATTGTTTTTAATATCTGTTATAAATTTTTCATAACTTTCTTGTGTTGAAAATAAATTGCTATTACAAAAATTTAAAACAATAAATTTACCAATAAGATTATTATTTGTGTCATCATTGATTAATTCTAAAAAATTGTGTAATTTTTTGCTACAAGAAATGTTTCCAGATAAAGATACAACTTCATAATTTATTTTAGTTATTTCTTTTTTATTATAATGAGATATTATAACCTTAGTTAAACCACTATTTTCAATAAAACTTTCATTTTCATCACCACTCAAATATTTTTCTTGATACAAATGTATTTCTGTATTTCCATTAATATCAGTTATAGAAATGTCTATGTCTTCTAAATTTTCTTCGCAAAATGATATAGAATTTAATTGTTCGTTATTTAAGGAATAATATTCACAAAATATTAGATGTAGCAGTCTTGCTCGTTGGTATGTATAACCTTTATAACTTGAAGAAGCACTTCTTGACATAATAAATATATAATGTAGATTTTATATATTAATTTATAAATATATTAATTTATTGGAAAACTACTTAAAATAAAATCTTTAGGAATATTATAAGGGATGGAAAAAGAAGTAAATCCGCCAACCGACTTTTTCAAAGGAATTAAAACATCCTTGAAAAGTGTCTTGAAACATCCTGATATTAACTTGCCGAAAATTACAAATGCTGTCATTAAGTGTAATAAAATCGTTATTCAAACTATGATGTTTATGAAACTTTTTTTATTAGACCATTATGATAAGCATAATAAATTACCAATTATTAATGATGAATTTATTAACTCTTGTATGAAAATATTATGTAATGAAAAAGCAACTGGAAGACCACCTAAAAAAGAAATAAAAAAACTCAAAGATGGTTTAACTGCTTTTTACAAAACAGAATTTCAACCACTTATTCAAAATGAAAATTTGGATTATACTCATATGAATACCATTTTAGATTATTTAACGATTGATATTCTTACGATGTATGAGAACAATATTAAATTACATTATGTAGAGTATGTTGAACGATATGTAAATGTAATTTGGAAAAAGAAATTTATTATGAATAAAATAAAAAGGTTGAATATTACACAAAAAGCAAAGGAACAAAGAGTAAATAATTTATGTAATCAATTACGAAAAATTAAAACTGATTTACTTAATATTGAAAATAGCAATTATAAATCTCATTCTATGTATCATAAATGGATTAACCAACAAAAACAATTTATTACACCAAATAAAGCAACTTATAAAAAGAATAATATTGTTTATGACTTAATGTGTAGTCCGTTTGATTATTTTACTTGTATGATTTTTATGATGAAACAAATTGAAAAAGAAGAACAAACAATTTATAATGTATTTCCTATGAGAAGTGAAGTTATACCAAAACATATACGATTAGATACAACTACATTAGTTCATTTGCTTATGACAAAGAAACAAGGAAATAAAAGTGATTTTTTAACAAAAGGAAATTTGAAACGCAAAGAAGATAAAATATGGGAGTTCTTTTTTAGAACTGAAAGAAAGTTTTTCAAGAAGAAATATTATGATTTTCATCATATGATAGAAACAGATGGAGTAAGTTGTTCTTTGTTATTATTGCGTAAAGATTTAGTTGGTAAGAAATTACCGATGATGAAAAAAAGTTTATCAACTGAAACCTATATTGATGAACTAAATGATTATTCAACTTTACAAAATAAGAAAATTATAGCAATAGACCCTGGAAAATGTGATTTAATTTATTGCGTGGATAATTCAAATAAAGAAGCAAATAAGTTTCGTTATTCACAAGACCAACGAAGAAAAGAAACAAAGAAAAAGAAGTTTTCAAAAATACAACTGGAATTGAAACAAGAAAAAATAAACGGGAAAACGATTATAGAATGGGAAACTGAAATATCAAAATTTAATCGTAAATCACTTAACATACCAAAATTTAAGGAATACATTAAAAAGAAGAGTGAAATAAATGGAATGTTATTTACCTTTTATGAAAAATACATTTTTAGAAAATTACGATTACAAAGTTATAGAAACACAAAAAGAAGCGAACAAAAAATGTTAAACAATTTCAAACGCATATTTGGAAATGAAAAAGATGTTGTAGTTTGTTTTGGTGATTACGAACAGAAAAAACAAATGAAATTCAAAGAAGCAACCAAAGGAAAAGGAATAAGAACCTTATTTAGAAAAGCAGGATTTCAAACTTATTTGGTTGATGAATTTAGAACAAGTTGTATGTGTTCCAAATGTGAAATAGGTATTTGTAAAAAGACAATGGTTAGGGAAAATCCAAAACCATACAGAAGCGGTAATGTCTTAATCCACGGACTGATTTGTTGTAAGAACGGATGCGGTTATTGGAATAGAGATGTGAATGGAGCAACAAATATTTACAAGATTGCTTATAATGCGATAAATAATAAAGAAAGACCAAATTATTTATCAAGAAGCAAGAATTTATCAACTGGTTTAGACGAACCAGTAAAACCAAAATTTACACGCTCTGCGAAGGGCAAACCTTTTTGATTTTTTATTTCACCGAAAGGTGCGGTTTTAAATCTTCAAGGGTGTAAATATAATTTGTATAATATAATTTACATATTAACTAACTATTTTATTAATTATAATAATGTGTTTACTTATTCAGTAAATAACACCAAACATAACACCAACATAATACAATTATTTAATATAATTGTATTTTAAAATATTAAATAAAAAATATAATTGATAATTAGTTACTGAATATTGTATATTTTATTTGAATAGTTCATGTTTAGTTTATGTATTCCAACAATGGATAGATTTGATAATTTTTTATCAAAATATTTAGTAAAATATTTAGAAAATGAATATATTGATGAAATTATAATAACAGATGAAAATGGTAATGATATAGAAAAAATAAAAAGACTTTTACCTAACAATAGTAAATTAAAACTATTTACAAATGAAACAAGATTAAGACCTTTTTTAAATAAAATCAGTGCTTGTTCAGCTGCTAAAAACGAATGGATTGTTTTAATGGATTCAGATAATTTTGCTGATACAGAATATTTTTGTATTGCAAAAAAATATATCGAAGAAGTAATTGGAGAACAAAAAAATATAATTCTAGCACCAAGTAAAGCACTACCAAATTTTGATTATTCGCATTTATCTGGTATTATTTATAAAAAAGGTAATTTTAATGAAAATAAAAATTTTGAAGTGATAAATAAAAAAACATATAATTCTCCTTCAACTACATTAATGAATACTGGAAATTATGTAATAAATAAAAGTTTAATATATAATTTAAATTTATCTTCAGAAAAGGATAATATAAATAAGTCATCCGCGTGTGATGTTATTTATTTTAATACTTTATTATTTGAACAATTAGACTTAAATATGTATGTTGTCCCAAATTTAGAATATCAACATGTTGTTCATGATGGAAGTATTTACATTCAAACATCTAATAACTTTAAAAATTTTAATGATATAGTTTATAATAGATATAATAATTTAATTTAAATATTACTTAAAAGAAAATAAATAATAATATATAATGCTTATTTCTTTACACGAACTAGTTAAAAAGTATAATATTATTTTTAATGGAATTTTACATGTTGGAGCGCACGAATGTGAAGAGTTAAATGATTATAATAAATATATAACAAATGATAAAATTTTATGGGTTGAAGCTTTGCCAGGAAAAGTTGAATTATGTAAAACTAAATTTCCTGGTATTAATATTGAAAACGCAATTGTTTCAGATAAAATAGAAAATGTTGTATTTAATGTCTCTAATAATGGTCAGTCCTCATCTATTTTAGAGTTTGGATTACATTCTCAGTATCATCCACATGTTCATTATATTACAGCTTTTGAAGGTACTACAACATTATTAAAAGATATTTTACCAAAATATAATATTAATTATAATTTTTTAAATTTTGATATACAAGGGGCAGAATTAAAAGCTCTAAAAGGTATGGAAGAATATTTAAATACAGTAGATTATTTATATACTGAAGTTAATAGTGATTATGTTTATAAAAATTGTGCTTTGATTACTGAATTAGATGACTATCTAAAACAATTTAGTCTTATTAGAGTTGAAACAAACTGGACTGATTGTAAATGGGGAGATGCGTTTTATATTCGTGAAAATTTATTAAATAAATAAATAAATACTTAAAATATTAAATTTATTTTAAGTATGTCAATTACTTTTTCAAGTTGTTTTTATATTATAAAATCAAAATTTGATCCAAATATTTATATTGAATGGATGAATAATTTTATTTCTATTGTTAATAATTTTAATTTAGTTATTTATACTGATGAAAATAGTGTAAAATATATAAATACAAGAGAGAACACAAAAATAAAAATCATAATAAAACCATTAGACCAATTTTACAATTATAAATATAAGGAATCTTGGATAAAAAATCATAAAATTAACATCCTTTTAAATGATAAGTCTTCATGGGAATTAAATATGCTTTGGTCAGAAAAAATAAGCTTTGTTAATGAAACAATTGAGAGAAAATATTTTGATACAGAATTTTATGGTTGGTGTGACATTGGATATTTTAGAAATAGAAATGGACAAGATTTAAATACTCAATTTCTCTCTAAATGGGCAAACAAAGAAACAATCAACCAGTTTAATAATGAAAAAATTATTTATTCTTGTATTAATAATGATGATGGTTATATGAATTATATGCATAAAATAGTTAATAATAAAAATACAGATGGTTTACCTGTTCAACCTATACCTGCTACTCAAAATACAATTGCAGGAGGATTTTTTATTTTACATAAAGATATGATTAAATGGTGGTTTAAAACATTTGATACCACTTTAGAAAAATACTTTATTAATAATTACTTAGTAAAAGATGACCAAATAATATTAGTTGATTGTATTTTATCTAATCTTAATAATTTTTTATTATTTAGAGAAAATAATATTCAATATGACAATTGGTTTATGTTTCAAAGAATTTTAAATTAATATACTATATAAATGATTAGTATATTAATGCCTATTTATAATGGAATAGAATTTATTGACGAATCAGTATCTTCAGTAATTAATCAAACATTTAATGAATGGGAACTGATAATTGCAATCAATGGACATCTAGAAAATTCAGAAGTTTATTTAACTGCCAAAGAATATCAGTCTAAAAATGCAAAAATAAAAGTTTTAGATTTTTTTGAAATTAAAGGAAAATCTAATACTTTAAATGAAATGATAAAATTATGTAATTTTAGTTATATTGCATTACTTGATGTAGATGACATATGGCATCCACAGAAGTTAGAAATACAATCCCAAGCATTAAATGATTTTGATGTTATTGGGTCTAATTGTGTATGGTTTGGAGATAGACCTGGAATTGTTCCATATATACCAATAGGAGATATTTCTAACGTAAATTTTTCCCAATCTAATCCTATTATAAATTCAAGTTCTGTAATAAGAAAAGAATTGTGTTTTTGGAATGAAAAATTAGATGGAATAGAAGATTATGATTTATGGTTAAGATTAAGAATACAAAATAAAAAGTTTTTTAATTTTAAAGAAATACTTGTTAAGCATCGTATTCATAATACTTCAGCTTTTAATTCAAAAGGAAATGGAAATAAAGTAAATGATTTATTAATTAGTTACGGATATACATAAACAATTTTTAAACTTCAATCTTATTCCATTCACTAGGACATAAATCTTTCGTATCAATGTTTGCGGACTGACCAAACCAAACAGATGGATAACATACAATTTTATCACCACATGAATTAAAATATGCAGCCCACCAACTGAAAGAGCTATTTGCAATAATATTATGATGACACAAACTCATGAAGAGCATTTGTTCCCAATCAGCCAAACTATTATCACCACGTGTAAAATTATAGTTGGGAAAATTGTGTATAAGTTTATTTATTATAATTAAAACATCATCTATATCTACATCTTCACAAAAATATATTACATCAAAATTATGATCTATATATGTAGATTTAATATGATTTAAAGATCTTTCATAATAATTATATGTTGTTAATGGATGAAAATCTTGTATTTTTTTATAATCACCAATTCTAAAATGCATGCTAATAGTATTTTCAAAGTTATAAATATGTTGTAAATTAAGTTTTTCTTGTAAATTAGTTTTCAATTTTCTTATGCTAATAATTCTGCAAATAATATCATAATCATCTTTAAAATATTTATAACTTTGAAAATAACCATATATCATTACATCTTTGTCAATCATTTTCTTAATAGGTAACACATCATATGTAAATCCTTTTTCTTTGATTATGTCAACACGAGGAAGTTCTGAAATTAAAAAAGGTTTCAAATTAGAAAAAAATGTTTTCCAAAATGTGTATCTAAGTGTTGTGGTTCCTGTGCCAAGAGTTTCAAGATTTAAAAACTTAAATTGATTTTGACTTTTAATTGCATAAGAAATAGTTGCGAAAATTTGAAATATTTGGTTGCCTAATCCACCCATTAAATTACACGTAATCATATAATATTATATTTAAAATTCTTTTTAAATAAAAATTGATTATGTTTATTATAAATTATATCATTGTATAATAAATATAATCACAAATGTATACCATAAAGTATAGACCAGATAAACTTACAGATTTTATTGGTAATCATCATTTAACCAAGCCATTTATTAAATGGTTATTAGAGTGGGACCCAACTAATAAGAAAACTAAATGTGCTTTAGTTTATGGTGTTAACGGAATTGGCAAGTCATTATTAGTTGAATTAATGCTTAAAAAACACGATTTTAATATTGTAAATTTATCAATTGATGAAGATAGAGATAAAGAAACAATAAACTACACTATAAAACCCTTATTAAGAACAAAAAAAACATTTGATGGACAAGATAATGCTTTAGTTGTTAGTGATATAGATAGTAATGGTGGTGATTATGGTTTTATTTCTACTTTGGTTGAATGTATAAAAGAAACACAAATTCCTATTATTTGTATTTGTGATGACAAATTTAATCAAAATATCAAACCAATATTAAATTATTGTGTTGATTTTAAATTGATTAAACCAAGTTATGATGAAATTTATAGCTTAATTTATAAAGTTGTAACAACTGAAAATATAAAAATTAATAAAAAAAATGTTGATAAATTGTATGAAGAATCAACAGGAGACATTCGGTTTATATTAAATAATTTACAATTAGGTGTAAAAAAAGGTGATACAAGTAAAAATATTCAAAGTTTAAATATATTTGATACAACTGGAAAATTATTTTCAAAAGAATCAAGTATTGAAGATAAAATTAAATATTATTGGATGTCACACGATATACATACCCTTATGGTTCACGAAAATTACATTAATAATACTTTAACTGTAAATAATGATGTCAAACGATTAGAAAATATATCTTATTCTGCTGATTCATTATCTGACGCAGATTTATTTGATTCAGTATTTGATTTTGAATTGTCAATTTACGTAGCTTTAAATACCATCAAAGCTACATCGAAATGCAATAAGAAAGGGATGGTTAAATTTCCACAGTTTTTAAGTAGAACTTCAACAATGAATAAAAATAAGAGAGACAAAATAGATTATAGAAATGTTAATTTATTAGGAGAAGAGAAAACAGTTGACAAAGTAAAACCTAAACCCAAAGTTCCAAAGGCTAAACCAAAAATTGAAAAACCTAAAAAAGACACAAAAAAGAAATAATAAATTATCAAACATACTTAAAGAAACGATATGTTTTCTTTAAGTATCAAAATAAATATTAAATCAAAAATTTTCAGTTAGATCAAACGCGTCATTTTTTCCAGTAGTAGTTGCCAACGCATATTCGCTCACGCGTTTCTCAAAGAAATTGGTTTTCCCTTGCAGACTAATTAATTCCATCCATGGAAAGCAATTTTCAACATTATAAATTTTCTTGTATCCAAGTTGCACAACTAATCTGTCTGCAACAAATTTAATATATTGAGACATCAAATCAGAATTCATTCCAATAAGTTTGCAAGGCAACGCATCACAAATAAATTCAATTTCAATTTCAACCGCTTCTTTAATAATTTCATAAATACGTGCTTTATCTGCCTTCTTTATTAATTTTGAATAAAGCAGGACAGCAAATTCGCAGTGAAGCGCTTCATCTCTTGAAATCAATTCATTGCTGAATGTAAGACCTGGCATTAGTCCACGCTTTTTAAGCCAGTAGATACTACAAAATGCGCCACTAAAGAAAATTCCCTCTACACACGCAAAGGCAACTAATCTTGTCGCAAAACTACTGCGATTATCATGAATCCATTTTTGTGCCCAATCTGATTTCTTTTTTATGCATGGAAAATTTTCAATTGCATTAAACAGCTTATTTTTTTCTGATTTATCTTTAATATATGTTTCAATTAAAAGACTATACGTTTCGCTATGCACATTTTCCATTGCAATTTGGAAACCGTAAAATGCTCTGGCTTCGGAAACTTGAACATCAGTCATAAATCTTGAAGCAATGTTTTCTAACACAATTCCATCACTTGCAGCAAAAAAAGCTAAAATCATTGAAACAAAATATTTTTCATCACGAGATAAGCTTTGCCAATTATCTAAATCTTTTGACAAATCAATTTCTTCTGCACGCCAAAAACAGTCAACTTGTTTTTTATACATATCCCATATGTCCTGATATTTAATTGGAAACATGACAAATCTGTTATCGTCTGGCGCTAGCAAAGGTTCTAATTGTGTTTTTGACATCCTAAATTATATATTGCGAAGATTTTAAATTATTATTTTAATATAATAAAATAATATAGAATGGAAATTATTCCTTTTTTTAAACAAGATATGGATGAACGTGATAACAGATTGTTACACATTGAAGATTTAATTAATGCAAAAAGAAAAATGTTGCTTGATAAACAAAAAAAAATTCGATTTATATCAAAACAAAATCGCTTTTTAGATGCAGTTAAAAATGATTATGTTAAATATTATAATTATATTTCTGACCAAAAACATGATCAAATAAAAGCTCTTGAGTTATTGAATGGTTATATTTATGATTTATCCACTTCAGGTGAATTAAGCAAAAATAATATTGAAGATGCAAAATTTGAACAGAATAAAATTCTTAAAGAAGTTAAAACTATTAAGAAGGGTTTAGATAATATAATAAATAATACAAATTATATAAGTTCTGAATTAAAAGAAAAAAATATTTAAATTTAATCCTATTTTATATTAAATTTAATATAAAATAAATATATAGAAATGACACAAAATCCACAATTTTTACAAGATTTTCAAAATAGTATGAATAAACTTAATGGAATGAATGAAGTTGTTCAGAAAAGTCTTAAACAAAAAAAAGAATTTAGTGACAAACTTGTTAATAAATTAAAAGATATTAATCAAAAAATTAAAGATTTAGCAGGAGAAATTAACAAATTAAAGGCTAATGTTGATGGACTACAGGGGCAAGTTACAACAAATTCAACTTATATAAATGACAAAGATGCGCAAATTGCCGCATTAAAAGAAAGAGTTATTGCATTAGAAGGCGAAAAACAACAAATATCACAACAATTAACTAATTTTCAAAAACAAGTAAATGATGAAAAAACTGCTTTGCAGCAAAAAATTGATTCAGATGAAGAACAACTTCGTAAACTAACTGATGAGAATGTAACTATTAAAAATCAAGCCAATGCTTTAACTAATGAATTAACTAATAAAGGTGATTTACAATCTCAACATGCTGAACAACTTAAAAATCAAACTGAAGATTTTCAAAAACAATTAGCCGCGCAACAACAAGACAATCAAACTAAAATTGATGCATTAATTGCACAAATCAAAGGTTATGATGATAAAATGTTAGAATTACAAAAACAATTAAAAGATAAAACAGATGAAGCTGCAGCTTATGCGCAAGCTGCAACTGATAAACAAAATCAAGGTCAGTCTCAAGTTGAGCAATTGAATCAACAAATTGTGCAACTTAAAACTGAAAATGAAGATTTAGTTCAAAGAATTATTGCTGCAACTGTTGCCATTAAAAACGCAACTGAAAATTTACAAAATTTGGCAGACTCTGTTCCAAATCAAGAAACCGAAAAATATATTGACCAATTATTTTCAGAAATTGAACTGTCTATTCAAAATATTAGTGGTGTGATTCAAGGCAAACCTTCAATACAAAATAAAACTCAAATAACCCCTACTGATATAATGACTCTCCAACAAATTGGAGGACCTCCTATTAAAATTTCCTTTAATGAATTACTTGATGCGTTATCAATAAAAATAAAACAAAATGCAGGACAAAAATATATTGATGCTTTTAACCAACTTAGACAACCAGGCGTATCAGGAAATGATATTATGCGTATTATTTCAAATAATGGTATTTCATTTAAAAATAATACTATTATGGGAGGGAAAAAATCTAAAAAATCTAAAAAACAAAAAGGTGGATTTATATACAAAACTAATACAAAAAGAAGAAGTATTTTAACTTCATCTTCTAGAAGAAAAACAAGTAAACGTAATTAAATAACAATTTTAGATAGCATTCCTTTAAGTCTTGGTAAATAACGGCAATTTTCAGACCATTCACCAGTAATCTCTCGATGTCTTAATGAAAATGGATGATGTCTTAGGTTAATTATTTTTTCTCTCTTTTTTAAAATATTTTTCCATATTCTTTGTATTATTTTTATCCAATATGTTTTTAATATTGCAACACAATAACCTGTATCTAAATAAATACATTCTATTATTTCAGGTTTAATATAATTTTTATTTTTTATGATTTTTCTATAATTTTTAAAAATATCATGATTGGTATTTATCATATTAGTATATTCGTGTTGTATATATCTAGCATCATCATTAATATACTCTATATCTAATTTTTTATATCTTACGCGAACTAAATAATGACATAATACATCTGAACTTATTGGTGGTCCATGTATCTTTGAATTATATAGTTCACATATAGATATATTGAAACGCGTTAAATTTGGTTCTTCAGATTCATAAACAATATCAGCATTATTATCATCCTCAATATCATCATCAATATCATCACTATCATACTCAAAATTAGACATATATGTATATTTATTTTTACAATAAACAAAATTTACTCAATTTTTTTTAAATATTATATATATAATGAAACTAAAAGCCGTTGTATCGAAAATCCTTACAAATAAGTTAGTATTAAATGTTGTTGCTTTAATTGCTTTTTTTAATGTAATTGGATATATGGTTATGGGAAGCTTCAATAATGTCATATTTTTCATATTATTAGCTATTCTAGTTAGATACTTTAGTAAAAACATGATAATTGTTTTAAGTGTTCCTCTTATTTTAGTAAACTTACTTAGTTTAAACAATAATTCTTATAATGAGGGAATGGAAACTAATCCAGATGAAACACAAAAGGAAATTTTAAAAAAAGCATTAGAAGATAAGAAAAAGAATGATTCACAAATGATTGTTCCTACTGATACTGAAAATGATGTAGTTGTTTCTTCAAATGTTTCAGATGACACATCTGGATTTGAAGTTGGACGTCGTAAAAATGGCGGTTCTAAAATTGATTATGCAACAACAATTGAAGACGCATATGATCAATTAAATACAATTTTAGGAAGTGATGGAGTTAAAGGATTAACAAATGATACACAAAAATTAATGCAACAACAGATGGAATTAGCTAAATCAATGGAAGCAATGACACCTCTTATCAAAGGCATCATGCCAATGGCTGAAAAAGCGCAAGAAATGATGAAAAGTATGGATAATGGAAGTGGTGGATTAGGAAGTGTCATGGAAATTGCTAAAAAAATGTCTGGGAGTTTAGGAGGCGCTATTAAATCTCCTTAAAAATTATTTTAAAGATTATTAATTAATAAGTATTTTATATTATAATAATATAATATGAAAAAGTGTCCACCAGGAGTCATATGCATTGAAAATTATTCAATGTTTTTTGTTACTATTTGTATTTTTATTATTATGTATTTAATTTATAATAACAATCAAAATATAATTGTTAATAATAAACCTTCTGAAAAAATAATTATTAAAGATACACAAAGAGAGAACAGTGGATGGTTTGGATTAAGCTGGCCTTACACAAATTTACCAAGTGACCCTTTATTAAATCCTTATGCACCACCTTTAAGAGATGAAAGATATTTAACTTCTGGATTTAATAAAGGTATTGTTCCAATTAATGTATCTACAAATGTTGGTGCGGTTGATACTGTGTATAGACAATTAGGAATATTATCTCCATCAAATGGTTCATCCAAAGATAGTATTATACCTTTAATGGGACGACCTCTTTTTACTAATAGAGATAAATGGCAATATTATTCTACTAGTAATCAACATAATAATATTAAATTACCAGTATCTCGTTCAGGAAAAAGTTGTACAAATGAATATGGTTGTGATAAATTATATAATGGAGATACAGTTTATATTGAAGGTTCTAATGAAGTTTATAGAGTTACTGTATATGATAATGATACTATTAAATATTTACCTTTTCTCTAATTAAGATATATGTTTTTTTGTTAATCTAAATTTCCGCGTTCTACGGTTTTTTCCACCTTTATTTGACATCATTACAGCTGTGTTATTTACTGCGTCGAACCCATTTTGTTGAATGTCACCAGAATTATTTTGTGATACTTTTTCTACTACCTTATCTGCAATATATTCTACAACAGTATCAATCGCTTGGTATATTTCTGGTTTATTTGATTTATCTTGATAAACAGGAGGTTGTTCCATCAGTTGTTCATCAATAGGTTGTTCAATTGATTGTTCCATTGGTTGTTCTACAGATTGTTCATCAATAGGTTGTTCCATTGGTTGTTCAATTGGTTGTTCATCTATCGGTTGTTCTACATATTGTTCCATTGGTTGTTCTACAGATTGTTCCATTAGTTGTTCATCTATTGGTTGTTCATCTATCGGTTGTTCTACAGATTGTTCCATTGGTTGTTCTACAGGTTGTTCCTTCGGTTCATCTATCGGTGATTCATCTATCGGTGATTCATCTATCGGTGATTCATCTATCGGTGATTCATCTATCGGTGATTCATCTATAGGTGATTCATCTATCGGTGATTCATCTATCGGTGATTCATCTATCGGTGATTCATCTATCGGTGATTCATCTATCGGTGATTCATCTATCGGTGGTTCCA
>Ga0247841_10006951_pt1 | contig 17098 bp, 10 predicted proteins | sample LaCruzMarch2015__2_FD_192410 | JGI IMG/M metagenome (GOLD analysis project Ga0247841, IMG submission 192410) | Freshwater microbial communities from meromictic Lake La Cruz, Castile-La Mancha, Spain - LaCruzMarch2015_18m | ecosystem: Environmental > Aquatic > Freshwater > Lake | place: Spain... | reverse complement strand
CCATTAGAAAACATTTTCCCCCATTATTTTATCTCTTTCCCCACCCTTCTCCAATTTTGCCATCAGAAAACTGATACGAAAAGTTGAAAAAATCAGCCAAAGTTGTAGAGTAATTAAAATGGTACTAGATAGAAAACAAGATATAAATTACAGTCTTAAAGGTAGGTGACCAACAATGCCTTTATTCAAGATTCAAACTGATCCAACAAAGCTACGAGCTGGGTAAGTGAATTTACTCCAAGGAGAAAAATGAAAACAATTAAAGAAACCCCTTTCAATCCTCGAACCTAATGTTAGAGTTTAGGTACGAGTAAGCAGAAAATTGATGAAATTTATGAAGCTACTCGCACCTGATGTTCGAGTAGAGGTTCGAGTATGTCGGGATAGGTTCGAATACACCCTTCGAGACCACCACATACAGTACTGAAGTATCCGTTACGGTATCACCAAAGGTTCGTGAAGACGGAATCCGTCTCAGCGAGTGCCTTTAGCACCTTTAGCACGTGGCTGTCTCGAATCCTCCCCAACCATTGCCTGTTGAGTCAGATACCAACCAAACCGCGATCCCCATTCTTCCAAAAAATGTCATCGCTGATGGCGGTCATTACGAATGCCTTTGGCATGTGGCAACCTCGAATCCTCGCCTAATATCCTTGCCTTTTCCACCTCTATCAAACCAAATACGGATTCCCAATTACCAGCAAGCTAAAGAAGTTTAGCAAATTTAAGCTTTTTGTGTTTTATTGTTTTAGACTTAATTTCAATTCAGTAAGCTGTTTTCTTACTTTTGGTAAATCCAGGTTAATGGTTCTCCAAAGGATATCTAAGTCAATGTTTGAATAATTATGGACCAATACGTTGCGCATGCCAATCATCCTTGACCAATCAATTTTAGCATACAACTGTACAAAATCATTTGGTAGCTTACTAGCGGCTTCCCCCATGATTTATTTTCATAATGGGACAGAATCTCGTAAGATATTTTCTTTGAAATATCCATTAATTGATTCTGTTGTTACTAAGCTAATTTCTTTATCAAGAAGTTTTGATAAATCCATATAAAACCCACCAAGATCAAACAGTGTTTTATTTTTCTCTAGTGTGACCAGTAAATCTATATCAGAGTCAGATCGATCATCTCCTCTTGCTACTGATCCAAAAATTAAAATCTTGGTAATACCATACTTATTAGCAATCTTTTGGATTGTCTTTTTTTTACTTCTAATTTTCTCTAATTCGCTCATACAATTAGTCTAAACCAGTTTTTAGCAAAGTAAACCAATTTTCTAGAAAACACTTGAATTTGTTCGACAGCACTACTACTATCACTACTTCCATGATTAATGGTTGGCATATAAACAATTTGCCCTCCTGGATATGATGACCCTTCACTGAATAAAGATTAATCTTATCTGATAGCCATTAAAAATAGTCATACCAATCAATAATAACTCAAACGGTTTTGAATCAGAAGTTTACGTCGACTGTGACCCATCAGAATCTCGAAAGCTATCGGGGCATACAATAGGTTAGATCTCTTCCTCGATGGCTGCAAATAATTCAAAATCATCATCCAGTTCTTCTTCTTCTAAAATACTATCTATTTTAAAAAGATGTGAATCAATTTTAACCAATTCTTCATCAATTGGCTTTTTCTTCTTCTTTGGCATCCTATATCCTCCCTCTGTCATTGTGAAGTATGGCGCTCCCGAATCCTTCGTCACAACGAGTGCCTTTAGCACGTGGTTGTCTCGACTCCTCTCCCCTTATACAAGCGCTATATCCAGGTTTGTCTGGTTCACTTTAATAATTCGGAGCTTTGTCATCGATAACCTCCATTAGAAAACATTTTCCCCCATTATTTTATCTCTTTCCCCACCCTTCTCCAATTTTGCCATCAGAAAACTGATACGAAAAGTTGAAAAAATCAGCCAAAGTTGTAGAGTAATAAAATGGCACTAGATAGAAAACAAAATATAAATTACAGTTTCAAAGGTAGGTGACAAACAATGCCTTTATTTAAGATTCAAAATGATAATGTCACTAAAATTAATCCAAAAAAACTTGATCTTGAAATAAAACTTTAATCCATGCAAGGAGAACTTTTATGAATAATATCAAAATCTTCCTAGCGTCTTCTGCAGAGCTGAAAACAGATCGAGATCAATTTGAAATTTTCATCAACCGTAAGAACAAAGACTGGGTTAACAAAGGAGCTCATCTAGAACTGGTAATCTGGGAAGATTTTCTTGATTGTATCTCAAAGACCCGCCTGCAGGATGAATACGATAAAGCCATTCATGAATGCGATATCTTTATCTTGCTCTTCAGTACCAAAGTCGGCAAATACACGGAAGAAGAATTTCAAACTGCCTACGATCTCTTCTTGGAAACAGGTAATCCTAAAATCTACACCTACTGTAAGGAACAAATCAATAATCAGGATAGCCCGGATCCTCAAGACCAAAAAAGCGTAATCAACTTCCAAAAAAAGCTACAAGAACTAGGTCATTTCCAAACCAATTGTCAAAATACCCAGGATTTTCTGCTTCACTTTACGCAACAACTTGATAAACTCGTTGCAACCGGAGTTATAAAATTTGAAGAAACAGCCAGCCCATCGAAAGCTATACCGCACACTTTAACCCTTCCTCCGTTTAAACCCGAAGTATTCTTAGGGAGGGAAGAGGATCTTTCAACCATCAAAGACAAACTGTTTCAACAAAACACTTCCTTGTTTTTACTCAGCGGAGAAGGGGGTTTGGGTAAAACCTCTCTTGCATCGGAGTATTACCATACCTACCAGGAGGAATACAAACACGTAGCTTGGGTGCTTAGTGAGAAAAATATCGCCAATGCTATGCTAACCAACCTAGCCGGTCCCTTAGGAGTCAAATTTGAGAATACTATGCCCCAGCAGGAAAGACTGGACAAATTGGTTACGACCATGACTTCTCTTCCCAAACCCTGTCTATTGGTGATTGATAATGCGAATGAAACGGAGGACCTGGAAGAGAACTACTTAGCCCTTCGTCGGTTTTCCAATTTTCACATTCTGCTTACAACCCGGATACCAAAATTTCACAATGCAGCCAGCTACTTATTGCAGAATTTACCCAAGGAAAAAGCCCTGGAACTCTTTCGGATCCATTACCCCTACCATATACTAGAGGAAAACGAGCTTTTCTATCAGATCAGAGAGGCTATCGGAGGTAATACTCTTGTGATCGAGATTCTGGCAAAAAACCTGGCGATCCTCAATCAAAACGAGAATGCCTATACACTCAAAAGATTACTCTCGGATATCCAAAGCAAGGGTCTATTAAACACATCAGAAACTAAGTCTCTCGAAACAGACTACCATGCAGGTCACATATTAATCCAGGCAAAACCATCCGATATTATTGCCACCATGTACGATCTGGGTAATCTTTCCACCGAGGAAACAGCAGTGCTTTCTGTATTTGCTGTGCTGCCACCGGAGAAAATAGAGTTTAAAGTCTTAATTACGTTACTTGATCCCTCTATCCAGCCAGAAATGACTCTTCAATCTCTTGCCCAGAAAGGTTGGATTGAATTTAACCAGGATACTCGATCCTATAAATGCAGCCCTGTAATCCAGGAGATTACCAAAAAGAAGAATCCAAAGCTCTACGAAGATTGTGAGTACTTGATAAGCCAAATAAATGAAAAATTAGATTATGACAAAACATCAGGGATGCCACTTAAAATTTCATTAACCGAAGCTGAAATATTTGTTCATTATGGAGAGAGTATAGTGAAAACTTTTTTTAGATCATGTAAAAAGATAGGAATACTCAATGAGGAAATTGGTACTTTCTTTAAAGTAACTGGCGATTATCTTAAATCAATTAGTTATTTTATGCAAAATCATATGATATTAACAGAATTATGTCAGATTGATAAGGATGATATAGAGATTAAAAATCTTCTTGGATTAATATGTTTCAAAATAGGGAATATATATAAATTTACTGGAAATCAGGCACAATCCTTATTTTTTAACGAACAATGTGCCCTTATAGAAAAAGAGCTTGTAGAAACAAATCCAACAAATTTTGAGTATAAAATTAACTTAGCAAAATCTTTTCAGGGACTTGGGGACATCTATCTAGTACAGGGTAATCTAGAGAAAGCGAATCTTTTTTTTCTACAACAAAATGAGTATTCTAAAGAATGTTTTGTCTCAGATCCAAAAGTAGCAAGTTATAAAAATGGATATGCATTATCAATCGAAAAGTTAGGCGAAGTTTGTAAGTCCAAAGGGGAATTAGAAAAAGCTCTACAATATTTTTCTGAATTTGACCAGCTTGAACACGAACTTAGTATTGAGTTTCCGATGGATGTAGCATATAAGAACAATCTGACTGTTGGTTATACTATGATCGGAGATATTTATCTTCAATTGGGTAACAAAGAAAAATCTTTAGACTATCATAACCGTTGCTACCAGTTGGCTAGTGAAAAATTTAAAGCCTATCCGCAGAATGCCTGGTTTAAGTTCGGTTTTATTCTTGCCTGCGAAAGGTTAGGAGATTTGAATTTTCTGTTAGGTAATCATAAACAAGCTATATTAAAATACAAAAAGAATTTGGAACTATCCTTGGAATTATACTTAGAACATCCAGATAATGTTGAACACAAAGATTCAATTGGACTGTCAAACGGAAAACTGGCTGATGTTTATGCATCTATAAACGATCCCGCAAAAGCATTAACGCACTATTCAAAATTTAATCTTATCGAAAAAGAACTTTATGAAGCGTTTCCATTGGATGTGAGATTTAAAAATAATTTAGCAATATCTTCCTATCTCCTTGGAAACTTGTACAAAAATCAACTGAATGATTTACCGAATGCAATATCCCATTATAAACAAGCAGAACATTTGTGGACTGAGCTTGTAAAAGAAGCCCCAGGATTCGAAGACTATAAAACGATGTTTGCTGAAGTGCAAGAAGCATTAAAAGGTTGTGAAAATGAAAAACAAATTAACGACCAACCTAAAGGAGCACAACCATGACAACTTCATCCACCAACATCAATGAGAAGGCGAATCTGATATGGGCCATAGCGGATAAGCTGACTGGCTCGTACAAACCCCACGAGTATGGGGAGGTGATCCTGCCTCTCACGGTGATTCGGCGGTTTGATAGTATCCTGGAAGATACGAAGGATGCGGTGCTGGAGAGAAATAAGAACCTGAATATTGAGGTGAAAGATCCCATCCTGCGCAAAGCTTCCGGTCATTCGTTTTATAACACCAGCCCTTTTACGTTCAAACGGTTGCTGGATGATCCGGATAATATTGAGGCTAATTTTCGAAGCTACTTGCAAGGATTCTCCGAGAATGTTCGTAATATTATTGAGCGGTTTAAGTTTGACAACCAAATCATCACGATGGTGGAGAAAAACCTTCTCTATATTGTGCTCAAAGAATTTACCGATCCTAAAGCCGATTTACACCCGGACAAAATCAGCAATATTGAGATGGGATACATTTTTGAGGAAATCATTCGACGGTTCTCGGAGGCTCATAATGAGGATGCCGGACAGCACTATACCCCCCGGGAAGTGATTGAGCTCATGACCAATATCCTCTTTGTGGGGGAGAGTGATTTGCTCTCTGGCAAACCAATCCTCAAGACTATCTACGATCCAGCCTGCGGGACTGGTGGTATGCTGACAGTTACGGAAGAGCATTTACGGGCTCAGAATAGCAATGCCCAGCTCATCTGTTTTGGGCAGGAAATCAATGCCCAGACCTATGCCATCTGCAAATCAGATATTCTGATCAAAGGGGCAGATGCTCAATATATTAAGGAGGGGAACACCCTCTCCAACGACCTCTTTGGCAGTGACAAATTTGACTACATCATGTCCAATCCTCCCTTTGGCAGGGAGTGGAAAAATGAGAAAGCTGCAGTAGAGGCGGAGCAAAAGCTGGGATATGCTGGACGGTTTGGTCCCGGTCTCCCCTCCATTAGTGATGCTCAGATGCTATTCCTGCTGACCGCTCTCTCGAAAATGAAGGAGCCAAAGGAGGGTGGGAGCCGGGTGGCAATCATCCAGAATGGCTCTCCTCTGTTTACGGGGGATGCTGGGTCAGGCCCTTCCGAAATCCGCCGCTATATCCTGGAGCATGACCTCCTGGAGGCGATCATTGCCCTCCCCAACGACCTATTTTATAACACGGGCATCGCTACCTATATCTGGGTACTGACCAATAAAAAAGCAAATCATCGCCAGGGGAAAGTCCAGCTCATCAATGCCAACGATCTGTATGAGAAACGCAGGAAATCGCTGGGCAGTAAACGGAACGATATCCCGAAGCACAATATCGATCACATCTCTCAAATCTTTGGGGATTTTAAGGAAACCGAAATTAGTAAAATCTTTGATAATGAGGAGTTTGGTTATTCCAAAATTGTGGTGGAGAGGAAGGACAAAAGCCTCAAAGATACCGAGAATGTACCCTTATCCGAAGATATCGACAGCTATTTTGCGAGGGAAGTCCTACCCTTTGCCCCCGATGCATGGATCGACAAGAACAAAACCAAGATTGGCTATGAGATCCCCTTTACTCGGTATTTTTACAAGTACACCCCCCCTCAGCCAGCTTGCGACATCATGAAGGAGATTCTAGAAATTGAGAAGGAACTGGACGGAGCCCTCAAAAAGGTATTTGAATCATGACCCGGGCGATGAAACCAAGTGGAATAGAGTGGATTGGGGAAATACCAGAGGGTTGGATGAAAGAAAAAAACAAGAAACTTTTTTATGAAATAAATGATAGAACTTTAGAAGAAGAAAATCTCGATTTATTATCTGTATCAGAGTATTATGGAGTAGGATTAAGAAAAGAAAAAAAAGAAGAAGAAGATTTTTTATCGAGAGCGGAAACTTTAGATGGTTATAAAAAATGTAATAAATTTGATATTGTAATGAATATCATGTTAGCTTGGAAAAGAGCAATCGGTGTAAGTAGATACGATGGAATTGTAAGTCCAGCTTATTGTGTTTATAGAAAAAGAAGCGATAAAGTAAACACAAATTATTATCATTATCTTTTTAGAACTGATTTGTATGCTGATTTATTCAGAAGGTACTCTACTGGAATCATAGATTCACGCTTAAGATTATATCCTGATAAGTTTTTCTCCCTATTCTCTCATTTTCCTCCCCTTCTAGAGCAACAAGCCATCGCGGATTATCTCGATCGGAAGAGTGAACTAATCGATAGCATGATCGAAAAGCAAAAAATGGTGATCGAAAAGCTAAAGCTCTACAAACAATCGATTATCACCGAAGCAGTCACCAAAGGCTTGGATCCATCTGTAACCATGAAACCCAGTGGAATCGAGTGGATCGGTGATATCCCAGAAAGTTGGAAGGTAACTAAAATATCAAGGATATTTAAATTTTTAGGCGGATTTGCATTTAAGAGCGAAAAATATGTGTCTGAATCAAACAATCAAATAATTCGGCTAGGTAATGTTAAAAACGATTTACTGTTGGTAGATTCAAAAGAAGTATTTATTTCAGATGAATATGCAAGAAAAGCTTCAGGATTTCAGATAAAACTTAACGATATTCTCTTTACAATGACTGGAACCAAAGGAAAACGTGATTACTTTTACACATTGATTGTTAAGGATAGCGATTTAACAGGAAGGAAATTATTCATCAATCAGAGAGTAGGATGTTTCAGGAAAATTAACGATATTTATCCAAAATATTATGATTATCTATTAAAAAATGATCGTATTCTAGATTCAATTTTTTTCTTTGAGACTGGCACAGCCAACCAAGGTAATTTAGGAATAGAAACAATACAACAAACAAAATTACAATTTGCTCCCCTCTCCGAACAACAAGCCATCGCGGACTATCTCGACCAAAAATGCACTCAAATCGACAACATCATCGAGCAGAAGCAAAACCTCATTGAGAAACTATCCAACTACAAAAAGTCGCTCATCTACGAATGTGTCACCGGAAAAAGGGAGGTATCGCCAAATGCCTGATTTTGACCATCGCGAGCGAAAGCTGGAAGAAGCGATTGAGTATTTTCTCACCCATGAGGGAGGCTACCAGCAAGGGGACGCATCCACCTACGACAAGAATCTAGCTCTCGATACGGATAATCTGCTATCCTTCATCCGAACGACTCAACCCAAGGAATGGGAACGGTACAACAACATTTATGGCTACTCAGCTGATGAAGCGTTTATCGATCGGTTCTGCAAAGAGGTTCGCCAGTCAGGAATCATCCACATCCTCCGGCAAGGAATCACCGACCGGGGAATCAAATTTAAGGTTGCCTATTTTAGACCAGAGACCGGACTCAACGAACAAACGGGGAAGTTGTATGAACAAAATATCCTCACTTGTACCCGTCAGCTCCATTATTCCACCCGTAACAACAATTCTCTGGACATGGTGCTATTTCTTAATGGTATCCCGATCGCTACGCTAGAGCTAAAGGATCAATTTACCGGACAAGATGTGAATAGTGCGATTGAGCAATATAAATATGACCGGAGTCAGACGGAGCCGATCTTTGAGTTTCCCAACCGGGCTTTGGTGCATTTTGCCGTGGACCTTAAAGAAGTATACATGACCACTCGCCTGGAAGGTGCCAACACTTGCTTCCTACCCTTTAACCAGGGAAGGGGAGGAGCAGGAAATATCGGGGGAGCTGGCAATCCACCAAGGGAGGATAACTTCGCCGTTGCTTATCTCTGGGAGCACGTCCTCTACAAAGACCGACTGATGGAAATCCTACAGAAGTTTATCCACCTCGAGAAGAAAACTAAAACTGACAAAACCGGGAAAAAGACAGAAACCAAAAGCATCATCTTCCCCCGTTATCACCAGCTGGATGTGGTTCGAAGGATCCTCGGGAGTGTCAAGGAACAAGGAGCTGGCAGGAATTATCTGATCCAGCATAGTGCTGGCAGTGGCAAATCTAATTCCATCGCCTGGCTGGCTCATCGACTCTCCGGACTGCACAACCTCCAGAACGAAAAGATATTCAAATCCGTGGTGGTCGTGACCGATCGAAAAATCCTGGACAACCAACTCCAGGATACGATCTTCCAGTTTGACCACAAACTCGGAGTGGTCGAAAAAATTGATAAGGACTCAGCCCAGCTCAAAGATGCCATCAACGCAGGGAAAGCGATTATTATTACCACCCTTCAGAAGTTCCCCGTTATCTACAAGGATATCATCGGTGGCAAAAACAATTTTGCGATCATTGTGGATGAAGCTCATTCTTCCCAAACCGGGGAATCTGCCAAGAAACTCAAAAAAGCTCTCGCCGATACAGGAGACATCCTCGAAGAATATGCCAGGATGGAAAATGAGGAAGAGTCAGAGCGGAGGGATGAGGAGGATAAACTGCTGGACGAACTGGCAGTCCACGGTCAGCACAAAAACCTATCCTTCTTTGCCTTTACGGCCACACCCAAGGACAAAACGCTACAGATGTTTGGAGACAGGCAAGGGGATGGGATGTACAAGGCGTTTCATATCTACTCCATGCAGCAAGCCATCGAGGAGGGATTTATCCTGGATGTGCTCAAGAACTATATCACCTACAATCACTATTTTGAAATCATCAAAAAGATCCCGGACGATCCAGAGCTGGATAGTAGCCGTGGAGCCACCGCGATTCGTCGGTTTGAATCCCTACATCCGCACAACCTGGCGCAGAAAACCGTGATTATGGTGGAGCATTTTTTGTCGAATACCCGAACCAAAATTGGGGGGAACGCCAAAGCAATAGTCGTCACCTCCTCCCGAATGCATGCGGTTCGGTATTTACATGAATTTAGGCGGTACCTTAAAGATCAACATTATGACGATCTGGAAGTATTGGTCGCCTTTTCAGGGGTGGTCAGTGATGAGGGAGTCGAATACACCGAAGAGAAGCTCAACCAAACCAAGGATGGGAAAACGATCCGGGAAAAACAACTGCCAGAGTATTTTCGCTCTGATGAATTCCATATGCTGATTGTCGCAGAGAAATACCAGACAGGCTACGACGAACCACTTCTGCACACCATGTTTGTGGACAAAAAACTCTCCGGAGTCAAAGCGGTGCAGACCTTGTCCAGACTCAACCGGATTATGCCAGGCAAAGAGGACACCTTTGTGCTGGATTTTGTGAATACAGCGGAGGAGATCAAGGAATCCTTTGAGCCCTATTACCAGGCTACTGTCCTCTCTCAGGAAGCGAATCCCAATATCATTTATGACATCAGGAACCAGCTGGAAGAGTATCACCTGTGGCAAGCCTCCGAGATTGAGCTATTTGCCTCGGTTTATTACAAGCCGGGGAATCAGGAGATGCCTGACCTGGGAAAGCTGACAACAGCTTTGCAACAGGCTCTTGACCGATATGCTGCCAAGGAGCCAAAAGACCAGGAATTGATCAAATCCGGACTGGGAAGGTTTGTACGGATATATGCGTTTATCTCGCAGGTGTGCCGGATGTTCGATAAGGACATGCAAAAGTTTAGCATCTTTGCTAAGTTTCTGCTCAAACTCATCCCCAAAGGGGTAGTCGAGAAGATTGTGATCGACGACAAAGTGATATTGGAGAGATATAAGATTGAGAAGGACTTTGAGGGACCGATTGTGTTGGCTGATGGTCCAGAGCTGGATCCAGCTACAGGAGGTCTCGGAGGGAAAGACAAGAAAAAAGAGCCACTATCGGTGATTATTGCCAAAATCAACGAACGATTTGGCACCAACTTTACCGAAATGGACAAGGTACTCGCGCAACTCACCCAGGACTTTATGGCAGACCAACGGTTAGTCGATCTAGCCAAAAACAATCCCCAAGCTACCTTTGAGCGTATCTTTGAGCAACAATTCAAGGATATTGCAGCAGTCCGCTACGAGAAAAACGAAGAATTCTTTGTCCGCATGTTCAAAGATGAAGCCTTTATGGGAGAAGTAATCCGGTTGTTACTTCCTGAGGTTTATAGGAAATTGAGGAAAGGGTAAGGAGGAGGGAGAGAGATGAGAATGCTCCCTTACCCTTCAGATAGTTTAAGTTTGATAAGTTTTAGGTTATTTTGAACCAGGAGAGTGCCTTGATGAAAAGAAGAATTGTTGCATTAGTGGTCATCTTTGTAGTTGTTTTCATGTCCATGATGTTTGGAGTACAAGTAAAGGCAGAGACTCAATTCATTTTCCCAATTCTTCAAGCCCCTTGGACAGGAATGGCAGAAATAACTCAAGGAACTCAAGGTAATTTTTCTCATACTGGTGGGGATAAATATGGGATTGATATTACTTGGGGCAATAGTAAAGATGTTAAATCAATCGGTTTGGAGGATGAAAATTTTCCAGTCCATCCCTGCTTTCAAGGAACAGTTGTTTATAGCGCCCCCCAATTAAATGGAGATAAACAAAATGGTTACGGTAATTTAGTAATAATAAAACATTCCTATAATGGACAAGAATTTTATTCATTATATGGGCATTTAGAAGAGAAGTTAATTGAAATAAATACACGTGTCGATTGTGATACATTAATTGGATTTGCTGGAAAGACAGGAAAAAGAAATGGAAAAGATTTCTCTCAAATTCATTTACATTTTCATCTACAAAAAGAACTAACAGTAAATGGAATTTACACAAGTATTCCAATTAACAACTTATACATAAGAAATACATCAAAAAATCAAACAAAATTTGATACTTTTAACAACGAAATGCTTAAAGACGACAATATTATTGGAAATAGAATTTTTGAATCATTCAGATTGAAGTTACCTGAACTGGCTTATCCTGAAAATGACCAATTTGAAGTTTCGTTAAATACATATTTTGTGTGGAGTAGTTTTAATGAAGCAAATAAGCATATCATTGAGATAAAAATAAACGGTTTTCTTAAAGAAGAACATGAGATTGAATCCAATTATTATTTTCCTTCTTCAGCATTTCCTGAAGGTTCGCAAATTGAATGGAGGGTTAAGTCTTTTGCTAACGGAGGAAGGTCAAGTCCATACAGCATTTCATCGAAATTTATTACTAAAATAATTAAAGGAGTTTATCCGCCTGAGCTTGAATCTCCAATTGATCGTGAGGAAATTACTCATTCACCTATTCAATTTAGATGGAAGTGTCCTGATCTTAACAAAAAATATAAAATCCAAGTTTCAAAAAATTTTAATTTTACAAATTTAGTAATTGATCAAGAAAATGTAAGTTTAAGTTGGTTTGGAGCAGAAGACAATACGAAGTATTACTGGAGAGTTCTTGATTTAACAACTAGAAATAATTCAATATTATTGAAGAATTTAATGTCAGAGTCAAACGTTTCATCTGAAATAAGAAGCTTCACTACAAAATTTAATACACAACCAGGTGGTTGTGATAAACCACCTGAAAAACCACAGCTAATTTCACCTAAAGATGAAATTAAACTAACAAACCCAGTAACTTTAACTTTCAACGCAGTCCCTTGTGCGACAAAATACGAGGTAGCTGTGAAACAATTATCTACAGGCAAGAATATTGTTTATGCATCAACAAACGGAAAAACATATTATAAAATTGAAGTTGAACTTGATCCAGGAAATTACCAATGGAATGCAAGAGCTGGAAATGACAAGGATTGGAGTGGTTGGTCAACTCCAGCATGTAAGTTTACAGTAGATACAACTCCTCCTCCAGGTGGAGAGAAACCAATACTTACTGATCCAATCAACAATAATCCAATTTCATTACCACATGTTTTTAGATGGTCTAAAGTAAACAATTACGATTACTATGATTTTGAAATATTTTTTCAAGGGAAACCAAAATATTATCAACGAGCAAGCTCAGAAGGAGACTGTAATATCGATCCAAGACCTGAATTAATAGTGAATAATTCTTACACATGGAAAGTTACTGCTCATCTTAAGGGAAGCACAGAAACTAGAGTATCCGATATTGGATCATTTTATCTAAAAGAACCAAAACCTGATAATGATTGTACAGAACCTAAAATATTAGGAGATTTCCCTAAAGATGGACAGAAATATTCCTTACCTATGATGATAAAATGGGAAAATAAGAGTGGAATAAAAGACTTTAGCCTTGAATTCTTTAACCAAGATGATACCCAGATATTCCCATCAATTGATTCAATACACCAATTTGAATATGAATTAAAAAATTGGCCAGAACCCTTAAATAACTACTCTCGAAACTATTTCAATGTAAGAGTGCGATACTATTGTGGTAATAGTTATAAATACTCGGATAAACGATCTTTTCGCCTATCACCACCAGCGAGTAAGTGCAAATATGAAGAATCTGGACGCTCTCCAGTAAAAAATATTTATGAAGCTCAAGCTTTGCAGTTATATTGGCAAAAAGGGGATTTTGATCAATATATCGTAAAAATATTTCACGAGAATGTATCACCAGTAAATCCTATTTATAAAAAGCAAATAATTACAAAGGAGTGGTTGGTTGCTGGAGAATATGTACAGTATACGATATTTGATTATCTTTATGCTGGTAAATATTCTTGGACTTTGACACCTATTTGCAATGATGGTTTAGAAGGAAACGAGACAGATAAATTATACTTTGAAGTATATGATTATTATAAATGTAATCCTCCAGTTATCACGAAACCCTACAATGGGGAAACTGTTACACTTCCATACCAGATTGCATGGAAATCAGTGGAAAGAGATGATTCCTATACAATAATAGTGTGGGATAGCTCACAAACAACTAAAATAATTAACGAACAGATTCAATCAACTCATACTGATACTGTCAATTTTGAGATAAATAGTAAACACAATTTGATTCCTGGCAATACTTATTTTGTTTCCATTCAAACTATATGCGCAATTGGAACAATTAGAAATCCAAGTGTAGAATCAAGTAAAATTTTATTTCAGGTAAAAAGTAATCCAATGAAAATATTGCCCCCTGTTTTGATTTCTCCACTCAACAATAGTCAATACTATAATAGTGATAGTTTTTATGGTGCATTGCAAGGCATGAAAGCAAAATATCCAAACAACTCTGATATTCAAAATATATCTTTGCAATTTGAATTAACAATCATCGAAAACCATATTACTGAAAAAACTGAGTGGCTTAATGATTGGAAATATAATGCAGAGATGATTATGCCAAGTAATAAAGCTTATGAAATATGGTTAGATCATTTTACAGGATTAGATAAATTTAGCGAAGTAAACATACAATGGAAAGTAACAATAAAAAATAAGAACACCAACGAACAAATGTCTAGCGAATATTGGACATATAAGCTAATCAACAAGCTAAATACCCCTCAACCTCCCACCCTTCTTTCCCCCTACAATAGACAGACCAATGTGCCAACAGATGTGACCTTCAGCTGGAATCCAGGAGCCAATGCTGCTGGGTATTACCTCTATCTCTATGATGTTTTGGATAACAATCGGCTAGTCTGGGACAGCGGATATATATTAGGTACAAACGTTAGACCATCAAGTTACCTGCTTCAAGAAGGGAAAAAATACAGCTGGAAAGTACAATCTCATAACTTAAAAGGGTATAGTTCTCACAGCGAAACCTTTGTCTTTTTTACCAAAGGGGGAGATATTGCAAAACCAGACCTTCCTAACCGAGTGTATCCCACAGATGGAACCATAAATGTGGAGCGACCCGTTACTCTACGGTGGGACGCAGCTCCAAGAGCTACTCACTACCAGATTTGGATTCTTCGGAATGAGAGCATTATCTTGAGTCAGAATAATATTCAAGGTACTACATTTATCATACCTTCTGATATCATTTCCGAGGGTGAAGAATGGTATCAATGGATAATCCAGGCTTATAATTCCGCTGGGAGAAGTCCAGAATCAATTGACTGGTACTTTCGGACAAAAAAGCTAGAAGTCCCGGAACCTCCCACCCTTCTCTCCCCCTACAACGAGCAAACCAATGTTCCCACCGATGTCACCTTTAGCTGGAATCCGGGAGCCAGAGCTGCCGGGTATTACCTCTATCTCTATGATGTTTCGGATAACAATCGGCTAGTCTGGGACAGCGGATATATTACCGGCAATAGCATCCGCGTACCGGGAGGATACTTGCAAGAAAAAAAGAAATATAGCTGGAAAATGCAATCCTACAACTCGGCTGGCTATAGCAATCATAGCGCTACTTACTATTTCTACACAAAGGATTACGGCAAAGTGGACTGCCCTGACGTTCCCAATCGCATCTCTCCCGTAGATGGCGCCAATAATGTGGAGCGGACTCCCACCTTACAATGGAATGCGACTCCCAGAGCTACTTACTACAAAATCTGGATCCTGCGCAATGATCGCATTGTCTTTGAACAGAACAACATCACAGCCACTTCCATTTCCGTCCCTTCCGGTATCATTACAGAGGATGGCGCCTAGTACCAATGGAAAATCCAGGCATTCAATAGTTGCGGTGGTAGTGGAGAATCCAGTGGCTGGTCGTTTCGGACGAAAGAAACTGGTCCTCCTCCCGATAAACCAAATGCTCCTGTATTAGAAAAACCCTCTAATGGTGATAGAGTAGGAGATCAACCTGAGTTTAGATGGCATACAACAGATAACAAAGCAGCTGGTTTTTTTATTTATATTTATAAAGCAAGTGGCGGGGGTAGATATAGAGACACAGGATTTTTAGATAAAAATCAATATCCCAATTCGTATGTATATCGGAATGCAAATTTAGAGAAAGCAACTAAGTATGAATGGAGCATGCAAGCTAAAAATGATGCTAGTTACAGCGATGAACCACCAAGGGGATATTTTTATACAGAAGGATATCAATTAACTCTTTTTGATCTATTATTTAATTTTAATAACCATTTAATATTACAAACAGATAAAGAATTCTTTTATTCAGAAATTAATCTCATCCATAAAAACCAAGTTGACACTAGCAATAGGAAAGAGGAGTATTTAATTTTAAGGAAGAAGAAGAAAATAAATTTAATTTAAAGAATTAGTTGGAGGAGAAACATAGGGGTCGATATCGACCCCTTAGGTGGTTTGCTAACTAAAACATAGTTTGGTTAAGGTATTCTTTACGTATTAGAAGTAAATTTTCAGGAGGTTGGATTGGATAGCTTTTTGAAAGAACTTTTGGATATTGGTGGAATCTCACAAGATCAGTTTGAAGCAAAAAGGAAAGAACTGCTAGATAGGATTTGAAGAAGACACAACAATAGATAAGGAGATAAAACATGGAACAGTGGGTAATAAAATGGGTAGACTATTACTCATTCTTAGTACTTGAGCAAACAGCTACACAGGATCAAATATTGGATGTAATTCAGGCTTTATTCACAAAATATCATCCAGATCTTAACATGAATGCAAGTCCTACTCAAAAAAAACAATACAACAAACTTACACAACAATTGAACGAAGCCAAGCATATTTTAACGAATAGTAATTTACGTAAGGATTACGATCGCGAATGGCAAAGGAGACAATCAAGTTCAAATAATTTTTCTGCCTCCACATCATCATCTGGCTCCTCATCGTCATCAAATAACGTAAACTACACATCAAATTCAACGTCTTCCCCTAAACCAAAACCAAGTCGCATGCAAACCATCCGCAAAGATTATAAATTTAGTTGGTTCATGACCCCCTTTGTACTTCTCTTTGGTTTTTTTCTTAGTGCTGTGTATGAGTATGAATCTGATAGTAAAATCTTTATGTTAATTGTGGCTGGATGGGCTCTCCTCAATGTCTGGATGCCTATCTGGATCAAGAAAGTGGCAGCTGTAGCGGGTATCTTCCTGATACTTATTTATTGGATCTGGGGTTTTACGGTCATTTTGGATGGGTATGTCGGCTCTGATGAGCGAATACGAGCCATTTTTATGTCGCTGGGCTGTATGGGATTAATCGCGGTCTGTGTTATAAATTACCGAAGAAAGAAGTAGTTTACATCTCGGTGTTTACTCCGGCCCCGTGCATTCAAATCTTGAAGATTAGTCTGAGTCAAGGGGACGGGGGAACTGACAACAACGATTGTTGATTCTGACTATTTTGTGGAGGAGTAG
>Ga0247841_10006950_pt1 | contig 17099 bp, 17 predicted proteins | sample LaCruzMarch2015__2_FD_192410 | JGI IMG/M metagenome (GOLD analysis project Ga0247841, IMG submission 192410) | Freshwater microbial communities from meromictic Lake La Cruz, Castile-La Mancha, Spain - LaCruzMarch2015_18m | ecosystem: Environmental > Aquatic > Freshwater > Lake | place: Spain... | reverse complement strand
GGAAACCGTGGTATTTTGAATACAATTTTGCGGATTATGCAATTACATCTGTTGAAAACGGAAAAATTACTATAAGTAATGTAGGGAAATTACCGTTACCGGTTGAGTTGAAAATATATTATACTGACGGTAGCGAGGAAGTGATTAAACAAAAACCTTCTCCGGATGAAATAATTATTATATCTGCTAATAGCCAAAAGGAGATTTTAAAAGCGGAACTGACCGGAACGTATATTTCCGATGTTGATAAAAGCAATAATATTTTTCCGCGTTAAATAAATCCCCCGATATGTATTTAGAACCGGCAATTCAAGCCCGGCGGAGCTGGAAACAGTTGATGAGCGGTTTTGATTATTCAATCCGCTTTAATAATTGTTTTAATTACAAAATTATCATAATTTCTACCGGGATTATTTCAAAAATATTTTTTCTAAGGGGCGTTTTTTTTATGATCAGCAATATTTTATGAATTCGTTGTATGAAGAAGCCGTTCGGGGATGCTATTTTTGCGGGTCGGGAGAATTTATTCCTCATTCAAATGCAAAATTCTGGAAAATCGTAGATTTAAACTTCGTAGAATGCAGGATCTGCGGTCTGATATTCTGCAATCCAATGCCGTCTCTTGATGTTATAATTAAAGCAAATGAAGCTTTAAATATTGTGCAGGTTTCAAGAGGAACAGTATCGCAATACCGCGGCGGAAAACAGCTCACGTATAAATTGAAGAAAATTAAAGAAAAGGGAATCCTGCTGGATATCGGATGTGCAGAGGGATTTCTTTTAAAGGGTGTGGAAGACAACAGCCGGTGGAAAGCCGAAGGACTGGATATTATTAAAACTGCAGTCGAATTTGCGAATAATGAACTTGGTGTGAAAGTGTATTTTGGAGTTCTGGAAGAGCTGGACGGATGCGGGGAAAGATTCGACTATTTAAGAATGAATAACGTAATAGAACATGTACAGGATCCGTTCAGGTTTTTAAAGAAGGCGAACCGGATACTGAAAACCGGCGGGTATGTTTGGTGCTCTACTCCGAACGGGGTACAGGATGGAGCGGTTCACAAAACGGCAAACAAACAGGGCACAGTACTGAATTTACTTGAGAATCACTTTTTTTACTACAAACCGCGTACACTGAAAAAAATGTATGAGGCGTGCGGATTTAAGATACTAAATTCATATTGCGAGGGAATTAAACACTCGTTGACGGATTTCGGGCTGGTCCCCGGCGCGAAGATAAAAGGGATTTTTGAAGAATATAATCTTGATGACTATAAGGATAAAAAGAATATTAAGTTTAAGTTTACAAAAGAAGACATAGAAGAAATGCGGCATAATGCGTCATTAAAAAATTATAAACTGAAATTTGATTTATTTGTTAATTATATTTCCAGGGTCAGATTTCCTTCGGTGATTCCCGTCGGACACCAGCAGAATATACTTGCAGAAAAAATATACGCCGTCTGATTATGTTATTCAGATGCAGATTGGTTAAAGCCATTCAGAAATGAAAAAGGGAAGCGATTGCTTCCCTTCAATGAACGGACTGGGCGGAATTGAACCCCGATAAGTCGGTCAAAGATTCCGATTTATCGGAAGACTTTTCAGGTGTAAACATTGCCCTCGGCATATTTTTCTTTTTAATAATTTACAAGAGGTCTGTCTGGTAAAACTTAGGAAGTATGAAAGAAACTTCTACCTTCAGTGACCATTTAGACCAGTAATCGGGTTTTTCAACATAGTAATAATAGCCTGCCTGTATGTTTACGGGAAGTTCTCCGAAAGTAAATAATCTTCCTACATCAAATCCTACAGGTACTGTCCACCTGTTGCCTTTGGATGCCTTCCAGTCAGCAGTGAATTTCGGGTTAGTACTTATGTACCAGAGATTAGGCAGGTTCTTGATTATAAATACCTGCCACAGGAAATAATTTATGTCGGGATAGTTTTCGTCGCCTGCAAATGACCATGAGTTGGTTGCATACGTTCCGAAAGTCCATCCTTTCGGCTGTGTAAGAAAACATACTCCCGGACCTAAAGTCCATTTTTTAGTCCGGACAGGGTCAATTGTAGCAGTCGGAAAAGTGAATACAGGTCCTACTCCCCATATAAATTTTCCGGGATTTGCGGGGGTGAAAAACATGTCAACCGTAATATCGCCAAGCCCTGTTACGGATTTGTTTACATCTATCGGTATAGTAAACATCGGAAAAACGGTCCTCGTTATAAGGTTTACACGTTTGCCAATCCTGAACGGCAGTACCGGCTGGAAATCCAGCTCGTTTGCCACCCGGTGATCGTTTCCGTAACCATAATCAATGTCGAATTCTGTACTGTTGGAAATCGGAAAGAAAATCAGATATGCAAGGGGGTTCTGGACTATTTTTTGCAACTGTTCGTCTGTAAGCTCCTGCCCCGGTGAAACAGAAGGCAAAAGCATCACTAATGTCAGAAGGAGTGAAAAAACATAATGTTTAGTTCTCATACGGCTTTTAATATTTAATTAGGATAGTTGTAATTTCAATATTAATATATTATCAATTATATATCAATTCATTTTTCTTTGGTGATAAGCCGGTTAAACCGGTAATTAAGTCAGATGTATAGCTCCGTTTCTACCGGATCATAGAAACAGATTGTATTAATATTAACAATTATTGATTGTTAATAATATTTCGTCTGGTTTTGTAAGCTGATAAATAAGTTCTTTTGCAAGTTTCATCCGGTACGATAGTGCGGATTTACACAGATTTATTTTATTAAATGATTTATATTGGGCTTGTATGGATAAAATAAATTTAGCTATGTTTTTCTGGGATTACAATGTTGACATAAAGCTATTAGAGGATTTTCTGAACGATAATAGGTTATATAATGACAAAGCTGAAAGAATACTTATCAGGATATTTGAAAGGGTCTTATACTGAAATAGGTTTATGGAAGTATAAAAAAGGTAAGTGTAACTACTCAGCGGACATGATAAAAATAAACGCGGAGGCACGGAGAACATAGAGCGATTTTAGATGCTGAGTGGTTACGTATGATCTTCAATAAAATTAATTTTGAATAAATATTCTACTAATTCTTTAGCTCTGATTCGTTAATTTCCATAAAACTATTTTATTGCGATGCTTGACGAAAAAACATACTTCGAAATTGTTGCAGAAATTAAAGGTATTAAATATGAATCTTGTTTTAAGCAAAATCTTAAAGAATATAATTTCAACAGATTTAGTATTAATACATGCCCGGCTTCCTGTGCTGTAAATATTGAACAAAGCAAATTCGCTTTATCTAAGTGGGTATCACCAAAAAGAACACGCTCTTATCCATTTGAAAGAGTATATAACACACTCAGCTTTGCAAAAAAGATAACAGTTATCCCAATTATCAAAGACGAAGGGGAAAAAGGGGATAGAGATTTTATTCAATGGGATACTATTTCACTGATGAGTTTACTCGATGTATATGTGATTCTTGCTTATTATGATGCCGCAGAGGTAAATCCAAGGCTTTCAGGGAAAATAACAAATCAATTATTCAACAATAAATTCGTTAAAACAAAGATAAAGGAAATATCTAACTATCATAGTTCTGCTCTGCATTGGAATTTAGAACAAATAAAAACAAATCTTTCAGCGATAGTTGATAAAACAATAAAGGCTTACAAGAAAATTAGTAATAAAACCGGTATAAAAATGCATAATGCGAGAGGCGTTGATAATTTCAAGGATGATTTAAAAGAAGATGTTAATAATTTTATGAATACGTCAAGAACAAAAGCAAAAGGGGCACAGCATAGAGAAATTCTAACTATTCAACCGAAAGAAGTATTAGCGACTTTGACGAAAGCAAAAATGACGATTAAAAATTATTTGGGCGGATATTATTACTTAACGACAGATGAAATTAAGGTTGAAAAAGGAAATATGTATCTAATTGAAGGAAAACACAGCATGAATCAACTTCTTCCGAGCATAAGCGATATTAAAGATGGTTTGCTGAAAATGATACTATATTGTAATCTGTCTTCTGTGTTTTTGAATGAGGTTGAATATTCTATAACTCCCGTTTTAAGTCTGACTTCGATTCATTTAAAGAGTTCTATAATTTCAAATAATAGAAAGGTTAATATTAAAGATTTTATTTCGCAAAATTCTTTATCAGTTAATCAAGTCGAATTAATAAATATACTTATGAATGAATCGCGAAAAAATAATTTTGTTTTACAGATAAATCAAGCATAATGATTAAAAGTCCATTAAGATATCCGGGTGGAAAAAGCCGGGCAATTTCTATTATGTCGAAATTAATTCCCGATTATTCTGAATATCGTGAACCTTTTCTCGGCGGTGGCTCCCTTTTTGTTTATCTGAAACAAAGACATCAGGATTGTATATACTGGATAAATGATTTATATAAACCGCTTTATAAGTTCTGGTACGAAGTAAAAAACGATGTTGATAAAGTTCTTGAAATCGTTGCTGAATGGAAAACAGAATTCAAAGAAGGAAAAGATCTGCATAAATATTTACAAAAAAATATTGATGGTTTTGATTCAGTTCACACTGCTGCCGCATTTTTTGTATTTAACAGAATTACTTTTTCAGGGACTTCCCAAAGCGGCGGATATTCCGATGCTTCATACAAAGGAAGATTTACTGATTCAAGTTTAGATAGAGTTAAAATGTTATCAGGAATTTTAGATAATACTAACATCACTAATTTAGATTATATGGATGTTGTTGAGTCCTCGGGTCATAACGTGTTTATGTATCTTGATCCGCCTTATTATTCCGCTACAAAATCTGCCCTCTATGGAAAAAATGGAAATCTTCATAAATCTTTTGACCACGAAAGATTTGCCGATGTTATGAGAAATTGTAGTCATAGATGGCTTATTACTTATGATGATAACGAATATGTGCGGGATTTATTTTCCTTTTCGAATATATTTGAGTGGGATTTAAAATACGGAATGAGAAATGTATCGAAAAATTCAAATCAAAATGGAAAAGAACTTTTTATTTCGAATTATTTAAAAACATATACCGTAGAAGAGCAAGTAGGAATGTTTGAAAAAGAATTTGTAGTTATGGATAAATTTACAGGGAAAGTATTATATTGTTAATAACTTGTACTGAAATTGGTTTGTGGAAGTATCAATAAGTAAGTGTCAAGTGTTAACAGCAATGTGTTAATTTTAATAACATAAACCCCGCAGGTGGTTAAGTCTGCGGGGTTTTATATAACGTCGTTAGAAAGCGACGGTAAAGAGTTTCTAAAAAATATGCCGTTATTTTATTAAAGTCATACGCTTCGAGATAATTGTCTGCTTGCCGGCGGATTCGGCAATAAATCTGTAAAAATATATTCCGCTCGCCAAACTGCTTCCGTTGAAATCCATTGTATAATACCCTGCCGTGCGTAACTCGTTATTAAGGAGTTTCGCGACTTGTCTGCCTGTTACATCATATATGACTAATGTAACCTTGCTGTCGGCGGGTAAATCGAAATTAATCTTCGTCGTAGGATTAAACGGATTCGGATAGTTCTGGCTTAGGTCGAATTTGTTCGGTATTCCGACTTCTACTGTTCCGTTCAGATTATGGAACTCGAAGTTTCCGTTATTGTCAATTTGTTTCAATCGGTATTGGTACTTTCCTGTTTGCAGGTTTTTATCTTCGAATGTATAACTTGATGGTGTATTAGTTGTCCCCTTTCCTGAAACGAAAGCCATTTTACTAAATACTAAATACTCACTACCAAATACTGCTCTCTGCACTTCAAAGCCGGAGTTATTTTGCTCCGATGCGGTAATCCAGCTGAGTTTTATATTCCGTCCGTTGATATTCGAAGTGAATGAAGAAAGTTCAACGGGTAGCGGCGACTCACTCGATGTACCGACCGTTGCGCCTCCGTAATTGCCGCCTGTATATTGAGCTGTAAGCATGTCCGGCAGAGCCAGCAGAAGAATTAAATACATTGTTATCTTTTTCATTTTGTTTGTTTAATTTTAAATTGCCTATTACTTAACACTTAACACTTAACACTTAACACTTATTCACTTAACACTTATTCACTTAACACTTCCTAAGGCGCCGAACGAACTCCCCGACCGCCAAAAGTGCCGTCACGGACATCGATGATGCCCGCCGCGACATAGCGGTCAGAAACTCGCAAGTAAGCCCCAGTATTGTTCCAAGCGGCGCCTCGGAAGCCGGCGCCTACGGCATTTATGCCGGGCCAGGTTGATGCATCGGCATCGCCATTGGAAGCTAAAACTCCATTGCCGTGTGTGCCTGTAAATAGTCTGCCTGCAGCATGACCGATAGTCACAGAACGTTCCCATAGATTACCGCTCATTTCCATTATACCGTAATATGTGGCACCGGAGACTATTCGATCACTCGAGCTGGTTGCAAAACTTCCAACGCGCAAAGGACCTGAAATGGTTCCTGAGGTTGATGAATAGTTTGCATTACCATTAGGGTTAGTACCTGGGTTTGATACAACCTCGTAATCTGTGCCTGCAGTGCCCAATGTATATGCCGTAGCGTAAACTGTTGCATTTCCCCATGCATATTCATTTTCTGGTGTTTGAGTTCCCCTGCAGGATTTTTCAAATTCAAGTTCCGTCATCCGGCGTAAACCGCTCCAGTAAAGATATGCCGCTAAATCTGCCCAACTTAAATAGTTGCAGGCGATATATTGACCGTCATTTGATTCACCCCCGGTTCCGTTGCCACTTAAATCGCAATACAAAGTAATTGGGTCGCTTGTATGTATTCCAGCATCACAACGGATTCCATTTCTAGAAGTTAACACGGATGTATTAGACATTACATATCGGTTTGTAACAGAAGTGGTTCCGGCTGTAATTGTGGTTCCGACCCTTGTAGCTTGTTGTGTTCTGGTTAGCGTATTCAAAAAGTCCACATACTGCTGTTGCATAATTTCGTATTTCATACAGTAAAAGGCGTTGAAGCCAGTGGGCCAGTCGGGGTTCATTTCCGTATTCATTGCAGAGGTTTTGCTGATACCCCCATCTCCATCCACGTATATACCAGACCCTTGCAACTGGGCGTCATCGTATGATGTATTTTCACACTTAATTGCTGAGCCTGTTGTTGTTATCTGATAAGTAGTATTACTACCTGTTTGTCTCAAAGTACCGGCGCTACTCCCATCGCCCACATTAAACGGCGCACCCCCAGGAACATACACCATTTCGATGGCGAATACCTTTATTTCAACATAATCGTTATCTTCAATTTTATTTGTGGCGTTTTTATAATTTTCACCATAGTTCCAGCGGAGTTGCGCAAAAGCAAAGCTGATTGGTCCAGTGCCGATGGCACTGCGGTAAAGAAATGCACCCAATACCGGATTAGTGGTGGCATGAAACGCCGTGCCCGGTGTAAGCAAACCATACGAAATACTACCAGCATCAACATTTACTGAGGTGTTGTTGAGCGAGGCATGACGCCACAGCCCATCGCCGCCATCTAATGATCTTACCTTGTACTTCACAAACACCCATGCGGCATCCCAATTGTTAGGAGTAGCTGTCCGCCATGAGTTATCCCAACTAACTGTAAACTGCACCATTGTGTATTTATCTGTTGCGTTTCGCCCTGTTGTAGTAACAGTTCCAACCACAATATTGTTCGCAAAGGCGCTGCAGCTCAGCAACATAATCAGAAAGATAAAAACTATGTGCTTTCGCAGGCATTTAAAAGGCACTGCATACTTACGATGGAAAGTACCTTGCACTTCGGTTGAGCGCTCCGATAAGTGCAAAGAGCACGGAAGAGCATTTAAAAAGCTCTCCCCAGTCCTTAATAAAAAGTTTTTTTTTGTCATTTTTTTATTCTAATATTTAGAAAAAAACGAAACTATTAACCACTTAGTATTTTGGATTACTCATTTGACGGAAACTAATTATTAATGTGAAATAAAAAAAGATAAAATTTCGGTGATATAATAAATTTGGGTGAGATTCTTATTCAATATAATGCTTTAATTGGAATTGGACTTTTCTTGATTTAAAATAAGGATAATTTTAAATCAAGAAATGGGTACAGAGCAAATCATCGTTGTCTTGGTTGTATGGTTTTCTTTATTCAGCACTTTAACAACTTTCTCATCAAGTACATTATCCCTCTATTGAAGATTAAGAATCTCAGCTAATCTCATTCCGGTATATAAACCTGTCAAAATAAAATTTTTCAGTAAAGGAATATCTATTGCTTCAAGTTGGATAAATGTCTTAGATTTGAAATTTTCAGAAGTTTGGCTAACCACTATAAAAAAAGGAGTCTTAGATACCCCCTCAAGAGTGGACAGGGCCGGAATTGAATCCCGATAGCATCGGGACTTATCAGGCCCGCTCATAATAAAAAAAGCCTCTTTTATGAGGCTTTTGTGGACAGGGCCGGAATTGAACCGGCGACACACGGCTTTTCAGGCCGTTGCTCTACCAACTGAGCTACCTGTCCTGGTCTATATCTACCTAAAATACAAATTTATACATTATCTTTCAATTGTAAAACATGTTTTTTTCGAAAGTTTAGTGTGTAATTCAGTGTGTAATTTTTCCTGATAAAATTAAATAATCCGCCGCCTCGGAGATTCAAATTTTCCGGAGGTTTTGTTCCAAATTACTTCTTTTTCAAAACTAAAAACCCTACCAATCCGGAGATTACAGAGCCTGCTATAATCCCGGCTTTTGCAAAATTCAGCAAATCCAATGTCCCGAAAGCCAGCCCGGCGATGAACAAACTCATCGTAAAACCGATTCCCGCCAGAAATCCCACACCGACTAACTGCCTCATATTCGAGCCCGAAGGTAAAACCCCTAAACCTGTTTTCACTGCAATCACAGAAAACAAACTAACTCCAATGACTTTTCCCAAAAACAGACCGCCAAAAATACCAAGAGTCACTCCGTTGAAAACGCCGTTGCCAATTCCGCCAAGCGCCACCCCCGCATTTGCCAGCGTAAACACAGGCATAATGAAAAACGCAACATACGGGTGCAGTTTATGCTCAAATCTGTGAGCCGGGGCAATTGCCTTTTCGCAAGAATCTTCAATTGTATATAGCACTTCGCCCACTTCGGGAGAAATCGTGCGACCGTCTTTCGCCAGACCTTTTTCCTTCATCTCGTCCAGGGCACCGGCAGCAGTATCGAAGAATTCTTTTCCGTTTATCCGGGTCTTTGTTGGAATCGTCAAGGCAAGCACCACACCTGCAATAGTCGCGTGAATGCCGCTCTTTAAAAACAGAAACCACAGAATGATTCCGAGAAGTGCATAAACAAGCGGAGTCCTGACATGCAGAAAATTCAGAAGGACTAAAACTAACAAAACCATACCCGCCGCACCAAGCAGAACGAAAGAAATATTAGTGGAATAAAAAACTGCAATAACAATCACTGCTCCAAGATCATCTATAATAGCTACTGCGGTTAAAAAAATTTTCAGTGCAAACGGCACGCGGTTTCCGAGTATAGAAAGAATGCCAATCACAAAAGCAATGTCAGTCGCCATCGGAACACCCCAGCCCTTTGCAGCCTCACCGCTCGTATTCATCAAGGCATAAATCACCGCCGGGATAATCATTCCGCCCAGCGCCGCTACAGCGGGAAGTACTGCATTTTTCACGCTCGATAATTCGCCGATTAAAAGCTCGCGTTTAATTTCAAGCCCAACAACGAAGAAGAACACTGCCATCAGCCCGTCGTTAATCCAGTGCAGGAAATCTTTTTCAATCTTAAAATCACCAAAGCCAAAGCTCACCTTGCTTTCCCAGATGCTGAAGTATGAATCTGCCCATTGACTGTTTGCCCAAACCATTGCAAGAATTGCAACGGCAATCAGCATAATCCCGCTTGATTGTTCGAGTTTAAAAAACGCAATTGCCGGACTCAGAATTTTTCGTATCCTTGGATTATTTACGACTTCAATTTTCTTTTTCATGAAATATATTTAATAATACCACAAAAAAGTTATCTCACCAGTACCATGCGCTTAGAAGGCTACAGATAGCTGTAAAAAAGGCGTTATGCAATGATTAAACTGATGCGTTTACCCAGTCCGTCCTCAAATATTCTGTAAAGCGTTGATAGTTGTATGTCACATTTGCCGTTTTCAAGTCGCGAGATATAACTTTTTTTTGTTCCTACTTTGTTTGCAAGTTGCTCCTGTGTCATGTTAGCTTTGCGTCTTGCGTCTTTCAGTGTTTCGCTGATAACAAAATATTGAGCTTTGGCTTCAAACTCATCACGTTTTTTAGTCCCAATTTTACCGTATTGAATGTCTAAAATTTCGTCAAAATTTTTAGCTTTTCTTATAGCTTCGTTTTTTTTCATCTTTTTTATCCTTTAAAGTAAAATATTCCTTTTTAAGTTTTTCAGCTAATTGAATTTCTTGTTTCGGTGTCTTTTGTGTTTTCTTCTGAAATGCGTTGAAAAGCACGACAAGATTTCCTTTGTCAAAACAGCAAAATATACGATAGATGTTACCACACGCATCAACTCTGATTTCATAAAGCCCGTCAGCCCCTTCAATATGTTTCAGAAATTTTTCCGAAACCTTGTCAACCGTTTTTATAACACGAAAAACATAACCTATTTTTTCTTTAACGCTGTCGTTTACTTGAAGATAAAAGTCCTGAAAATAGTGCCCGTAAAAAATGATTTGTCTTTCGGTTATCATAGTACAAAGTTAACTTTATAGTTAACAATTAACAAGTCAATACAATAACTCATGAAGGGGGGTGCCGCTTTAAACAAAGGTTTCCAGACAGCTTGGTAAAAAACTGAATTACGGAGGGGGCTTACACCCCCTTTCACCCGTGTCAAAATTGTAGTTATCTCACCAGTACCATGCGCTTTACGGACGTATAATTCCCCGATGTAAGTTTATAAAAATATACTCCCGACGGATAAGCCGCGGCATTAAATGTTACTTCATACTCTCCCTGGTTATGCTTTTCATTAACAAGTACGGCAACCTCTTTTCCGAGCGCGTCATATACGGTAAGTTTTACGTTTTGAGTACGATTTCCGGCGGAAACGGAATACCGGATGATTGTTGAAGGATTAAACGGATTCGGATAGTTCTGTTCAAGTTTGTAATCAACCGCTAATCCGTTAATTTGTTTGATTCCTACTTCAACTCTTCTTGCGTGTATAAAATACAATTGCGCATTTGATGGTCCGTTTGCCGTGGAATTAACGTAAGTCCCGGGAATTGAATCTGAGAGTGCACATAGATATACGTCTCCGAAGCCGGGCGTTTTTTCATTCCAGGCTGTTAAACTCGGATATGACCAGTCGCGAAGCGGAGCATCAGGCGTAATTTTTGCCGGAGCATCGAAATTAAAATTTCCGCCCGCCTGCGTCAGATAAATTGCTTTGAAATTAGTTGCGTCCGCGGAACCTCCCCAGCGGTTTGTAAATGCCTGAAAAGCAACGTAAATAATGTTAGTGTCTGCGGATACCCCGATTACCGGTCTGCTGAGTGAACCAAACTGGTCATTCACTCCGGTTTTGATAGAATCTGCAATGGGAATAGGAACATTGGTACGGTCGGCAATCACCTGACTGCGATTCGGATCACTACCGGGAAGCCGCGGACACCAGAACATGATTTTTGCGGGTGACTGCATGTAATATGTAGATGTTCCGGAAACCTGATTAACGAGTTCGAATGTAACACAAGCGGTGTTATTCTTATAAGCCATGGCTATACCCCTGAATGCAGCCAGTGAATCTGACGGACTTGGCTGGAAAATTTTCACCGGGGCGGAAAAACTTGTGCCGTTATCGGTTGATTCTATAAAGAAAACACTTCCGTTATCGGAGGATGATAAATTATGGTTCATATAAGCAATGCCTATTCTTCCGTCTTTACCCCTTGAAAGCACGTATGCCTCCGGAGTAGTATTCGTAACCAATGTCATAGGACTCCAGCCGCTGCCTGTGTAATTTGTCCGCGACGCGGAATCAGAAGTCATACCCGTTCCAATCAGCACTGCTTTCACCGGCAATGCAAAGCTTGACGTCATGCAAAACTTTCCGAACATGTAATTTGAAATACCCGGGCTCAACTGTGTAAAAGAACCGAGACCCGGAGCCGCGTCCTTATAAACGGTTATCATAACCTGCCCTGAGATAGCCCCATGATGGCTTATTACGGCAGAGCCGTCATCTGCAAGGGCGATAGACGGGAAACCGGTTTTGCCGTTGTAAACATTACCGGTAAAAGACCATGTTGAGCCCTTATCACTGCTGTAATAATAGGAGCTTCGCCGCCCGGGAAATGACGGAGACGGGTCGCCGAAAGGCGATGACATTATTACAATGTGAATATTATCGGGGATAAGCGGATCCTGCTCAATCCATTTCGGACTGCTGCTGGAGGCAAGGTCGTATATTGTTGATGCACCCGTGTTGGTGTATGTTAAAGTCCATCCCTGTGAATAGAGTTCCGGAGTAAAGAGTATTAACAATCCTGTAAGGAATAAATATATTTTTTTCATAGCAGTATTTTTTTAATTTTTCTATTGCTAAAAAATGTTTATTACACGAAATATAAAAATAATTTAATTCAAACGATATAATAAATACGTTCAGGAAAATACATTATCGGAAACATGAAAACAGATGTTTTTCGTTCCAAATTCCCGAAATACTTGAAAGTTTAATAGCCATCGGGGGTACTATATTTGCCCTTTATTTCAAAGAATACCATCCTAATGAAATCCGAAGATTAATATCTATTCTTAGATTATTACAGTTAATTAATAATAATTTCTTCTTAACTTTGCTTAAATCGCAATAAATATTTTATTAACCATAAATCTAATCACAAAATGACATTAATACTTAACAGAAAAGACGTGATGCAGGTGCTGGATATGAAAGACTGTATCAACGTCGTTGAAAAAGCCTTTGCCGAACTTTCAAACGGAAGCGCTGTTCTGCCGCTGAGAACTGTAATAAAACCCGAAGGCGGTGTTTCTTTATATATGCCCGCATTTCTGAAAGAATCAGGAGCGCTGGCTTGCAAAGTTGTAACAGTTTACAAGAATAATCCCGCGAAACATAATCTGCCGACGACTATCGGCAAAGTGCTCCTGCAGGATACCGAAACAGGAGACGTAATCTGCATAATGGACGGCGGATATCTCACTGCAGTCAGGACCGGTGCGGCAAGCGGCGTTGCCACTAAATTTCTTGCACGGGAAGATAAAGCACAAACGGCGGGAATATTCGGCGCGGGAGTGCAGGCAAAAATGCAGTTATGGGCTGTAACGGAAGCGAGAAATATTATTAAAGCAGTTATATATGACGTTTCCGGCGAGGCAGTGGATAAATTTATTGCCGAAATGAAACCAAAGCTGAATATCGAAATCGTTAAAGCAAAGTCTGTTGCCGAAATGCTTGAGTGTGATATAATCTGCACGGCAACATCATCTTCCGTTCCGCTTTTCGACGGCTCGAAGGTAAAAGAAGGAACTCATATAAACGGTATCGGAAGTCATACGCCGGACGCGCGGGAGCTTGACACGGAGATAGTAAAGAGGTCTTTGTTTGTGGGCGATTCGCTTGAGGCATGTATGAACGAAGCCGGCGATATTATGATTCCCCTGAAAGAGAATGCTATCACACATGCTCATTTTTATGCGGAACTCGGAGAGATAATAACGGGTAAAAAGACGGGAAGGAAAGATGCAAAACAGATAACTCTGTTTAAATCGAACGGTCTGGCAATTCAGGACGCGGCTACGGCAAAACTCGTTTATGATAAAGCAGTGGCTATGGGAATCGGAACAAAAATTGAAATTTAATGTATAAAATGACAATGGAATAACAAAGGAGGATTTACGAGGAAAATAATTTTAGCGTTATTAATAACGGCAATTGCTGGAGCGGGATACGCTCAGGATACGCAGGAGCGGGCGGAAAGGAACGGACGCAAAGAATTTCAGAAGATGACGAGGGAACTCGGCGTTAAGAAAATAAAAATGACAAGTTTTCTGACCGGTGGTTCACCGGCAACACAGGAAGAAATTACTTATGATAAAAACGGAAATATTATAAAGAAAGTTAATAAATCCGGTAACGGTGATATTAACTACAGTGAAAAATATATATATGACGGATGGGGAAATCTTGTGGAAACAACTTGTTACGACTCTGACGGCAGTATAACATCGCGCGATATTGAAATGTATAATGAAAAGAAGCAAAAGACAGAGTGGATTTCGTATATAAATGAATCCCGTATAGATTTCCGTCTCGTGTATAAATATAATGATATGGGTTTATGGGAAGAACACAGCAGATACGACGGAGCAGGCGTGCTGATGATAAGAACAACATATAAATATGATTCCAAGGGTAACTTGACGGAAGAAATTTTATATAACAGACTTGGCGAAATGTTCGAGAAGTATTCTTATGAATACGAATATTATTAAATATTAGTTTGTATTACACTGCCGGATTCATAGTTGATTGCGAAACACCTTAAACTTTTTTACTCCTGTGCCGGGAGCTAAATATCTTCTCCAGTATCTCGTCAGTGACGTGTATTCGAAAAACTTATTAATAAATTTAATTTTCAATAAAAGAGAAAATATTCTATAAGCAATAATTATTAACGCAACAGTAAAACCCCAGTTGAGAAATACGGTAATGAGTCCGTTAATAATTCCGTCACCTATGTATATCTTTAATACGTTAAATACTCCTGCCGCAAATGGTACAAGCGATATCAGGTAAATAACGGGAATAATAAATGTGTGCGCTGTCTGTATTGATTTATTCGGACAGATGCCGATGCACCTCATACAGCTCTCACATGTATATGACCAGAAAGGACGGTTATTGACAATCTTAATTGAATTTGTCGGGCAATGGTCTTCGCACAGCCGGCAGTCGTTGCATTCAGACGATGCATAGAAAGATTTTGCAAACATATACCTTCCGCAGAAATAATAACCTGCAGTAACCGGAGATATGGCTAAATCAAGCGGCAAATACAAAAAAACTTTATAGCTGAATGCTCTTTGATTCGCAAATAATCTGCCAGCAAATTTATACAATTGTTTTTGCCGCCTGCCTACTATGTCATTGACTGCGCTGTCCGTTAAACCCGGATGGAACGATATCCAGTTTGACGGCATGTCAAACGGGAGCAATCCTGCTATAGTATAACCTTTCAGCAACAAAAATAACATCGGAAGTAACTGGGCTATACCGCTTAAACCGGGAAAATATATTTTCTTGAATTTCAATCCCCCGCGTGTATTCAGCAGTAATATATCCGCATGTCCGCGTGGAAATGTTAAAATAAATTTCAGCATAAGCGGGGCGGCATTAAAACCGTGCGTAGGATAACAAAATGCTATTAATGTTTTGCCGCTGTATTTTTTAACCTCCGTTTTTTCAAACCTGTCTATTGAATATAGGACTGTAATGATATCATATTCTTTTGCCTTTTCGATAAGCCATTCAGAGGCTTTCAAAGCATTGCCCGTCCCGGAAAAACAATAAATAATTAAATTCTTATATTCGGAAATATTTTGACCGGAGTTTTTCATATAATGCAAAATAATACTATTCAAACTTTTATGAAAGATTATTATTGTGTAAAATCTTTTGTCTTTTTGTTCTCTGTCTGTAGCATGTATTTCTGTGTTTTTTAATATTTCTTTTTTATTAATAAATCGTGATTTTGATGAATTCCGAAATCAAACAATCTTTAACCTTGTTGAATGGTGACAGTTCAACTATACTGGTAGTGAAAGGAATCATAATGACAGAAGACAAAAAATTTACACCCTTTGTTCCCGCTGAAACAAGCATGAAAGAGTTTACGTTCCGCGCGGTTTTCCTCGGCGCATTGATGGCAATGCTTATGGGCGCGGCAAACGCTTATCTCGGACTGAAAGCTGGAATGACAATCGCGGCTACATATACAACTGCCGTTATCGGTATGGCAGTGCTGAAAGCGCTGAAAGGAAGCATACTCGAAGAGAATGCAGCGCGGACCGTCGGGTCTATAGGAGGCAATATTGCCGCAGGCGCTATTTTTGTACTGCCTGCATTTTTTATATCCGGAATCTGGGACCCGTTTTATTCGACTTCTCATTATATAATTTCAACAATAATTTTAATTGTTGCCGGCATACTCGGTATAATGTTTGTGACCTTGCTCCGCAGAGTTCTGGTCGAAGACGGCGACCTTCCTTTTCCCGAATCAATTGCCGCGGCGGAAATTCATAAATCGGGACAGAAAGGCACTGGCGGCTCGAAATATTTGCTCTCGGGAATGGGACTCGGAGCACTGCTGACGGCATTGGTTGATTTAAAATTCATAGCAGCCGGATGGTCGAAAGTCGTTACTTTTGCTAAAGGTTCCATTTTACTTAAATCTCCCGGTATGGCTCCCGCTTATTTCGGAGTGGGATTTATTATCGGTCCGAGACTCGGCGCTATTAACTTCAGCGGCGGTGTGCTTGCATGGGGATTGCTGGCACCGGCAATTGCGTATTTCCTGAACTATGCTAATCCGGGAGCGATTCCGGACTGGGCTGTTGAAATTACAAGGGTCTGGAAAGCATACGTTAGATATATTGCCATAGGCGGTATGCTCGTGGGAGCGTTTTATACGCTGTATAAAATGAGAAAAAGTTTGTTTGAAGGTATTTCAAGGTCGTTCGCAAACGTGCGTAAGGTAGCCGGCGGAGAAGGCGCGCTTGAGAGAACCGATAAAGATATCAACATAAAATACGTTCTGCCTATACTCGGAGTGATAGCTGTTATAATGTTTTTTATTTTTAATTATTTCACAAATGCAGTAATTCCCGCGGCAGTGGCAACTGTCGTTATGATACTGCTCGGATTTGTATTCGCGGCTGTCTCGGGATACCTCGTTGGTATTATCGGAGTGAGTAATAATCCGACGAGCGGTTTAACGGTTTCGGTTCTTATAGTTGTAGCGTTTTTGATGGTCGGACTCGGAATGACGGGTTATGCGGGAATAGCAGCTGTGCTCGGCGTTGCGGCGTTTACATGCGTT
>Ga0247841_10006949_pt1 | contig 17099 bp, 26 predicted proteins | sample LaCruzMarch2015__2_FD_192410 | JGI IMG/M metagenome (GOLD analysis project Ga0247841, IMG submission 192410) | Freshwater microbial communities from meromictic Lake La Cruz, Castile-La Mancha, Spain - LaCruzMarch2015_18m | ecosystem: Environmental > Aquatic > Freshwater > Lake | place: Spain... | reverse complement strand
TTTCGAATGGTTTGAATCAGTTTTTTCATTCAAACAAGTTTAAAGTGTGTTAGCGACTCCACCTAATTCTTCAATTGCCTTTTTGGCAGTGGCCGAGAAACCGTGAACCGTGATCTCCAGTTTGACTTTCAGTTCTCCCCGTCCTAAAATTTTTATCCGGTCATTCTTCGAAACATATCCGCATTCGATGAGAACCTCCGGAGTAATGGCCGTAAGATTGTTCTTTTCGGCGATCAGCTGAAGCACATCAAGGTTGATGCCTTTATATTCAACACGGTTGAAGTTCTTGAATCCGAACTTGGGAACACGCCGAACGAGCGACATCTGTCCGCCCTCATACCCCAGTTTCTTGGAGTAACCCGAACGGGATTTTGCTCCCTTATGGCCACGGGTGGATGTTCCACCGTGCCCGGAACCTTGTCCCCTTCCAATGCGCTTTACCTTTTTTGTTGAACCTTTAGCCGGTTTAAGATTGCTTAAATCCATTTCAGTATCGTTTTTCTATTATTTTACTTCTTCTACTGTAACCAGGTGCTGAACTTTATTCACCATACCCAAAATCTGAGGGGTTGCTGTATGTTCAACAGTATGGCGGATCCTTTTCAGACCCAATGCTGCGAGGGTACGTTTCTGACGCAACGGTCTTCCGATGCCACTGCGTACCTGTGTTATTTTAATTTTTTCCATTTCTATGAACAGCCTTTAATATAATATGTTAGCCATTAAATACTTGATTCAATTCAATACCCCTGAGCTGGGCGATCGTATAGGGATCTCTTAACTTGATCAGGGCATTGATTGTTGCCTTCACCACGCTGTGCGGGTTAGATGAACCTTTCGATTTTGCAAGCACATCTTTCACCCCAACGCTTTCGAGAACTGCACGCATAGCGCCGCCGGCGATGACACCGGTTCCGGGAGCTGCCGGTTTCAGATATACGAGCGCACCACTGTACTTACCTAACTGATCGTGGGGAATGGTACCCTTCAGGATCGGAACCTTGATCAGGTTCTTCTTGGCATCATCAACCCCTTTGGCAATAGCAGCCGTGACTTCCTTGGCTTTGCCAAGACCGTAACCAACAACGCCGTTTTCATTTCCAACCACCACAATGGCTGAAAAACTGAAGGTACGGCCCCCTTTGGTCACTTTGGTCACACGCTGAATGCTGACCAGACGATCCTTAAATTCGATTTCACTCGATTTTACTCTCTTTACATTAACGTTTGTCATATCTTCCTTAGAATTTTAGGCCACCTTCCCTGGCAGCATCTGCCAAAGTTTTTACCCTGCCATGATATAAATAACCATTACGATCAAAAACAACCTTTTCGATTCCTGCCTGGACAGCTTTTTCAGCAATCTGCTTCCCGACCAGCTTTGCAATCTCGGTCTTGGTTCCCTTTTTGTCAATCATCCCCTTTTCCATAGAAGAAGCGGCAACCAGGGTTTTCCCTGCCTGATCATCGATTAGTTGCACATAAATAGCCTTACAGCTGCGGAATACCGTCATGCGAGGCCTGTCAGGTGTCCCTTGTACGATTTTACGTATCCTTTTTTTGATCCTGAACCTGCGGAATTCTTTTCTACTCTTAATAGCCATTGTATTTCGTTTTTGTTGGGGCAACCCTAGCGGTTGCCCTGATTTTGTTGCGGCTACCGAAATGGTTGCCCCTACTATTGGGCGATCATTTGATCGCCCCTACTATTGGGCGACCGAAATGGTCGCCACTACATTATTGTCCTGCGGCAGATTTACCAGCCTTCTTCTTGATCTCTTCGCCCTGGAAGCGGATACCTTTTCCCTTATATGGTTCCGGACGACGGAACGAACGAATCTTGGCAGCCACCTGTCCTAAAAGTTGTTTGTCAACCGACTTTAAAATGATAGAGTTATTCTTTCCTTTTACGGCAGTAGTCTCTACATGTATTGCTGCCGGAAGTTCCATCAGGATATTATGTGAATATCCCAGCGAAAGCTCAAGGATTTGACCGCTGCCGGTTGCTTTGTAACCTACGCCAATCAATTCCTGAACGGTGGTAAAACCTTCTGAAACCCCTTTAACCATGTTGAATACCAGTGAGCGGTATAATCCGTGCTTGGCACGATCATCCTGCGCTTCTGAATGACGTTCAACAGTTACAAGCTTATCTTCGATTTTCAGGGTAATCTTCGGGTCAACCTGCTGCTGAAGCTGGCCCATCTTTCCTTTCACAGTAACCAGATTGGAATCGGAGACGGTTATCGTCACGCCATCGGGTATTGCAATCGGTAGTTTTCCTATTCTTGACATTTTTCTACTCTCCTAATTAACTGATGTGACATAAAACCTCGCCGCCAACTTTCTGTGTGCGTGCCTCCTTATCGGTCATAATACCATGGGAGGTTGACAGGATTGCAATTCCAAGTCCGTTTAAAACGCGGGGAAGATGCTCATTGTCAACATACTTTCTCAAACCGGGTTTGGAAATCCTGACCAGGCTGTTGATAGCCGAAAGTTTTGTAACCGGGTGATATTTCAGAGCAATCTTGATAATACCTGGATGTGGCTCACTATCTACCTTATAATTAAGGATATATCCTTTTTCAAAGAGAATGCGGGTAATCTCTTCCTTTATCTTCGACTTCGGAATTTCAACAACCCGGTGGTTGGCCAACACGGCATTCCTGATTCTGGTCAAATAATCTGCAATGGGATCCGTAACCATTTATCTGTTTTTTAATTGTTTGTTTTTATTCTTGCGCCGATCTGCCAGATCGCACTGTAAAGGTGCAAGCAGTCCGGTCGGCCATTATTCTATTTTCTTACCAGCTGGCTTTTCTAACGCCGGGGATCAATCCCTTGTTGGCCATTTCCCTGAAATTGATACGGGAGACACCAAAAAGACGCATATACCCTTTCGGACGGCCTGTCAGTTTACAACGATTATGCAACCTTACAGGCGAAGCATTCTTTGGCAGTTTCTGAAGCGCGATATAATCGCCGGCCTCTTTCAATGCTTTACGCTTGTCGGCGAACTTTTCAACCATTTCTTCACGTTTGCGCTCTCTGGCTTTGATGGATTCTTTTGCCATATATTTACTTTGTTTTAAAAGGAATTCCAAATTCTTTTAACAGGGCATGTGCCTCACGGTCGTTCCGCGCTGATGTCACGAAGGTAATATCAACCCCATTGATACGGGATACCTTGTCAATGTCAATTTCCGGGAAAATGATCTGCTCGGTGACTCCCAGTGTATAGTTACCACGACCGTCAAATCCCTTGTCGTTCACACCACGAAAATCCCTTACACGCGGAAGCGCTACAGAGATCAACCGGTCGAGGAAATCGAACATGCGCTCGCCACGTAATGTGACACGAACGCCAATCGGGTTTCCTTTTCTGAGTTTGAAATTGGAAATATCCTTGCGTGATTTTGTCGATACAGCCTTCTGACCAGTGATCATCGTCATTTCGTTTATCCCGTTGTCGATGAACTTGCGGTCGGTATTGGCAATACCTAAACCCTGATTGAGGCAAATCTTGTTGATCCGTGGAACCTGCATGGGGCTCTTGTAGTTGAACTGCTTCATCAAAGCAGGAACAACCTCATTCAGATACTTGTCTTTTAATCTTGGTGTGTAAGCCATTATTTTATAACCTCCCCTGATTTTTTAGAATAACGTACCAATTTTTCCGTTTTGGGATCCATTTTCCTGCCAACTCGTGTCGGTTTTCCCGAATTATCAACGATCTTCAGGTTAGAAAGATGCACGGGGGCTTCCATTTTAACGATGCCTCCCTGCGGACTTTTGGCATTGGGCTTGGTATGCTTTGAAACCATGTTAACCCCTTCCACGATGGCTTTGTATTTTTCGGTATCAACGCGCAGCACTTTTCCCTGCTGACCTCTCGAATCACCGGCAATAACCATCACGGTGTCGCCTTTTCGGATATGTAACTTCTTCTGCATGATTTTATTTGTAATTGCCTAAAGCACTTCTGGTGCTAAAGAAACGATTTTCATGAATTGTTTTTCGCGTAACTCTCGGGCTACCGGTCCAAAAATACGGGTACCAATCATTTCACCACCAGCGTTGAGCAACACAACTGCGTTGTCGTCAAAGCGGATGTATGAACCGTCGGCACGGCGCATCTCTTTTTTAGTTCTGACCACCACAGCGGTAGAAACTGTCCCTTTTTTGATATTTCCCGAAGGAAGGGCATTCTTAACTGTTACGATGATCCGGTCGCCCACCCGGGCATACCGCTTACGCGTACCACCGAGGACCTTGATGCAAAGGACTTCCTTGGCTCCGCTGTTATCTGCTACTGTTAATCTTGACTCTTGTTGTATCATGGCTATTTAACCTTTTCAATGATTTCGACAAGTCTCCAACACTTATTTTTACTGAGGGGCTTGGTTTCAGCAATCCGCACTTTATCACCCTCGCTGCATTCATTTTTATCATCGTGGGCCATGAAGCGGGAAGATTTCTTAACGAATTTCCCGTACTTGGGATGCTTGACCTTACGCTCGACGGAAACAACAACAGATTTCTCCATTTTGTTGCTGACGACGACACCGGTCTTTTCTTTTCTTAAATTTCTCGTTTCCATATTGTTACTTTGTATGAGATACACAGTTGTGCACCCGACTACTTTTTAATTGCTTTAGTGACATTCTCTCCCTTGAGAACCCGGTGACGCAATTCCGTTTCAAGACGCGCAATCGTTTTGCGGTAGGCCTTGATTTTATTTGGGTTTTCCAGTGGAGAAACAGCATGGTTAAGCTTAAGCTTGGTCAGCTGACGCTTTTCTTCATCCAACCTTTCCAGGATTTCACCCGTTGTAAATTCTCTGATTACTTTCTGTTCCATTTTTCTTTAGATTGCTTCTTCAACGTAATCCTTACGCATAACAGTCTTCGTTTGAACCGGAAGTTTCTGTGCTCCCAGCCTCAGGGCTTCTTTGGCAACTTCCATCGGTACGCCTTCGATTTCAAATAAAATCCGTCCGGGATTTATGCGGGCCACGAAATATTCGGGAGCGCCTTTTCCTTTACCCATACGAACTTCGGCAGGTTTCTTTGTTACCGGCTTATCCGGAAAGATGCGGATCCACAACTGACCTTCACGTTTCATATGACGGGTGATTGCCTGACGGGCTGCTTCAATCTGGCGACCAGTCATCCATGCTTCTTCCAGGGTTTTGATACCGAAGGAGCCAAAAGCGAGCTGATGACCACGCTGGGCATTGCCCTTCATCTTTCCCTTTTGTTGTTTTCTGTATTTTGTCTTCTTAGGTTGTAACATTATTCAATTAGTTTACTTGTTGAGAAGGGTTTGAAACCCGTCTTTACTCAGGTTACAATGCTTTCAATTATTTTCTGGCACGGGGTTTACCACCATCTCTGCCGGGTCCGCGATCATTTCTGCGATCACCGCCACGATCGCCTCCGCGGTCGCCACGACCCCGGTCACGATCACCCTGACGTTCACCTCCGCGATGTTGTGAAGGTTTCAATTTGTTAACAGCTGATGCATCAGGCACCAGGTCGGGGCGTCCGTAAACATCGCCTTTACAAATCCACACCTTGATTCCAATGATTCCATAGGTTGTGTTGGCTTCAGCCGTTGCGTAATCAATATCGGCGCGGAAAGTATGCAAAGGAATACGTCCCTCTTTGTATTGTTCGCGACGTGCCATTTCGGCGCCACCCAAACGACCAGAAATCATGATCTTAATCCCTTCGGCCCCGATGCGCATGGCAGAAGCAATAGATGTCTTGATCGCCCGACGATATGAAATACGTCCTTCAATCTGACTGGCCACTGTGTTGCCTACGATCACCGCGTCGAGCTCAGGACGCTTGATTTCGGAAATGTTGATCTGAATCTCCTTCTTGGTGATCTTTTTCAACTCCTCCTTCAATTTGTCAACTTCCTGCCCGCCTTTCCCGATAATAATACCCGGACGTGCGGTGTGAATGGTAACAGTTACCAGCTTCAAGGTGCGTTCGATAACGATCTTTGCAATACCTGCCTTTGAAAGACGGGCATTCAGATACTTACGAATTGTGTCATCCTCAACGAGCTTGGGCTCAAAATCTTTCCCGCCGAACCAGTTTGAATCCCAGCCGCGGATGATGCCTAACCTGTTAGCAATCGGATTGGTCTTTTGTCCCATTAAAACTTACTTTTAATTATTGCTTATTACTTATTGTTATTTCTTATTTTCTTCCACTTCTGTTTCCTCAACTTCCGGTTTACTTCGGCTGTCGAGCAGAATTGTCACGTGATTTGAACGCTTGCGGATACGGTGAGCCCTGCCCTGGGGAGCTGTCAGCAACCGTTTGAGCTGACGCCCGCTGTCGACAAAGACCTCCTTCACGATGAGATCGCTCTCTTCGATCCTCATTCCTTCATTTTTTGCCTGCCAGTTTGCAATAGCTGAGAGTAAAAGCTTACGTAAACGCTCCGATGGTTGCTTTGCATTGTTTTTCAGGATATGCAGCGCCAGTTCAACACGCTGTCCCCTGATAAGATCGGCAATCAACCGCATCTTTCGCGGTGATGTCGGGCAATTATTCAGTTTGGCAAAAGCCACATTCTTCTTAGCCTCTTTGCGGTTCTCGGCTCTGGTGCGGGTTCTAACTCCCATAGTCTAGTTTATTACGACGTTATTTCTTTCCTTTATCTTTATTACCTGCATGACCACGAAAAATGCGCGTGGGTGCAAATTCGCCTAATTTATGGCCAACCATATTCTCGGTTACATACACCGGGATAAATTTATTGCCATTATGCACGGCAATGGTCTGGCCTACAAAATCGGGAGAGATCATGGAACCGCGGGACCAGGTTTTTACAACGGTCTTTTTCTTGGATTCCAGAAGTTCCGTTACTTTCTTTTCCAACTTATAGTGGATATACGGACCTTTTTTAAGCGATCGGCTCATAGTCTGATATATTATCTATTACTTCTTCCTACGTTCAATGATGTACTTGTTTGATTGATTCTTGCGTGCGCGGGTCTTGTACCCCTTTGCAGGCGCGCCTTTGCGTGAGCGGGGGTGTCCTCCCGAAGCACGTCCTTCACCTCCACCCATGGGGTGATCGACAGGGTTCATGGCAACACCACGGTTTCTCGGGCGACGGCCCAGCCAACGTGTACGACCAGCCTTCCCATACGATTCGAGGTTGTGATCAATATTTGAAACCATGCCCACGGTTGCTTTACAGGTCTGAAGAATCATACGGGTTTCACCGGAGGGCATCTTCAAAATTGCAAATTTACCATCACGCGACATGAGCTGTGCATGCGCACCGGCACTACGTACCATCTTAGCTCCCTGTCCGGGACGCAATTCCACATTGTGAATCACTGTTCCAAAGGGTATCTCACTTAAATAGAGGGTATTTCCAATCTCGGGAGGAACCCCTTTCCCGGCCAGTATCGTTTGACCTACCTTCAAACCATGAGGGGCAACAATGTACCTTTTTTCACCGTCATTATAAACAACCAGCGCGATACGAGAAGTCCTGTTCGGATCGTATTCGATTGTTTTTACTACGGCAGGAATATTTTCCTTGTCCCGTTTGAAGTCGATGATTCGGTACATCTGTTTATGACCGCCGCCAAGATAACGCATGGTCATTCTTCCTTCGTTGTTTCTTCCACCGGATTTCCTCGAAGGAGCCAACAGGCTTTTCTCAGGAACATCAGCAGTAATTTCATCATAGGTACTGATGACTTTGAACCGCTGACCGGGTGTTGTCGGTTTATATTTCTTAAGCGCCATTTATTTAAATATTGCTGTAAAAATCAATAGTTTCACCTTTAGCCAATGTTACAATGGCTTTCTTATATGTACTTGTCCTTCCCGAAATGACGCCACTTTTTGTAAAGCGGGTCTTATTTTTACCGGAAAACACCATGGTATTGACCGCAGTAACATCAACTCCGTAAAGGTCCTTGATGGCCTTCATGATCTGAAGCTTGTTTGCATTCCGGTCAACCATGAACCCATATCGGTTGAGCTTCTCGCCCAGATGGGTCATCTTTTCGGTTATGATCGGTTTTAAAATAACTGTCATTGTCGTATCGAATTAATCGGTTTAATTCTGATGTATTTTTTCAATTTCCTTAATCGAGCCTTCAGTAATCAGGAGCTGTGTTGCGTCGAGAATCTCATAGGTATTCAAATCGGAGGCATTGATCACTTTAACCCTTTTCAGGTTGCGGGCGGATAAGAAAACATTCTCTTCCTTTTTAGAAACAACCAGCAGGGTTTTTTTTCCGGTAAGTTGAAAATTCTTCAGAAGTTCTGTGAAATTTTTCGTTTTTGGAGTTTCGAAAGTAAAATCTTCCAATATAGTAAGATGATTATCTTTTACCTTATAGCTTAAAGCCGACATGCGTGCCAATCTCTTCAATTTCTTGTTGAGTTTGAAACTATAATCCCGGGGATGAGGTCCAAAAACACGGGCTCCGCCACGGAAAAGGGGACTCTTGATGCTTCCCTTACGCGAACCGCCGGTTCCTTTTTGTTTGTGGAGTTTTCTCGTACTTCCGGAGATTGTTGATTTTTCCAACGTGTCGTGCGTACCCTGGCGCTGATTGGCCATGTATTGCTTCACATCAAGGTAAATGGCATGATCGTTGGGCTCGATCCCGAAGATCGAATCGTCAAGCGCAACCATATTCGCTGTCGCTGTGCCTTTTATGTTATATACTGCTACTTCCATCGCTCAATAATTACATATGAACCATTGTGTCCCGGTACTGCACCCTTTACCAAAATAAGGTTCTTCTCGAGGATAATCTTTAAAACCTGAAGGTTAACAACCTTTATCCGATCTCCACCCATTCGTCCGGCCATCCTGATGCCTTTCATAACCCTTGAGGGCCAGGAAGAAGCGCCAACCGAGCCGGGAGCCCTGAGACGATTGTGCTGTCCATGGGTTGCACCACCGACACCTGCAAAATGGTGACGTTTTACAACACCCTGAAAGCCCTTTCCTTTGGATATTCCAACCACATCAATTAATTCTCCTTCAACGAAAATATCAACCTGAACAATATCACCAAACTGTTTCTGGTGGTCAGCTTCAAAACGGGTAAATTCAGCTATTACCTTTTTTGGAGTGATACCAGCTTTTTTAAAGTGACCCATTTCTGCTTTGGTTGTATGCTTCTCTTTCTTTTCATCGAAAGCAAGCTGAATGGCTTCGTATCCGTCTTTTTCCTTTAACCGGACTTGTGTAACCACACAAGGACCAGCCTCGATCACGGTGCAGGGGACATTCTTCCCGTTTGCATCGTAGATACTGGTCATCCCGATTTTTTTACCAATTAGTCCAGACATTTCTTACGTTTCTTGCGTTTTTAAATCTACTTGTCTATTTACAAATCAAACCTTGATTTCAACTTCCACACCACTGGGCAATTCGAGTTTCATCAGGGCATCAATAGTTTTCGACGTGGTACTGTAAATGTCGAGTAACCGTTTGTATGTGCAAAGCTGAAACTGTTCGCGTGACTTTTTGTTTACAAAGGTTGCACGCAGCACAGTGAAGATCTTTTTATCCGTAGGCAAAGGAATTGGACCGCTGACAACAGCACCCGTAGCCTTTACGGTTTTTACGATCTTTTCGGCTGATTTATCAACCAGGTTATAATCGTAAGACTTCAGTTTAATTCTAATTCTCTGGCTCATATAAAAAATTAATAAGCGGGAACATATCCCCTGATTTTATATAATACTTCGTCCTGAATCTCCTTTGGAGTAATATCATATTTTAAAAATTCCAGCATCTCAGTTGCTCTGCCGGAAGAAAGACTGCGTAAAGTAGTAACATAACCAAACATTTCAGCCAAAGGAACACGACCGCGAATCACCTGGTTTCCGATACGGGATTCCACCTCTTCAACATGTCCGCGACGTTTGGTTATATCACCGGTAACCTCTCCCATATACTCACTTGGGGTCACGACTTCGAATTTCATAATCGGTTCCATGATAACTGCCTTCGCCTTTCTGCTGGCTTCTTTGAATGCAATGCCGGCAGCAACCTGGAATGAGAGCGCATCTGAATCTACACTATGATATGAACCATCGATCAAACGAACTTTCACGCTATCCATCGGAAATCCGATAATCGGACCGTTGGTCATGGCAGCTTTCAACCCCTTTTCAATAGCAGGAATAAATTCCCGGGGAATATTGCCACCTTTAATTTCATTGATGAACTGCAAACCTTTGATTCCTGAATCAGCAGGGCCAACCTCGATGACGAGATCGGCAAAACGACCTTTGCCACCAGTTTGTTTCTTGTATACCTCATGATGCATGACGGTATTCACAATCGCCTCTTTATAGGCTACCTGAGGATTGCCTCGGTTAACATCGATATTGAATTCGCGACGCATGCGATCGGCAATGATATCCAAATGCAATTCGCCCATTCCGCTGATCAGGGTCTGCCCTGTTTCATCATCAATTCTAACCTGAAAAGTGGGATCCTCTTCTGCCAGCTTATGCAAGGCAATGGCAAGCTTTTCAACATCATCCTGTGTTTTGGGCTCTACCGCCATATTGATCACAGGTTCAGGGAAAACCATAGTCTCAAGAATCAATGGGTGCTTGAGGTCACAAAGGGTATCTCCTGTGCGGATATCTTTAAAACCCACTGCAGCAGCAATCTCACCTGCTTCAATATGTTTCAGCGGGTTTTGCTTGTTGGCATGCATCAGCATGATACGCAGGAGTCTTTCCCTTTTATCAGTACGGGTGTTTAAAACAACATCACCGGCTTCGAGCTGTCCAGAATAAACACGAAAAAATGCAATACGTCCTACGAAAGGATCCGTTGCTATTTTGAATGCATAAGCTGTAAACGGCTCATTGGGGTCAGGATGCCTTTCCTCCTCCTTTTCAGTAAATGGATTCATGCCCAAAACCGCAGGCATATCGTAAGGCGAGGGCAAAAATTTTATTACAGCGTCGATCAACAACTGAACGCCTTTATTTTTAAATGAAGCACCGCAAATAACAGGGGTAATTCTGCCCTGAATGGTTGCCTTGCGGATCTCGGAAATAATTTCTTCTTCGGTAATTGAATTGGGATCGACCATGAATTTATGAAGCAACTCATCACGCTCTTCAGCAGCGCCTTCAATGAGCTTCAAACGATATTCATGAGCCATCTCTTTCATATCATGCGGCATCGGGATCTCAAAATACTCCCGACCCAGGGTGCTTTCATCCCAGCCATATGCTTTGTTGGCAATCAGGTCGATAATACCTGTAAATTCCTCTTCTGCCCCGATTGGAAGCTGAATGGGAATGGGAGTTGCAAAAAGTTTCTCACGGATCTGGTCGACAACATGGAAAAAATCAGCGCCGGTGCGATCCATTTTATTGATATAGCTGATACGGGGAACCTTGTATTTATTAGCCTGTCTCCAAACCGTTTCTGATTGTGGTTCAACTCCTCCTACCGCGCAGAAAATTGCCACCGCCCCATCGAGAACCCGGAGTGAACGCTCAACTTCAACAGTAAAATCAACATGGCCCGGGGTATCAATAAGATTAATCCGGTAATTTTCATTCAGATAATCCCAGTAAACAGTAGTTGCAGCGGAGGTGATCGTAATACCCCGCTCCTGCTCCTGTACCATCCAGTCCATTGTGGCAGTACCATCATGAACCTCACCTAATTTATAGTTTATGCCGGTATAATACAGGATACGCTCAGTCGTCGTGGTTTTACCCGCGTCGATGTGCGCCATGATGCCAATGTTCCTTGTATTTTCGAGTTTTCCGGTCATATTTTTGAGACGGGTCTCAGACCCGTCTTTGCTTCATTTATTATTAAAAGCGGAAGTGGGAGAAGGCCTTGTTGGCTTCAGCCATCCTATGTGTATCTTCTTTACGTTTGAAGGCAGCGCCCTCTTCTTTATATGCAGCAACAATTTCAGCAGCCAGTTTCTGTCCAAAACTTTTCTCATGACGTTTGCGTGCGTAGTTCACCAGCGATTTCATGCCGATGGAACTTTTACGACCCGGTCGGATTTCAGAAGGGATCTGAAAAGTGGCTCCACCGATACGACGGCTTCTGACCTCAACCGAAGGAGTAACGTTTGCCAGGGCCTTCTTAAAAACTTCGAGGCCGTCTTCCTTTGTCTTGTCACTGACAATGTCAATGGCTTCATAAAAGACTTCGTAGGCAATATTTTTCTTTCCCGCAAGCATCACATTGTTCACAAATTTTGTGACCAGGGTATCGCTGAATTTTGGATCAGGGAGAAGGGGTCTTTTCTTTGGTTTTGCTTTTCTCATGATATTCTGATATTATGCTTTCTTTTCTTTTGGACGTTTTGCACCATATTTACTTCTGCGTTGCTTACGGCCTTCCACACCGGAAGTATCGAGAGCGCCGCGGATTATATGATAGCGGACACCGGGAAGGTCTTTCACACGACCGCCACGGATCATCACGATGGAGTGCTCCTGGAGATTATGTCCTTCACCCGGAATATAGGCGTTCACCTCTTTTCCATTCGTAAGACGAACCCTGGCTACCTTGCGCATGGCCGAATTAGGCTTTTTAGGCGTCGTGGTATAAACACGAACGCAAACGCCACGGCGTTGCGGACAGGAATCCAAAGCAGGAGACTTACTCTTATCTACTAATTTTTTTCTTCCTTTACGAACCAGTTGCGAAATCGTAGGCATATCAATGGTTTTATTAAACTTTACTACAAATTTTCCTCAAAACGGGAGTGCAAAAGTACAAATTAATTTCACACCACCAACATTTTAAGATGATCTTTTTTAGTGACGGGTTTAAAACCCGCCACTAACGATTGGGATTGGTCCCCGAATTAGTGGGCTGGAAAAAATAAGGAAGGGTATGAGTTTCGCGAAACTTTCTACCGCATTCATCGGTTTGAATGCGATTGAAACCTATAGTTGTTTCACTTTATCAGGTTTCCTTGCCGTTTCCGGCTTGTAATTCAATCGAAAACATAATATGGTTTTCGAGGGTGCAAAGGTAAAAACAAATTTAACTCCTGCAAGAAAAAAGTGAAAAAAAAGTGAAAAAATTATTTATTCCTGATAATCATTGCTGTTCCATCCTGGTCGGGCATCAATACCAGGCATTCGGGAATGGTGGCAACGAACGTATCAACAGCTTTCATGACTCCCGGCCACCGATGATTATAATCGTGAACTATGATAACCCCGCCTGGCGACAGTCTGGGATAACATAATTCCAATGCGGCCTTCGTTGGAATGTACAAGTCGGCATCCAGGTTAGCCAGTGCAATAGGTTGGCTGAAGCCTGATGCAGTATCAGGAAAATAGCCCTGGTGTAAAATGATATTATGATTACCATTGATTTTTTTCAAAACCTGCCCTACGTCTGTATCTGAAAAATGGCTCGCTGTGTAGGTTGCAGCTTCACCAGTTTCCATGTGCAGGTCGGCTGAATTAAAGCCCGTGAAGGTGTCAAACAGGTGAAACGGACGGCCCGGATCCAGCTGATGTAAAATTGCGGCACTGTCACCCTTATACACACCGATTTCAACAAAAACACCGGGAACCATATCCTTTTTTAGCCGTTCGACCTGAAACCACCAATTATAGAAACGTACCTTGTCTTGATATTTCCTTTCCGAAAGCCGTAGCCGTGAAGAGATCAACCCGGTTTTAATAGCCTGCTGCCATTGAACCGGCTGATTGGCGCGGTGAAAATAGACGATCCACAGATACCTTATAAATAAAATAAGGAGTAAAAAGACCAGGGTATAATTGATTATCTGGAAAAAGGTCAGATTCATTGTCGTAAAAAAAAGCAAAAATAATAAATATTGGTAGTATCGTATAAAAAGAAACCCCGCACATGGCGGGGTTCCGGAATCAAATTGATTACACAGGCTATCAGGGATCAATTCTGATAAACATTGTTTGCACAACAGGCGAAGGTGCATTGGGAGGTGTTCCTACAGGAACAAAGATTACTGTCGCCCAGCCTCCTGGAGGAACTTTGTACGTGGCGCCATAGGTGTCCATCTTCTGCTTCATCGAGGTCATCATGGGTGAAAGATTCGGAACACCGCTGTGAGCTACACCATTCCATGGCGGTGTATCACATAACCACATAGCTCCTTGTATATCGGACCAGAGATACCCGGGAAACCAATCCAGGTGGTTCATAAGCCAGTTAATCTTGGCCCATTTATCTGTTTGTGCAAAAGCCGGCAGCAAAGTTGGATACAATGATGAATAAACATCCATGTTGTATGCTACACCAACATTAATAGTGGTTGCATGGTCGGCACACCAGCTCTGAACCACGCCATTTCCAAATTCATAACCGCTTGGGATGTTGGTAAGGGTAGCGTCAACATAACAACCCGTACCCGGAAATCCGGTTATTTTATAAGTGAGGGTAAGTGGAAGATTCATCCAGGGCGGAATAACAAGGTCGGCATCGGGAACACAGTTTCCAAGGGCAAAATCAACCACGCCATCATTACCTGGCAGAATTTTCTGCTCATCGGCAAAACTCCAGTCATAAAAATGTACGTAATTAAAATCTGGTCCCTGGCGAACAAGAATGAAAAGTTTCAGAACAAAATTGTCGACCATGCCCAGCCTGTCAGCATAGGTCACCTTAAGCGGCTGGCCTTCCCCGTGCCATGCAGCATTGTCAAAAGTTTCGACCAATATGTTATTCTGCCACAGTTCAATTTTAAACAAAGCCGGCATATCATACTGTATACCTTGACTCTGCAATTCATAGGGAGAGTCGGCATAATCATCAAGGTTTTTGATGCAGAAGTCGCCAAAGAAGTTCTGTTCACGGATGATCGTTTGGTCAAGCTTGAAATATTCAAATCCAAAATTGGCAAAAGTGGCTGGTTCATAGCAAACCAATTCAACGGTCATTACATTTTTCTTGAATGGCTCAATTACAATGTTCTTTGTGAGTGTAGTTGTTACGAGATTCGAGTAGGTAGCTCCGGTGTGAACGGCGGCTGCCATTTCCCAGTCGTCAGTCAAATCACCCGGGGTCATGTTATCGTTGTACATGACAAATTCCTGAACGATATAGATGCCTTCGGCGAGTTTAATGGTATTGGTGTATGGAACATTATCGATATAGAATACATCGATCGGATACCATTGGGAAACCCCGGCAGGATCCGCCAATTTCACCTTTACATACGCAGCTTTCTGATCAAAGCAATCGCTGGCCTTTAAACCTGATACATCTTTACCGGGAACGATGGTAAAACTCAGTTCTGTCGAACCTGTTTGCGGTGTATCAACAATGTCTTTTTTACAGCTTGTGATGAATACTACGGCCATAAGACCGAGAAGAAATAAGCTGATTTTCTTTGTAATTTCGGTTGTTTTCATTTTAATTGTTTTTGTGGGTTGATCGGTTATTATCAGGGTTACTAAATATTGTCACAAATATATGATGAACCACACCCCCCGATCAAGCGGTAATTAGTAAACGTAACCAATCACCGGGCAACTGTTGATCATCATTTTGTATTTGTTATCACATGAACAATGAATTTGAAAAAATTGCATCTATTTTAATTTAATATAAATCACTTACACTTTCATGTTATGTTAGTATTACAAACTAAAATAATTCGGACTTAACATGTAATTTCAAAGTGGTTGACTTAAAAGTCAAATTTCAATACAAAGTCACATGGAAGCGAAAGCTATATTATTTTTGATTTTCAACTTTTTTAACTAAGCTTTAAGATATATAATAATGAGTCCACTGAGAAAAGTCAGATCATTGGATCCTAAGCGAAGCCGAAGGATGCAAAAACCTGTTAATGAAGACACTTCGATTTCGCTCAGTGTCCGGTTTCCCTTGAAAATGTTTTTTCGGAGTGGGCTGAACAGGAAAGAATAAAATCCAGTCTTTTGAGATAGTTTCGTTCAAAAGAAATGCTGATCCTGCAAAAACTGAATGATAATTTCAATTGCCAAGGAGGCAGCGCAGGGTCATTCCGCTGGCCTTATTGCCATAATCATCGATATAACTGTTTGAACTGTTCATCAGTAAAAAACTGCCGCTTTCATTGCCATTTTGGGAATTACTCCAATAGTTACCTTCAACGCCTCTGCCCATAAGCGAGGCTCCCCAGTTTTTAAGATATCCGGCCGCATGCATTTTCAGGTCTGAGTTCCAGGGTTTGTTCAGGTTATTCCAGTTACCGTTTGACCTGACATTGTTCCATTCCGTCTTTGTGGGAATTCGCCAGCCAGTTCCGATAAGAAGAGCACATGGATCCTTATCAGGGGTCCAGTCAGAATTTTCACTGATACTACTCCATGTAGTGTTTGGAGTTCTGGATGAGCCATCATGCTTATATCCCTGTTTGCGGTTAAACTGCCAGTACCAGCCTGCTGAAGCTTCGGTTTGATCATTTTTTGCCGTTGCCTGACGATCGGCGCCAAGGTTACTGGTTATCCAGCATTTTAATGGTTCGCCCGGGATATCTGAAACTGTGCCATACGTAACTGTTTTGTTAACCGGCGCCACTGTGCCAGCCATGTGATTTACAATTAAAGGATCGCCACAGGCAAATGAAACTGCAGTTACCGGTCCTGCATAGGCCGGGGCTTTAGCCTCTGTCCCCTGCAGAGTCCCGGTCAAAGCAACAGGAATAACTGCAAACCGAATATATTTGTTCAGGTCGGCCGATTGAAGTGTATAGGTCGGCCCCTGCAGTCCTGAAATTTCCACTTCATTCATTCCACTTATGTTATCAGCCCGATACCATTTATATAAGGATGTACCCTGAAGATCACCCTCCGCATCATAAAAAACATAGGAGCCGGAAAGTACCTGACCCGGTTGTGCGATACCATTTTGTTCTACATTATTTGCTAAGGGCGCCTCATTCACGGCAGCCCCATAGGGAATGACCAGATCGGCACCGGGCATGCAATTTCCAAGAACAAAATCTACCACACCATCGCCATCGGTGCCTGCATAAATTTTTTGTGCATCCTGGAAACTCCATGTATGGAAATACTCATACTGAAATCCGGCTCCGTTGCGGACCA
>Ga0247841_10006948_pt1 | contig 17100 bp, 8 predicted proteins | sample LaCruzMarch2015__2_FD_192410 | JGI IMG/M metagenome (GOLD analysis project Ga0247841, IMG submission 192410) | Freshwater microbial communities from meromictic Lake La Cruz, Castile-La Mancha, Spain - LaCruzMarch2015_18m | ecosystem: Environmental > Aquatic > Freshwater > Lake | place: Spain... | reverse complement strand
GGTCGCCGCCAACGAGGGTCTGGAGGTTGCCGAAGACGGCGCCCGGGGCATAGAGCCCGAGGCCGGTGACGCCCCATTTCTCCCCGGCGCTCTTCTGGCGGACCTCGATGCGGTTGACGCCGGTCACCTGGGCGGCGGCGGGCAGCCACCAGAGGCCGGCGGTGCCCAAAGCATTGCTGGTCGTCTGGGTGAGAGCACCGAGCAGATTACCGTTGAGCCATATCGCGAGTTCATCGGCGCTGTCCACGTCATACCCCTGGACATGCAGCAGCCGGTCCGTGCCGTCGCCGGGGAAGGTGGCGGCGAGGATGCTGCGATAGGCGTTGTCACCCCAGCCGAAGCCGTGTTGAGCGCTCTGGACAGCGTTGAGCGGCAGGGTGATGACCAGGCCCTTGTTGGTGGGGTCCAGCGGGGCGCTGTCCTCGCTGTCAGGGACGCCGTCGTGGTCCGTATCCACCACCGGGGGCGGGGCGTCGCAGGCATCACCCAGGCCGTCGCCGTCGGTGTCGGTCTGATCGGGATTCCTGACCGCGGGGCAGTTGTCCGTGCTATCCGGGATGCCGTCCCCGTCCGTGTCTTGGGGGGCGGCCACCCTGAACTCGGCAGTGACCAGGGGGAAGCTGATCTCCCGCTGCAGGGAGCGGGACCAGAACCTGCCGGACAACGCAATCACCTGGGAGTCAGCCGGGACGCTGCCGTTTTGGGGCCTGGCCCCGGCAGCGACCTTGAAGATCACACCACCGACGGCACCCGACCCGGCGGTCGGATTGAACCCATCCAGATAGACCCGTGTGCGGGCGGTGCTGTCGACGTAATGGTTCAGTTCGACAACCGGCGCCGGTCCGAAGGATGACACGGGGAAATAGCCGCCGCGGGTGAACCAGCCCGTGGTCGACAGACTCAGGGTCTGACCGCTGGCGAAGTTCAATTCCAGGCTGAAGGCCTCCACGTCCGCTGGGTTCAGGATCTTGACCAGGGCAGTGGTATTGGCACCGGCCAAGGCGGGGCTGACCGTGATGGAGAGGGCCTCGCCCGCGGCATGGGCGATGGTGGCACCGGCCGCACCCAGGAGCGCGAACCCCGCGATGAGAAGCTGTCTGATCCGTTTGCCGTTCATGGTTCTTGCCTCGTGGTCGCCGTGGGCCTTGGTCTGCCGTCGATCGGGTGCGCGTGTTGCCGCGCCGCTAGTGCTGGGCCGCCTGATATTCCCGCAGGGCCTCCTGCAGCCGTTGTTCACCGTTGGTACAATTGGGCCCGGGCGGATCGCCGACGCGCAGGTTGGCCCCGGTCTGGTGGAAGAGATTGAGTGCGGCACTGAGGTCGCTGAAGTCGATGACGGCGGGGTCGCTGCCGCCGGCACGGATCTCGGCCAGGGTCAGACAGCCATCGCCGTTGAGGTCTGCCGCGGAGGCGGCGGTGATCGGTAGGGGCTTGGCGAGCATGAAGGTCCCGCTGATGATCAGGCTCTCGGGCGTGAGGCCGGTGACGGACTCGGTGTAGCGTCCGGAGAGGGAGGCCCCGCCGTTGCCGACGGTGGCCTGGTTCAGCACCACCTGGCGGTTGACGGTCTTGCCGCTGACCACCGACTGGAACGACTGCGAACTCAGGCTGAAGCCGGTGGGACCCAGGCTCCCGCTGACCCGGGGACCCACGTCCTTGCCGCCGATCTGGGGCGAGACGGCGGGAAAGAGCAGGGTCTGGGCCAGGTCGATGTAGCTCCCGGCGGTCTGGATGGCCGAGCCCGTGACATCGAGATAGAAGGCCAGGTCGATGGTACCGATACTGGCCGGCTGCTCGATGGCGGCGGTGCCGTAATAGAAACCGGTGAGTGGGTTGGTAGCGTCCGCAGCGGCCGGGCATGAGGCAGCCAGGGCGCAGCAGGCCGCCAGCCAGTTCAGTGTTCTCGTTGTCATGGTCACCTTGCCTGCCTTACCGTTATTGATCTGCCGAGACCTGGACCCCGTAGGTTGGGGTGAGGAACGAACCCCAACATTTCCGACCACCGAGGGTTGATGTTGGGGCTCCTTCGTCACCCCAACCTACGACCTTCACCGAATTCACCATCACCGGGCGCCGGACATCCCCAATCATTCGATAACCACCCCGCGCGCACATGGGCGTGAAAGGACGAATAGGGCCAACCGCGAACCGCCTGCACATAGCCATGCTTCACCGGGTTGAAGTGCGTGTAATCGATGTGTCGCTCAAGATCACGGTCATCTCTAATCACATGTTCCCAATAGCGCCGTTGCCAGATTCCCCGCTCCCCTTTTGCCAAGCGACTCTCGCGGATGCGCTCGTCTTTCGCGACGCAGCGGGAAAAGCCCGCCTTGATCAGACCCCAGCGCAGCGCATAATCCGCGTCACCGGGCGGCAGCGTCCAGACCGCGTGCAGATGCTCCGGCAGCACGCACCAAGCCAGGATGTCAAACGGATGGTCCCGGCGCACGCGCCGCACCACCTCACGCAGGTCCGCCACCTGCTCGACCAACAACCGGCGTGACCGATCGGCGAGATTGACCGTAAAGAAATAGGTCGCGCCTTCGATGATCGCCCGCCGGTATCGCATCGCTCTTCACGCCTCCGATGATCTGTTCATCACCCGTTCTCTGTAGGTTGGGGTGAGGGACGAACCCCAACATTGCCGGCCACCGATGGTTGATGTTGGGGTTCCTTCGTCACCCCAACCTACCGTCTACGGTCCTACGGTCCTCTTCAAGCCTCCGATGATCTGTTCGTCACCCGTTGTAGGTTGGGGTGAGGAACGAACCCCAACATGGCCGACCGCCGCTGGTTGATGTTGGGGTTCCTTCGTCACCCCAACCTACGGTCCTGCGCCCGCACCAGCATCAGCGAGTCTTACCGGTTGGCTCCCCTGTAGAACCTAGAGTTTCAAACTGATGAAAGTCACAGCTTGGATCATTTGAACAGCGCATAAGATTCTCGTAACGCCGCCCAGAATTTAGATATGCTTTCATGCCTTGATCTATTGCACTGCCTGTGGCTCCGCCACTGAGACTGTCCGCTGTTTCAATAGCCGACCCCGAAACCGGTGCAAGCTTTGTTAGAAATTTGATTATCGCGTATTCGTCTCGCGATTCCTCCACAATACCTATATCCTTCGCCCTATTTAGATCTTTCGGAATATCAACAACATCCTGCGTGAGGCCTAGCCAGCCGCCCACGTTTGTTTCCGCAATCTGCATCGATTCGAGAAAGCTCACGATCTTCGTTGCCGCTCTACCAGCACTCTCCGCCAATCCAGCAAGACCTTCCCCAGCGCTTTTTGCGGCATCAGAATTAGCAACTGCATTGAGCGTCGTCGCTGCCGGATGGAGCACTATTTGCCTCGCAATCTGATCCGCTCTTTGAGGATCATTAAGAATTCTCGCAATTATCGGAACCGCTGGTACTGCAAATTGCCAGAATAACCCATTCTTATCAATCAACGTAACTGGGTTATGATTTGAAAGAACATATGGGTTGTTGCACTGGCCGGTCGCTGATTGGCCAAGCTCCCAGCATAAAGGATCGGCCGTTACGAAAGCCCCAACATCCGATGCATAATACCTCGCCCCAAAATAAACCAACCCCGTCTCCCCATCCAACTCCTTCCCCGTAAACCGATACTCACTCTCATACCCCCCAGTCCGCACCCGATCCTTCCCATAGGGATAGAACACCGACTCCTCGACCACTCCCCCACCCGAGTCCATGACCGCGCTGGCACTCCCCAAATGATCCGGCAAATAGAACAGCGTCCGACTCTCCACCGGCGCCGGCAACGCCCCCTGCTCATGCAGTGCGGCGGCGAGCGTGGCGAAAGGCAGCACCCCGGGATTGGTCGCGCGGTTCAATTGATAGATGCGCACCGCGTCAATCGCCTCCCCCGGCTCGACCACCGCGGGATTGGCGCCAAGGGCGCGGAGTTCGTTAAGGCTGATGACACCGTCCTTGGGATTCACATCCAGATCCAGCGGGGTCCGGGGCGGGTTCCAGCCGGCCAACATACTGGCACGGAAGGGCGCGACGCTGACCCGTGCGACCAGCCGGTCCCCGGCGAAGACCTGCTTGATGAGTCGGTCCCCGCGCAGTTCGGTGTAGCGGTCGACATAGAGCGTGGTCTGGGACTGGCCGCCCAGGGTGACGGTCTTGCGCTTGCGGTCGAATCCGGAGTCGTAGACATAGTCGATGACGGCACCATCGCCGGTGCGGTCGACCCGCGCGAGCCGGTCGCGGTAGTCGAACCGGTAGGCGAAGCCCTGCTTGGCGGCGAGGTTGCCGTTGGCGTCATAGCCGTAGGTGATGCCGGCGGCGCCAGTCAGGGCGTGGGGTCCGGCACTGCCGGCGCCGTAGGTCATGGCACCCAGGTCGGACTTGTAGGTCATGTTGCCGATGCTGTCGTAGCGGTAACCCTCGGACCAGGCGGGGGCGGCGGCCTGGGTCAGGCGGTAGAGGTCGTCGTAGCCGTAATCCGCACTGCGGTCTTCCGGGGTCTTAACGGGGCGCCGGTCGGTGATGCGGCGGATGTTGCTCGCCCCGTCGTAGTCGTAGGTCAGGTCTTGCAGGACGGCGGCGCCCCTGGTGCTGCGCAGTTGGGCGAGGCGCTGGCGCTCATCGTAGCCATAGGTGCTCTGCACACCATTGGCGAAGGTGAACGAGGATTTCTGGCCGGTAGGGGTATAGTCGATGGCGGTGACGAAGTCGGGGACGGCAGCGAGCTTCCCCATGGCGTTGTAGACATAATCGGCCGCCGTGCCGTCCGGATAGGTGAGACGGGTCAGGCGTTCTTGCGCGTCGTGGTCCATGCGGGTGATGAAGTCGAACCCCTTCAGGCGGCGGACTTGACTCGCGACATTGCCGCGGGCGTCGTAGGAATAGGCCTCGCGACCGGCCTGGTCTTCGATCCAGGCGAGGCGGCCCTGGGTGTTCTGCAGGGCCGGGCCGCCTGGGGGCAGGTCGGCGTCGTAGTGGTAACGGACCTGAATCCCGGCGCCCGCGCTGGTCTCGGTGAGGGTGCGGTTGGCCGCGTCGTAGGTATAGGTGACGGTCTGGCCCTTGGCGTCGGTAGTGCCGAGCAGGTTGCCGGCGCGGTCGTAGGCGTAGGTCATCAGGCCCTTGTCCGGATCGACCATGCGGGTCTTACGGCCCATCCCATCAAAGGTCAGGGTTTTGACGTTGCCCTGGTCGTCCTGGATACGGGTCAGGTTGTTCTGTCCGTCATAGCCGTAACGGGTGCTATAGGTCGCGGTGCCGTTGACCTCCCGGACCTCGATCAGGCGTTGGCGGCCGTCGCTGATGCTCGTATGCGGGGTGCCGGCATGGGGGCCATCCGCGAGATTGTCCTCCTCGTCCGACGCGACCTTGGTTAGGGGCAGGTAACGGGTGGACCTGAAGGTCCCGTCCGGGTTGGTCTCCCGAATGGAACGACCGCGGGCGTCGTACTCCAGGTCCGTGTGGGGCAGCGCGGCGGCCGGGTCCGCATAGTCCGAACTCGCGGCAAAATGCGGCAGCCACTGGCGGGCGATGCCGCGGCGCTGGTGGAAGACCGCCGCCTCGTTGACCACCCAGTCACCGTGCTCGCCCTCGGAGCGGGTCTGGAGCTTGCGCCCCAGTCCGTCAAACCAGGTCAGGCTGTCATAGGTGCCGGGCTGGCCGGACTGCTCACGCGAGCGGGTCACGATGGCACTCACCGGGTCGGCGAGCCGGTACTCGAAGGTCTGGGTGGGCAACGCCGCGCTGTCGCCCGGTTTAACGATGCGGGTCAGACGCCCGAAGGTGTCGTAGCCGAAGCCGGTGGTCCGGCCGTTGGGGTCCGTGAAGCCGGTCATGAGGCCGAGACCCAGGTCATAGTCCGCGGTCATGGTGAGCCCCAGGCCGCCGATGGTCTCGCGCACCGGCAAGGCGTGGAAGGTCGCGTCATAGTCCAGGCCGCGCCAGTGGCCGTTGGCGTCCGTGATCTTCAGAACGTTGCCGAAACCGTCGTAGGTCTTGGCCGCGACCGGGATGAAGGTCAGACCGTCCGGCGAGCGCTCGTCGAGCGTGAGGTTACCCTTGGTGTCATAGGTCAGGCGCTGAAGGCTGGTGAGGCCGCCCGTCAGACCCGTCTTGCGCACCCGGCTCGGGCGGTCGATGATCCAATTGGCCGTGTCGATGCGGTAGTCCGTGTAGGTCAGCAACTCGTCCCCGCCCGCGCCGAGATCGGTGCCGGCGACGATGCCGTAGTCCAGGTCCTGGGTCGTGTTGCCGTAGCCGTCCTGGTCCCAGGCGTGGCGCAGGGTCACCGGGTTCGCGGTGCCCTCGAAGATCCGGGTGTCCGTCTGGTGGGTGAAGGAGTAAGTGACCGGGACGCCGTTGGTGCCGGTGGCGAGCGTGCGGGTGGTGAGGCCGTGGTCGGCGACCTCGAAGAGCCCCGCCGGGGGGCTGAGGCTACCGCCCGTCTCCAGCACGGCCTGGGACAGGGCCATGCCCTTACGGCTCTCCTGCTGGTCGCCAACGTCGAAGCTGTAGCTGGTCTGGACCCCGGGGGCGCCGGGTCCGCCCTGCTCCACCTTGGTGACCTGCCCGAAGCCGCGAAACTCCTTTTCTGCGCCGCTGTAATAGCCGTCCCGATAGCGGTAGTCGGTCACGTATTCCTGACCGCTGTTGTTGTCCCGCACGGTCACACGGCTGACCACCTGGACCGGGAAGGGCAGCTTGCGTGACCAGGGGGTGCCCGCGTCGCGGTCGCGCAGGTAGTCATCGATGGATGAGCGGTAGTCGATGCGGGTCTCCTGGCCCAGGCCGTTGCGGATGGCAGTCAGCAGATGCGGGTGGATGCCGGCGTTGAATGAGACGGTTTGGTAGGGATCACGGGCGTTCTGGTTGGTGATGAGAAGATCGCGAAAGCCGTCGCCGTCGATGTCGGCAAAGCGATAGCCAGAGGTACCCGCAGTCGCGGGCGTTTCTTCAAGCAGGATTTCAGGCTTGAAGGCCCCGTTGCCGCCGTTCAGCCAGACCCGGACGTGCTCGTTGCCGACCACCACCAGGTCGGCGAGCCCGTCGTTGTTGATGTCGGTCAGGGTCGCCTCGGCCGGCAGGAAGCCGTCGGGCGGATTGCCCATCTCGACCTCGGCATCGAACTCGCCCTTGCCCTTGCTCGGGAAGTAGGAAACATAGCCGTCCTGCACGAAGACCAGGTCCTCCATCCGGTCGCCATTCATGTCCCCGAGCTTGGTGCCGGGGCTGGTCAGTGCGAGGTGGGCACCGCCGGGCAGGGTCGTCTCGGCATCGAAGGTCTGGCTCCAGGGGCCGTCGCCAGGGTTGAGCCACACCTGATAACCGGTGCCGTTATCGCGCAGCACGTCGATCAGCTTGTCGTTGTTGATGTCCAAGAGCCTGAGGTTGGCGTCCTGGAAGCTGAAGCCGGGCATGGGTGAATAGGCGTGCCAGTTCGCCTCCTCCCAGGTGAGTCGGCCGCGGTTGCGGAAATAGCCGAAGTCGGAAACTCCCAGGATGAAGAGGTCCGCCAGACCGTCCCCGTTCATGTCCGACATCATCACGCCCTTGGTGTCCAGGTAATACTGGGGTGAGGCGGTGGGTGCGATGGGTTCCGCCGCGAGCGTACCGCGACCCCGGTTGAGATAGAACCGGTGGCCGCCCGCGAGACGGTCGGTATGCACCAGGTCGGGCAGTCCGTCGCCGTCGATGTCGATGAGGTCGAGGTTCGGATTAGTCAGCGAGACACCGAAGGGCGGCGGATTCTCCAGCGCCGCGACCCGATAGCTCGTCGGGTCGAACCCACTGTAATCAAAGGACATCGGCGGCAGCGCACTGGCCCCGTCGGCACCGATCTGGACCACGCGGGCCAGTAGTGAAAAAGGTGCCGCGGCCTGATATTCAAACCGATACTGACGCACCAGCACCCCCTGGGAACGCATCTCCACCGTCGCGAGGCGCCGCGCAGTCAGCACCCGGGAACGGCTACGATAGTCGGTGAAGGCGTCCGCTCGGTCCTCGTAGATGAGCTTTACGGACTTGTAGACCGTCGGCGACATCAGGCCGTAGCGGACCTCGGACAGATAGACCTGCCCCCCGTGTTGCTCGTAGAAATAGCGTATCTCGTTGCCGTTGGTGTCGGTCGCGCGCTCCAACTGCCAGGCGAAGATGCCTTCCGGCGTTACCAGCCGCGCGGCGGCGGTGGTACCGAAGTCAAGCCGGGTGCCGTTGCGCTGCCAGACCTGCCAGCCATCGGCCGCGCGCTGGAAACGCATGAACTGGCCCTCGATCTTCGGCCGGAACAGCCCGCCGCCCAAGGGCACCAACTCCCCGGCATCCGACTCAATGAAGGTGTCTGAGTCGGTATAGGCCGGCAGCCCCTTGTCCGTCTGGCGCTGAATCCACGGGACGTTCAGCCGCCAGCCGATGCCCAGCGGGGAATTTCCATAGCCGCTGTTGTAGACCAAGGCCAGGTCCGGTTGCTGCTTGTTCACGCCGGGGGACACCGCGAGTTTGACCCGATAGGCCGCTGTCCCGGTGTTCAGTTGCGGCTCGAATGATTCGCCCAGGCCCTCGATCGAACCCGGACCCTTGGGCAGGGAAAGAACTTGAGGCGCCACGCCGGACTTGTTCTCGCACAGGGCCGCGCCGGGCAAGACCAGGCTCCCTAAGACCAGCGCGAGTAAGACCCAGTGCTTCATGACTTGATTGACCTTTCTCTCAGCAGGCCGCTAATAGCAGCACTCACCGATGGTATCCATGTGGATCTGGATATCGGTGATCCTGCTCAGATCAGTTGTCGGATACATAACGTTCCAGTCGAACAGTTCGACTTCCCAGTTCGATGCGGAGATGCTGCGGCCCTTGAATCCGCCGGTCCAAGCCCCGCCGGATTGGGTCCTGGGATCGATCGCATTAGCGAAGGCAACAAACTCCGCCTCCTTGTAGGGGACGAAATCGCCGCCGCTCTCGAACAGGAAGTGGTAGTTATTGATCGGGATATAGGACACCACCTCCCCGAAGCCATTGCGCAGCGATGAGTGCCCGGTTTGGCGCAGGCGCACCTTCGGCCTGAAGTTTGTGCTTTGCGTGCTGATGACGTTGATCGCGGTCCCCAACACCGGTGTCACCAGCGGGTCACAGGACACGGGCGCCGGTCCGCTCCAGAGCTTCAGGTTGTATTGGTACGAACTGGCGAGGAAGGACGCATTCTCGGCAATCGTAAAGGGGAAATGCAGGCGCCCCGCCGCATTGACATTGGCGATGATGAACGCCTGTACCGCCTCACGGCGGGCCTGCGCGATCGACCTGCCCGGCGTTGCCTGACCATCCCCGTCAGGGTCCAGATAGCGATCGGTCAGACCCAGGATGTGGTAGGCCAGCGATATCACCTGATACTGGGGATCGAAGGTGCCCCAGGGACACTGTGTGGTCCCCAAGGCATTCAGCTTGAGGAGGAATGTCTCCAGGTCGCTGGTCGTTTGGGCCTTGAACAGGTCGGTGATCCGTAGCCTGCCACTGCCCACCGGCTCGTCCACCAGGGGCATCAGGTGTTGGTATTCCAACGCCTTGGCCGCCAGGTAGGCGTAGTGAGCGGTATAGTTGATGCGCTCGGCGAGGACAATCGTCGCCTGGGACTTGAGCACGCGCAGCGGCGCGGACCGTTCGGTATAGTAGCTGAGCTGGTTCAATGCGCGCTGATAGAGCTGCCAAAGGTTCTCCTTCTCCTGCAGTGAGTTGTCGAAGTCGGCGATGGCCGAGTTCTTCTGCTGGACGGCGAGTTGGACCTCGATCTCGGCCTCCGCCGCGGACAGGAGCAGGTCCTTGATAACCGAAGCTGTCTCCAGGTTGACCTGCTGGATCTCGAAATCGGTCGTGATCTCCAGCAGGGCCTGCTCATTGCTCTGGTTAGCCTGTAAGACACCGTCGGAAACGCTAAACGTCGTGGTCGTCTTGTGATCCTTTTCTTTGGTCGATTTTTCCCAGTGCTTTTTATTGCTATCCCACTTCCGATTAGTAGTTATAGTCTCGGTATCCGTCACGGTCCTGGCACCCTTGAGTTCCCGATAGTAATCGGTCAACTGCCGCGTTTGCGCACCGGCCTGGCTGCGCTTGAGGGCCACCTGCCGATTGGCTCGCTCGTTTGCATTGTCGATACGGGCCAGAGCGTTGTCGCGGCCCAGACGCGACCCGTTCAGTCGAATCTGAGCGGCCATGGTATCCCGATACTTCTGGGCCAGGACCCCCGCGGTGCTCTTGGTGCCGACACAGGTCGCGAAGGCGCCGGCATCCTGACCCAGGCGACAGTCGAACAGATCCCCGCCGGCCTCGCCGGTGCACACCAAGAATGACTCGATCTGCTGTGGATCGTTGAAATCCGTCGGCTCTGCGCAGCCGGTCAGGGAGGCGAGACTGGTTACATACTGGCTGATCAGTGCATTGACCTGTTGGCGCAGGGCCTCCTGATTGCTATCGAAGGCACGGGACTCGGAGTCGAAATCGGCCTTCGCACCTTTCGCCGCGTTCAAGCCCCCCGCGGCGAGCGAGTACAGCGCGGAGAACTCCTGCATGGGGACATAGCGGTTGTCATAACCGAGCGGATTGAGACCCTGGTTGTAGATGTTGCCTTGCTTGCGCAGTGCAGCGAGCGCGCCGACGATACTGCTGCCCCCGCCCACCGCATCGAATGAGGCGCCTTGTGTCTTTGCAATGGCGCCGGTCAGGAGGTAGGCAGTGGTGCTGACGCCCTTCAGGGTCGCCAGGGATGCGCGTCTGGCTGCCGCCCACTCCTCGTATGCGTCGGGCGCCATCTGGCGCACCAGTTGCTTGGATGACATCTCGCGCAGTGCAAAGCTCAGACGTTCCACGCCGATATTGAAGAGGCTGAAGACGGCATCGTCGAAGGAAGCCGACACATAGATGTTGGTACCGACCGCCGGACTGAAACCATAGACGAAAACACCGATCGCCTTTTGGTAGTAATCCTGGGCACTCTGCAGCAGGCCGATCTGCTCATCCAGTTTCTGGTCCACATTCAGTGTGGCGGCGGAGAAACGCCATTCCAGCGCGTCGATCAGGAACTCATCGGCGATCAGCAAATAGAGATTGGCCAGGGTCTTGATGGTATCCAGCAGATTGGCGCGGGCGGTGGCGGCGTCCGGATAGCCCCGATAGAGGAGGTAAGCATAAGTGTCGCGCGCGCCCAACAGACCGGCCTCGATGCCGGCCAGGTTCGTGAGCAGCCCGGCGCTCTGGTAGTTGAGTTTCGGGTCGTTGAGCAGCCTGCCGCGGGCCGTGCCGTCGTTGGGGGTCACGCCGATGAGCAGCAGTCCATCCCGGAAGGTCTTGCCCGCTGTCAATCCGTCGTCCGCGGCCTTCTTCCAGTAGGCGAAATCGGCTTGCGTGCCCTGGCGCTGGAAGGGATCCATGTTGGATGCCAGCACCCGCTGCGTGGCGGTAACCAGGTCCCCGCCGACGGCGCCGAAACCTGCAGCATAGAGACAGTTGCCGGGGGCCTCGATCGTCGCACCCGGGCAGGCGGCGCGGGCGATGCCCGTTGCGCCGAGCGCAACCAGCGAGAGGACGATGAGTCCGATGTGTCGCGTATTTCCCATCATGACGACCTGCCTCGTTAAGACGACCCGTTGCGGTCTCGGACCCGTTGCGGATGTAGGTTGGGGTGACGAAGGAACCCCAACGCGATTGCGCCGACCGTGGCATGTTGGGGTTCGTTCCTCACCCCAACCTACGGACTACGGACTTACGGACTTAGAGCTTCATGATGAAGGCAAGGGCATAATAGGGTGGACGGTTTTCAAGGGTGGCACTCCCTGCTGATCCCGTGGCGCCTCCATGTGAATGGGAGTTGACGGTGTGGCCGTGTGTTCCACCCCCGTTAGTCGTCCCGGAGAATGTGTGGGTATGGGAATTCCTTAACTGCGTAGAGCCGCCATCGGTCCTGTTTGGTGACCCGCTGTCTGAAACATCAGTTCGACTGGAATAATAGTGGGAATGATCCCCTTGAGCTGATGTTCCGGGGCTTTCACCAGCGATGCTATGGGAGTGACTGAGGTTGTTCGACGCTGCACCACCAGAGGCCCCAACAGTGTAACCACTGCCGGCACCGACAATAAAGCGATCACGCAGATCCGGGGTTCCGTTTGCCCCATCGCATAGCGCCCAAGCCGCAGGGATATTCGCCACGGTACCGCTCCACATAATAATCCCCCCCTTCGGCACCCCTCCATCCCCAGCCTGGAAGGCATACGCAACGCTGGAGAACTTCTGCCGCGGCATCTCGGTGTCCGTTCCCACCTTGATGCCGATGTAGGTCTCGCCGGTAAACTTGCTGGCATCCAGGGGCTTTGCGGCGTTCGCTCCCAGGACGACCGACAGGCGCCCATCGACCAGGGTCAGTGTCTGGGGCTCGGACCAGAAGGCCGTGCCCGCCGTAGGGACCGTGTAGAGGCTAAAGGTAATCGTCTTGGAGCCGCTGATGGGCTGCCCGGCCCCATCGGTGAGCGTGCCCTGGTAGGTCAGGGTGTTCGGCACGGCCGCGACGGCGACCTGCACGCCCAGCGCGAGACTGACCATGAACAAGAACGAGCGAAGGGTGATGGTCATCTGCAGGGTCTCCTAATGGGCGAATACGGGTGCCGCCAGCGTTGCGACGGGCCTCGCTGGGGCGGATCTGTAGGTTGGGGTGACGAAGGAACCCCAACGGCAACCATCGGTGGTCGGCCATGTTGGGGTTCGTTCCTCACCCCAACCTACGGGAATATCGACCCGGTCGCGGCGCTGGGTCGCGAGGGTGGCGGAGGGTGGCGTGGCCGAGAGGGCGACCAAAACCGGGGTGGGCAAAAATAATCCGGTACACCGGACGACGGCCCCATCCGGTTTGCCGGGGGCGGTCGTGGGCGGCAGCGGGACGGGCTTATCTGCCATGAGAGTGGTTCCCTGGGTTTGTGCGTATCTCGTTTCGGCCCCGTTTGGCTAGGGGGCTCTGGAACACGAAGCTGAACCGAACGTTAGACCATGAAACCTGGTTGGTAAACCCAGTAAAGCGTTTACTTTGCGAAACCGTGACGCAGTTCACAGCATCGGCAGAGCCGAAAGCCCGACCCAGTCCCTTGTGCGATGCCGTGCCGAGGGGCTTGTCCAACGCCAATCCGCGTAGCCATCTCGGTGCATGACGCGGTGGCGGATCGCCCTGCGGGCATCCGCCCCGTGGCCGACAGGATGTCGGCGCTCCCCGGGGGCTCAGCCGTGCTGCCTGAGCCAGTCGGTGAGGTCCCCCGGCTGGGTGAAATCGAGCAAGGCCTCGCCGAGTGCCTCAAGCTGCGGCACCGTGAGGGCCGCAATGCGCTGCTGCGTATCTTCTGCCGGCGGACCCAGGCGGCGGCGCAACAGGCGCAGAACAAAACCAATGGCTTCGCCACGGCGGCCCTCTTCACGGCCCTCCTTCCGGCCCTCCTCACGGCCCTCCTCACGGCCCTCCAACTGGCCCTCCAACTGGCCCTCGGCGAACACATCCTGAAAGTAACGGGTGTTTCTCAGATCGGTGTCTGTGAGATCGAGGATCATGAGGATCTCCGCACGAGTAAGCTTGGGAAATTTGTTGACGAAAATGGTCTCGATCCAGTCAAGAATCCAGTCCAGATCGGGACCGGCGTTCTGGATCAGCGCCTTGGCCTGTGCCGGAGCAGTCTCCGGCTTGGCGACGATCAGGCGGATCAGTCCGAGCCCCGGCGGCAGCACGGCGGTTTCCGGCAGGGCTTCATCCAAATAGACCCGGTGGACCCACGGGTGCTCGATCAGGGGCATCAGAGCCGGCGGCGCGGCGGTCTCGATCGCGCGCTCGGGATAGATCACCACTGCACGCCAGGGATTGACGACGTGGCCGCGGTAGAGGTGCAGATGGATCTCGGCAGCCCAGCGAGCATAGAACTCGGCATCGACCTGGCACTGGACCTCGAGGAACACCAGCGGATGACCGGCCGTGACATCGCCCGGCACCAGCAGACCGTCCAGGCGGAAGGCGGTCTCCTTGATCTCCTCGGCGCGCAGGCTGTAGTCGGCACCCGGGGGTAGTGGGAGCCCCGCCAGCCCGAACACCAGGGCCGGGCGGTCCTGAAACAGGCGGTAGAACAGGGTGTCGGTTTTCAAGGAAGCACGCTCGATACCAAGGTCTTGGCAGCGCTGATGTTACACCCTGGCGGTGCGATCGGTCGATCAACCGTCGCCGGGCAAGGGGGGGCGGGACGCCCCGGCTCCTCTCGGCCCCCGATTACGCTATAGTTTCACCATGCAACCACGCCATCGACCCCAAGATCGACCGTGTCTTCAAGGCCCTGCTCGGGGCCGAGGGCAACCGTCGGCTGTTGATCCACTTCCTGAACGCGGCCCTGGGCGGCGACCTGCCGGCGCCGATCGTGGCGGTCGAGATCCTGAACCCCTATAACGAACGGGAGTTTCTGGACGACAAGCTCTCGATCGTCGATGTCAAGGCGCGCGACACGCAGGGGCGCGTCTTCCAGGTCGAGATCCAGTTGCTGGTCCTGCCCGATCTGCCCGCGCGCATCCTCTACGGCTGGGCGAACCTCTACCGGTCCCAGATCAAGAGCGGCCAAGACTACGGCGAGTTGCGGCCCGCCTACTCGATCTGGCTGCTCGGCGAGACGCTCCGGCGCGGGCTGCCGGAGTATGTCCATCACTTGCGGATGCGCGACGAGCAGGGCCGCGGCCTGATCGACCACGGCGGCATCTGGCTGCTGGAACTGGGCAAGTTCGCCGTCGGACCGGGGCAGTCCGGGCAGGTCGACACCGAGATCGAACGCTGGCTCAAGTTTTTCACCGAGGGCGAATGTCTTGACGATGACGCCCTGCCCGAGTGGATGCAGACCGCGGAGATGCAACAAGCCATGAATCGAACGGCTCAGGCGCCTCTTGAAGGACGTGCCGGACGCTGGCGATGCCGCCCGAGACGAGCCCGCGGCTCCCGATCCGTCATAACCATCCGGCGTAAGCGGCATCTGCGTGCGGAGTTGTCGGCGCCTACCACCGGATCCCGGGCTGGGTGCCGGGCTAAACCGCCGCCAGCGCCGCGGCGAGTTGTCCCAGCGCCCGCTCGATCACCATTCGCGGGGCGCCCAGGTTGAGCCGCATGTGCCCGCTCCCGCCGGTGCCGAAGATGGTCCCGGGGCTCAGGCCCAGGCCGGCGCGTTCGATGAAGAAGGCGCGCAGGGCGGCGTCGCTCAGTCCCAGCCCGCGGCAGTCGAGCCACAGCAGATAGGTCCCCTGGGGCCGCGCCGCCGTGATGCCGGGCAGGCGGCGGGCGATGAAGTCCAGGGCCAGGTCCCGGTTCACCGCGAGATAGGGCATCAGGGCATCGAGCCAGGGGCCGCCCGCGCGGTAGGCGGCGGTGAAGGCGGCGACGCTGAAGGGATTGCTCGCACTCACATGGAAGCTGTCGAAGACGTGCCTCAGGGCGCGGCGCTGCTCCGCGTCCGGGCAGATGATGGCGGAAAGCCCGAGCCCGGGGATGTTGAAGGTCTTGCTCGGGGCGAGCGCGGTGATGACGGCGGCGGGCTCGTCCGTGAGGCAGGCCAGGGGCCGGTGGACCTCGCCGGGGAAGCACAGGTCGTGGTGGATCTCATCGGACAGGACCACCAGACGGTGCCGCCGGGCGATGGCCAGCACAGCCCCGAGTTCCTCCGCGCTCCAGACCCGGCCCACCGGGTTGTGCGGCGAGCACAGGATCAGCAGGCGCGCGTCGGCGGCGCACCGTTCCAAGTGCTCGAGGTCGAAGATGTAGCCGCCCGCCTCGCACCGCAGCGGATTTTCGACCACCCGCCGGCCATTGGCGCGGATCACCGAGAAGAAGGGCGCATAGACCGGCGGCTGGATGATGACCCCCTCCCCCAGTTGGGTCAGGGCCAGCACGGTCGCGCTGAGCGAGGGCACCACCCCCGGGGCCATGAGCACCCAGTCGCGCTCAATGACCCAACCGTGCCGCTCCCCCATCCAGTCCGCCATGGCCGCGAATAGCGCGTCCGGGAAGAGGGTGTAACCATAGACCGGGTGCGCCGCCCGCTCGGCGAGTGCTTGAGTGACCGCCGCCGGCGCGGCAAAGTCCATGTCCGCGACCCACAGCGGCAGCACCCCGGGATCGCCGAACTGACCGGCGCGCCCGTCCCATTTGAGCGAGGCGGTGCCGTCGCGTTCGATATGTTGGTCGAAATCGTATGCTGTGTGCTTCATTACAGGAAGAATGTTTGTCCGCAAATGAACGCAAATGAACGCAAATAAGAGAAAGAGTTGCCGACGCGCAACCCCTCATTCGGACCGGGGCAGACGAGGCGGACGACCTTGATCATGGTCGCGGCACCCCGCCGACTGCGCGCTCGTTCGCCTGCGACGCGGACCCGGGATCGGCGCCCGGCAGGGCGCCCACCAGCAACCGCGGGGTGCGTATCGCGCCGCTGATCTTGCTTCTAATCACCTGTACCTCCGCCGTTCCACCGGCTTTCCCATTTCTTCATTTGCGTTCATTTGCGTTTATTTGCGGACAAAATCCCTCTTGAATTCACCGCCGCTCCCACACCGTCACCTCCGAGAGGCTGTGCTGGAACTTGCGCCGGGTCTCGCGGATCACGAACGGGACCTCCACCGGCCCTTCAATGAGCCGGAACCGGCCGCCCAGGACCGCCTTGAGCCCGTCGAGCGTCGTCACGTTCTCCCCGTCGCGCTTGAAGCCGCCGAGCCATTCCTCCCGCGGGGTGTGCTCCGTGAGCCAGGTGTAGGGGGAGGCGAGGACCAGCAGTCCGCCGGGGTTGAGCCGCTCATGGACGCTGCCCAGGAACAGCGCCGGACTGTAAAGCCGATCGATCAGGTTGGCGGCCAGGATCAGGTCGAAGCCTACGAACTGGGGCTTGAGGTTGCAGGCATCGCCCTGGACGAAGGCGACCCGCTCGCGCACCCCGTCGAGCCCCAGGTCCTGGAGCCGGACCTCGCGCCAGGAGACCAGTTCGCCCTCCTCCACCAGGGTGTAGCGCAAGACCCCCTCCCCCGCCATCTGCACGCCCAGCCCGACGAATCGGGCCGAGAAGTCGATGCCGGTCACGT
>Ga0247841_10006945_pt1 | contig 17104 bp, 21 predicted proteins | sample LaCruzMarch2015__2_FD_192410 | JGI IMG/M metagenome (GOLD analysis project Ga0247841, IMG submission 192410) | Freshwater microbial communities from meromictic Lake La Cruz, Castile-La Mancha, Spain - LaCruzMarch2015_18m | ecosystem: Environmental > Aquatic > Freshwater > Lake | place: Spain... | reverse complement strand
CTTAAAGTTTTTTATTTTTAATTTCATTTGATTAATTTATTGATATGGTTGGGGCGGGAGGGTGGGGGCGAGCATACTCTCGAGCTGAAAAGAATTAATTTTTAATTCAACTAAAAAATAAAAATTCCTATAAATTACGAGCGAGTGTGCGAGTTTGGTGGTGGGAAATGAAAAACACGATAGATAGAAAATAAATCCGATTTCATTACTGAATTCCATAACAGAACGTTATAATAAAATATACAAATGATTTTAAACCATCAATATCACAAACTTCCATGACTGAAGAAAGAGGAAAATCTTTTAGGATAAGCTTAAACCTAGCAAAACAAAAGATAGGAAATTTTGGGGAATTTTTATTGAAGGCCGCCGAGCCGTTTATTCTTTCGGGCGCAATAATTTTGATTCTTTCATTCTTCTCTCTCAATTTAGGAATTACAAATTATTATCCATTTCTGCTCATAGGTTTGATAATGTTCTGCTTTTTCAGACAATCAACACAGGATGCGGTTTCAGCGATTTCAAAAGAAGAATCGTTCGAAGCTAAAAAAAATAAGAAAGCAATAATTCTCTCTTCATTCTTTCAAGCGCTTTTCTTTAACATTATTCATGTAATCATCTTCGCAGGAATATTATATTATCTAAAGATGCCATTGTTCGGATTGGTCTACTACCCAGTCGTTTTAATTCTATATTCTGTTTTCATAATAGGAATCAACTTCATAATCGCCGGAGAAGACGAATCCAGATTTTCTTCATCTCTCTGGGCAATAATAACTTGGATATTATTAATTATAACGCCAATAATTTATTCGGCAAAAGAAATGGGAAAATATCTGGTCTATAATCCGCTAACGTACTACATAAACATGGCAAGAGACATATTAATAAACAACAATTACTCGATGACAATAAATTCGATAATATTAATCATAGGAATAAGTCTGGTTTCGTTAATACTCGGCTCAATAATATTTTCAATAACTAAAAAGGATAAAGAAAAATGAAATTAGAATTAAAAAAACTATCAAAAAAATTTGAAATGCCTAAAAGCGGTTTCTTCAATTGGATTTTGGGAGACGCGGTTCAGGTTGAAGCCCTAAAAAGTATAGACCTTGAAATAAAAGAAAAAGAAGTAATAGGCGTAATCGGAAGGAACGGTTCTGGAAAAACCACACTTCTAAGAATAATAGCTGGAATTTACAAACCAACCATTGGGGAAATCGAAAAAGATGCAAGAATAGCTTATATAGATGGTTTCAGAAAAGGACTTAAGCCGCAACTTTCAGTTGGAGAAAACATAAACTCGTTCGGTTTATTGCTCGGAAAATCACCTGCAGAAATAAAACAAAAATATGAAAGCATTCTCAAACTATCCGGACTAGAAAGATTCGAAAAGGCAAAACTTGAAAACTTCACTCCGGGAATGATTTCGCGATTAAACTTCGCAATAGCCTCGAGTTTCATAGAATATGAAAAAGTAAACATTATTCTCCTAGACGAAATATTTTCAAATGGAATCGACGCTGAATTCAAAGAAAGAGCAATAGAAAAAATAAAAGAAATGAAAAAACACAATCTTGCAATCATAATTGTCAGCCATGATTTAAAAATAATAACTGAACTCTGCAATAAAGCCATTCTCATTGATAATGGAGAAATAATTTCCCAAGGAAGACCATCAAAAGTTATTCTCGATTACGAAAATAAAATAGAAACCAACGGAACAATAAAAAAAGTTCTTCACGACGAATAAATCAGTAAAATAATTCTTTAATCTGATGGGTGGACATTCCTAAACTTATAAAAAGAGATTCTATATCTTTTGCATCGCGCAATTCGTCCTGGTTTTTTGCAAAAGTCCCAACAACAATTCGCGTTTTTGATTTTCTGCAAAGCTTTATGTTCTGTTTTATTCTCGCGAGGATTTTTGAATTATTTATTTTTGACAAGTTTATTCCAATAGTTATCTTATTTTGTTTTGCAATCTTACAAAGAACTTGATTCAACCCAGACGAGCGTTGTTTTAGTCTATCTTTTTCTTGATTTGTCTCCGGAGAAAGATATATATTAATTTTGATTTTCTCGAGGACTTTTCGATTTAGCTCTTCATCCGTTGATGCCTGAAAAATTATTATTTTACTCTGATTTGCTTTTATCTGATTTCTTATGCGTTCGAAATTTGTTTCTTTTATAATAATAAAATCTTTTCCTTCGATTAAGAATTTATCAAAATTGTATTCGCTTGGTTTTGTTTGAACGGGGGTTTTGAGGAAGTCTGTTGGCATGAAGAAGTAAGTTTGAGGAGGGTTATAAATGTTTTTTATCCCTCAATCGTCGTTCCCTTAAATGGTTTGTTCCTTAGAATATTCTCGAGGTTTTTCATGTTTGGTCCGATTATGTAAGTTTTGATTCTGCTTTTCATAATGACTTCTGCTGCATGCTGGTCGAGGACGAAATGCTGGCCGGGTTTGAATTTCATTTTGTTTGTTCTTTCATTGAAGTTTTTCCAGGAAATTTCTGGAATGAATTTTGCGTTATTGTTTGTCAAAGGATTGTCTGTGTAAAGACCGTTTACATTTGTTAAATTTATAAAATCACAATTAAGAAAGTTTGCGAGTTTTGCTGCCGTGCCGTCGGAAGTTTCATTTGGAGCGTATCTTAATGCGCCGCAAAAAATAAGTCTGTTCTTCAGAAGCAAATTTTTTACCTGTTTCATATCGTGAGGAATTCCTTTGTCCGGATCAATCCCAAAAAAATAAGACATAAAACGCGCGTTCATTCTTGTTGCGCCGATTCCGGCCATCGAAAGCAATTTATGATTTTGTGTTTCATTGCTTAATGCGCCGATATACTTTCTCGCGATGCTTCCGCCGCCGCAAACGACGACAAATTTGTAATCTTTTATTTTCAGCAAAATTTCTTTGAACTCTCTTAGAAATTTATAATTGACTTCATCAGGAATAATAAGACTTCCACCCAAACTCAACACCACCACTTTTTCCATACTCAATTAAATAAATGTTTGTATATAAAACTTTCCGCGAGTTATTTTACCAGCTCGCCAATCTTCTTGCCAAAATCCTTCTTCCCAATCTTGTCTTTCAAAGCATAAATATTCTTCTTAAGTTTCAAATACTCTTTTTTCGAACCGACTAATTTTAGTTTTCTTTTTTCATGTAAACCATGTTTCTCTTCGACATAAGAATAGTTTCTAAGATTTTTTTCTTTCAAAATGCTTAATTCAAAAAATCTTCTAAGATGTTCCAAAACAATTTCACTAGAAATTTCTTTTGCAGAAAACTTTACACTCAAACTTAGAATATGACAAATTTCTGCGCGTTGATTTAGCGGCGGCTGAACATAATCAAAATCAATTCTTTTGTATCCATGATTGGCCCACCAAATAAGCCTATCGCACTGATCAAATCCGACAATTTTATTATCATCAAAATATTCTTTAATTGTCATCAAAAGCGGATTATTATCTTCGCAAAAAACAACAACCTTTCCGTCGACAAAACTTTTGGAATAATTTTCTGCCTCTTTCAAAAGCTCACTCCCGATTCCATGCTCGCGATATTTTCCGTCGACAAAAATATAAATTATCTGACTCGTCCCTTTAACTCCGTATTTTTTGTAAATTTCCGAAGGCATAGAATATGTTGAAAAATTTATCGCTCCAACAACTTTTCCTTTGTGAAAAAATCCAATCCAAGTTTCCTCAAATTCCCCATATTTTCCAAGAAGTTTTTTGTTCGAATTAAACCCGAGAATTTTTTCAAAACCTCTAAAACTTTCTCGTTGCGATTTCAAAACAAAAACCTTCGAATACAAATTATAAATTTTCTTAAAATTTGCGCTTCCCGGAGACGAAATAATCTTGACCTCAACCTCCTCCATCAAACCCTTTTTCATAAAACAACCAATTAGATAGTGTATTTAAGTTTTCTTCTTGAACAAAAAATAAAATAACGTGTAATCAATCCAACTAATAACAAAACCAGAACTCCGCGACGCGCAAGATATAAAATCTTTATTCGTAACTCTCGGAATGTCGACTCACCAGATTAAAGAATTGTTTTATTAAAAAGTAAAACTTATCGGTTTTTCAGGATTAATTGCATAAGGATTATTAGAATATTTTAAAAGAAAGTATGCAGGCTGATCATCCTTCCAAACATGATCTGGGCGCTTTCTTAAAGCAAGTTCAACAAGTGCATTTCTAAGAGGCAAATCTTTTGGCATAAAAGTTTCAATCTTCCCATCATCATCCATCGCTACAAACAAACCCTGTTTGACCAAGTCTACAGCCATGCTCCTTGCCCTTTTGGCATTAACTGCATTGCCAAGATCAATAGAACACATAGGATTAAATCCAAGAGACTTTTTCAATATCTCTCCGTGCCCAATAGGCATGTCAGAACATATAAACCCTAAATTATCATCGGGGTCCACTAAGCCTTCTGCTTCAAATTCATCTGTTGATAAATATAAAAATATCATAACTCAAACCGCCATATTAGTATTATAAATCTTTCCATAGTAAATAACTAAATTTATAAGTTCGGCTTTTCTATGAATTTTCATGACAGATCAGGCTAAAATACAGCAGATTTTGGAGTCGCTTTCCCCTCTGGAACGGAACGTAATTCCATTCATAAACGAAGGCACAGCGAAAGAAATAGAAAAAAAATCCGGCCAAGAGTTAGTTTCAGTAGTCCGAGCGCTTGGATATTTGGAAAGCAAAAAACTAATTCAAACCGAAACGACGAAACTAAAAATAATTAATTTAGACGCGAACGGAATTCTATATAGAAAGAACGGACTTCCGGAAAGAAAACTTTTAGAATTGTTGACAAAGAAAAAATCCATAAATTTGCAAGATGCGCAAAAAGAATCCGACCTGAATGAAAATGAATTCAAAGTTTCGCTCGGAGTTCTGAAAAGCAAAGCACTTATAGATTTAAAAGAAGGCCGAGTTATTCTGACAGCAAAAGAAAATGAACTCTCAAAACAATTCATCGAAGAAAAATTTCTCGAATCGGTTCCGCGACCATTTGATAATCTCGAACCAGAAGAACAATTCGCGCTGAAAAATTTGGAAAAAAGAAAAAATATTCTACGAGCTGAAGAAGAAAAAACAATAAAGATAAAAGTCACAGAGCTCGGAAAAGAAATTTTCTCAAATATAAATCAAGTGAAAGAATTAATTGAAGAATTAACTCCGCAAATGATAAAAATCGAATCCTGGAAAGGAAAGAAATTCCGTCGCTATGACATTCATTCCCCAGTTCCAAAACTAACCGGCGGAAAAAAACATTTTGTTAATCAGTCAATTGAATACGCGAGAGAAATCTGGAAGGAAATGGGATTCGAAGAAATGTCTGGCAACATCACAGTCTCATCGTTCTGGAATTTCGACGCGCTCTTCACCGCACAAGACCATCCCGTAAGAGAAATGCAAGATACTTTCTTCATAAAAGATTTGAAAGCAAAACTTCCAGAAAAAAAACTAGTCGAAAGCGTAAGAAAAGCTCACGAAGGAAAAATCGAGGGAAGCAAAGGCTGGCAATATGTTTGGGACGAAGAAAAAGCAAAAAAAGTTTTAGTAAGAACCCACACAACTTGTTTATCTGCGCAAACACTTGCAAAAGTAAATCCTAAAGAGCTTCCAAAAAAATTCTTCGCCGTCGGAAAATGTTTCAGAAACGAAACCGTAGACTGGTCTCACGGATTTGAATTCAATCAAACTGAAGGAATTGTCATCGACAAAAACGCAAACTTCCGACACTTGCTAGGCTATCTAAAAGAATTCTTCAGAAAAATGGGCTATCCTGAAGTAAAATTCGTTCCCTCATATTTCCCATACACCGAGCCGAGCGTAGAAATCTATGCGTTCAATTCGATGAGAAAAGTCTGGATAGAAATTGGCGGCGCGGGAATTTTCCGTCCCGAAGTTTCAATTGCTCTCCTCGGAGAAAACATCCCAATTCTAGCCTGGGGCCCCGGCTTCGACCGAGTATTAATGGAATATTACAAAATAAATGACCTCCGAGATTTATACAAAAACGACCTCGCTCAAATAAGAAAAATGAAAATGTGGATAAAATGATCAAAAAATTTGTTATTATTGGAAGTTCAACATTCAGGAAAGAAAAAATAAAAATCAGAGACGAGTTGATTGGTCTAGGATATGGTGCAATAATCGATCCGGTATGTGAAAGCATTGCCAATGGAAAAAACCCCGAACTAGCCAAAAGAGTTGAAATTGAACCTTCCTCAGTAAAAAAAGAATATGACTTTGTAAGATGGTATTTTGAAGAAATAAAAAAATCCGACGGAGTAGTTGTAGTTAATCCAAATAAAAAAGGCATGGGAGGCTATATCGGAGCAAATAGTTTTCTCGAAATCGGCTATGCGCACGCACTTAAAAAAAAGATATACCTTTTATATAAAATTCCGAACCAAGAATATATTAATGATGAATTAAAATCATTTAATATCATTGAACTAAATGAAGATTTAAGTTTAATTAAATAAAATGGCAGGCATAAAATTTCCAAGAAAAGAATTTGAAAAATTCGTGAAAATAAACAAAGAGATAGAAGAAAAGCTAAGCATGTTTGGAACTCACTTTGAGTCTCTTTCCGACGACGAAATCGAGTTAGAAATAACTCCGAACCGGCCGGATTTATATTCTCTTCAGGGATTCATGCGCTCATTCTTAAATTTTATCGGAAAAACAAAACCCAAACAATATAAAATAGAAAAATCAGATGCAAAGATAACTGTAGAAAAAGGTTTGGAAAAAATCCGACCATATTCAATGGCCGTTATCGTCAAAGGAATAAAGTTCACAGATGAAAAAATAAAAGAAATAATGCAATGGCAGGAAAAAATGCACGGAACTCTTGGAAGAAACAGAAAAAAAGTCGCGATTGGTTATTACGACTTAAGCAAAATTAAATTTCCAGTAAAATATTTAGCAAAAGCTCCAAAAGAAATTATTTTTGAACCTTTGGAAATGACAGAAAAAATGGATGCATTAAAAATTTTACAAAGACATCCAACTGGCCGAGAGTACGCGCCACAACTCGCAGGTTTAGATAAATTTCCGGTTTATTATGACGAGAACAACGAAGTTCTTAGCATGCCGCCAATAATTAATTCAAATCATTCAGGAAAAATTTTGCCAGGCATTTCAGACGTTTTAATTGAATGTTCAGGAACAGATTTAAACACTTTGAAAAAGGCAATGACTATCGCGGCCGCAGATTTAATTGATGCTGGCGGTACAGCTTACCAAGTAGAAGTTATTTATGGCTCAAAAAAAGAATCAATAGACTTCACACCAGAAAAACTAAAACTCTCTCTTGAAAACGTGAACAAACTTTCAGGATTAAATCTGGCTGAAAAAGATATAAAACCTCTTCTTGAAAAAATGGGCCACGCTTACAGCAACGGCGTCGTCGAAGTTTCACCCTGGCGAGTTGACATTTTGCATGAAGTTGATTTAATTGAAGACATAATTATTTCCTACGGCTACGACAAAATAGAACCCGTAATTCCTCAAATTTCAACAATAGGAAAAGAAGACAAATCAACCACGATAAAAAGAAAAATTTCAGAAGTTCTCGTAGGTTTAGGACTTTTAGAAATTTCTTCATTCCATCTGATAAAAAAAGACGAATCAAAAAGATTTCAGATTACAAACGTGATTGAAGTTGAAGAATCTAAAACAGATTACAAAGTTTTAAGACCAACCCTTCAAATTCCGCTGTTAAGAATAATCGGAGAAAACGTTGACAATGAATATCCGCAAAACGTTTTCGAGCTCGGTCGTGTTTTCAATAAAGACACACAAGGAAAAACTGAAACCGGAATAAAAGAAGAAGAAAGATTAATTGTCTCTCTCGCTCCCGGAAATTTCACACAGATAAAACAAATTCTCGAAGCCCTCGCAAAATCTTTAGACTTAGAGTTCACGCTAAAAGTAAGCGACGAAGACCATTTCATCGACGGCCGTTGCGGAAAAGTTCTCCTGAACAATTTTGACATCGGAGTTATCGGAGAGGCCGCTCCCTCAACTCTAAAAACCTGGAAACATAAAATGCCTCTCTCATTGTTTGAAATTTCTTTGGAAGAAATATTCAAGAAGCTGGGATAAAGTTTGATATATGACTTTAGATTGTATCCAATTCATCTGGATGGATCCACCAACGTCTTCCTTGCTCCGACTCCAGCTCCAACATAATAGATTCATATTTGATTTTCCTTATTCTAGCTCTTGTTCCTAAAGGAACTTCGTCAACAGTCCCACCATAATAGTAATGATTCTCACCCCGACAAAATCTTGTTCCAAGATTTTTTGTTATAATAACTTCTTGATTTGTTTGGAAAAATATCCGATTATTTGAAGTCATTTTATTTCTCTTTAAGTTTAATCCGACGCAGGCATTCCATCTTGATCAAATCCTTCATGAACATAACCAATAGGTGAACTCGAAACGTATCCCCTGTCCTCCCGATCAAGTTCAGTTCTACTTAAGAACTCTTCAAGCCGTAAAGATAATTTTTTAATACAATTCACAGAGGGATAGAATAAAACGTAACCTCTACCTAATTGTCTGCGGACAATCTCCGGATTATCCAGTTCTTTAAATAACTGATCTCGAGTAATCTTAGTTTGATCACAGACATTATCATTAATTGAATACGCCCGGTAAATTTCTCTATTTGGACACATGCAGTAAACAAAATCATGGTCATGACCGCCACTCTTTTTAAAGCTCAAGGTTATAAGCCCTACAGCGCGCCCATAAAATGCTCTCGCCCAATATGCCTCTTCATAAACCACACGTTCTAGTCTATCAAGCAACAGTTCCGCTCGCAATGTTCCTTTTATTCGTTTTTCTCTTATCTGTGAATTTGATGTTTTATTGGTCATTTTATGATGTTTTATTGGTCATTTTATTTTTCCTTTCGTAAGTTATGTCCTTACTTTATAATAATAACAGAATAAACATTATTTAAGCATATGCGGTATACTATTATACCATAAAACTTATATATCCAAATTAACTGAGAAAAAGATGGAATTCGAAGAATTGAAGACGCTAGGATTATCAAACGGTGAAGTAAAAGTTTATTCGGCCGTGCTTAACATCGGCTCGTCAACAATAAATAATATCCACGAAAAAACAGGAATGGAAAGAAGAGCAATTTATGACATAATAAATAAACTAATTGAAAAAGGATTGTTAAGCTACACAATCGAAAAAGGAAAAAGAACCTATCAATGTTCCCCGCCAAATCGATTGAAAGAGGAAATAAAAAACAAAAAAGCAGAGCTAGAAAGATTTGAAAAATTAATTCCAAATATAGAGGGAGTTTACAATTCTAAAAAACAGAAGATAAATGTAGAAATTTTTCGAGGAAAAGAAGGAATAAAATCCCTATTTGAAGATATGCTCTCCCGTAAAGATCTTTACATCATCGGTGGCGGTTGGTATGTCGCAAAAGAAATGCCTTTATTCTGGGCAAATTATGACAAAAGAAGAATTGAAAAAAAAGTAAAGGTGCACAATTTAGTAGCTTATGATGCTCCGCCAGCACCAACAAAAGATTTTATCTCGATAAAAAAACTCCCAAAAGAATTCACAAAGAATCCGACGGTAATCTGGGTTTACGGAAACAAAGTCGTCAACGTCGTTTGGGGACAGGAATTTTTCGCATTCATGATGGAAAGTAAAGACATCGCAGAAAACCACAAACAATATTTTGATTATTTATGGAATAATGTTGCGAAATAGTTTGCTCCGCACCGGGCTCACGCCACGGTGCTCCGCTACCTTACCAAGAGTTAAATCCGAAGTATAAATTCTGGTTTGCAGAATTTTTCGTTTTGTTTATCAAAAAAATATTTTTTTAATCAGAGCCCAATAGGATTCGTTCCATTCATTCTCAGCACTCTTCAGCGAGATTTCCAAGCACTGGGAAAATCGAGCCAGAAAATCAGCGAGCGCGGAACACGAGAGAAATTATTTTTTCCGTTTAAAATAAAAGAAAGTTCCAACCATCCCAACTAAAAATAAAATAATTCCGATTGCACTAGTTGAATCAGAATTTAAATTTCCAATAACATTTCCTGTAAAATTCGAAGCCATAAAAAATAAACTTGCAACGAATCCACCAATCGCTAAAAATCCCGCAACTTTTGAAGTTAAATCTTCTCGTTGCTGTTGACGTTGTAATTCTTCATGAAGTTCTTCACCCAATTCTTTTCCGTATGTTTTACAAAATCCAACAAATTCTCTATTTCCTATGATGACTCCTCTTAATCCATGATCTATTTCACTTTCCCCATAAGTTGCAGCATATTTTCTTCTAGGAGATTGAAAAGCTAAAGATTTTCCAGAATTCTTTGAAGTAATATAGCCTCCATAGTGGGGGGAGATTTGTATTCCACACAACTCCTGAAATTTCTCAACCAGCCGATTCCAAATAGAACTTTCAAGTTCTGGATAGTTTGAATGTTTAAGTTCAGGAGGAGTATCTTCTATTTTTTCAGGTGCAATTCTTGGGAATTTAAAATCTTTTGGTACATCTGGCAGAGTAAGATGTACTCTCCCAGACTGCAGTGCTTCGAGCATACTTCCCCTATAACCCGCATCTCCCTCGTAAAGTACATTCAAAAAAACCCTTGAACATTTTAAATCCGGACTACATCTATACTTCTCGGGATTTTTGAGAAAATTCTTAAGCCCCATACTAGAATCACAGGAACCCATTTCATCATAAACCATAATTCCTGCATCCCTATCTTTTATTCTCTTTCTAAAAAAATCTTCAAGAACCTTTTTATATTCCCCCCCTCGTGTAGCTAAAGCGTTTATTACCCTAGGATTTACTCTATAGAATATGGGGGGTTTTTCATTAGGATATGCTTTTTTCCATGCTTCTTTTAGAACATATCCATTAGAGATTGCAGCAGATTCTGTTAAAAAAATATACTTTGGATTACAAACATGAATAAGTTCCAACTGACGTTTTAATTTATCTTTCCATCCCAACCCATCCATGCGCGCAGCCCGCTCATCTTTTATTGCACTTCGTTTTTTTACCATTTTTATCTCCGTCGTCCTCTCAAATATTCCACAACAATCGGCATCACCGAAACAACAACAATCGCATAAATTACCCACGTCAAATTCTCTTTTATTATAGGAATATTCCCGAAGAAAAATCCGGCAAACAAAAATAACGCAACCCACACAATTCCCCCGATAACATTATAACTTAAGAAAGTAAAATAATTCATCTCCCCAATTCCAGCGACAAACGGCGCGAACGTTCTAACGATTGGAACAAACCGCGCGAGAATAATTGTTTTCTTTCCGTGTTTATCATAAAATTCTTTCGTTCTGTCCATATATTCCTGTCGAATAAATCTAGAAAAAACTTTTTCTCCAAAATATTTTCCAAGCCAATAATTTACTGTATCTCCGACGATAGCCGCAATACAAAGAATAACAAAAAGAAGCCAAATGTTAAACGCTCCCGACGCAGCAAAAGTTCCAGCAACAAAAAGCAAAGAATCTCCTGGAAGGAACGGCATAATCACAAGTCCCGTCTCAATAAAGATTATCAAAAAAAGAAATCCATAAATCCAAGCTCCATAAAGCTGAATAAGCTCTCCAAGATATTTATCTACATGAAGTATAAAATCAATCAGTTGAAATGCCATAAAATAATTTGAATTCATATATTAATAAAGTTAATGAAAAGTTATCTGCTCCGCGCCCGCTCAAGAGCAGGGCGCTCCGCTATTTTACCAAGAATTAATAACGAAAAGATAAATTCTGGTTTACAATTTTAAAAATTATCTCCCTGATCCGAACCTAACTCGTTCGTTTCATTCATTCTCAGCACTTTTTAGCGAGATTTTTGAGCATGAGGAAAAAATCGAGCAAAAATTTATCCGAAATAATTTTTATCAGAACTGCCGACCGTCTTCTCATTCCACTTCGCTTTAAACTTCTCTATAAGAATTTTCATATTTTTCGCAACAATTTTCCAGTCGATAACAAGTTTTTTTATAAACTCGGCCTCGGCCTTCTCATCATAAGTGCAGTCAAGTTCAGAAATTTCTATTGAAAGCATTCCCAAAAGACTATAAGTCTCTTCCAGAATTTTTCTATCATCGGAATCAAGATATTTTATCAATCTAAAAAAGAATGGTGAACCATTTGAAGGATTTATCAAAGTCTCTGTAAAATGCATATACGCAATCGCTTTCTCTGACATCATTGTTCTAACTTCACGCAAAACAAAATCCGTTTCCTTGTCTGCCGCTTTCTCGACGCTAAAATCTCTATTCAAACTGTCAAAATCCGGCAGGCCATATTCCTCTGCCTTCAAAGCATACAATCTCTTCAATTCCTCAAGAGGAGAGTTTTCTTCTTCCATAGCAACCCTTAAAAAACTCGATTTATAAATTTATATATAGCAATAATTTGCCTCGGTAGCTCAGTGAAGACAACCTAACGGTTTTCTTTACAATATTTTCCCTTGAGGGTCCGCTTCAAGAGTGAATGCTATCTCAGCTTCGCCTCGGTAGCTCAGACTTGGTAGAGCACCACATTGGTAAACGTTTCTTTGAAAAAGAAGCGTAAGTAAGAAAACGAAAATCCAAAAATGTGGCGGTCGTGAGTTCGATCCTCACCCGAGGCTTTGCATGAGAGAAAAATTTTGAACCATTACGAATGCAAGGCCGAGAAGAGGCTTCACATGAACGAAATGATTTATTAAATGTGAATGTGAGGCCGAGAAGAGGCTTCAAGTGAGTGAAATTTCTTTATTCAATAACAAACTTGGGGCCGAGGAGAGGCTTACACAATCGAAAAAAATTAACTAAAAGAAATTCAGAAATCAAAATTATTTCTTTGTAACTTTTTCTTCTTTCAAAGCATATTTCGCAATCAAGAAAACAACAAATGCAATTACAACAAAATTAATAATCGCTCCCAATAAAGCTCCCCAGCCAATAACTATCGGACCAATGTTAAACGTTGCAGTTTGCCAAGCTCCGCCAGGAATAAACGGAGTTATAATCGGCATTACTAAATTATCAACAAGAGATTTCACCAAAGACGTCGCTGCCAAACCAATTATCAAAGCAACAGCCAACCCAATAACTTTATACTCTTTTAAAAAATCTTTAAACTCAGATATCAATCCCATGCAATCATCAAGAGCCGGTTATTTATAAATCTTCTTTAGCCCAATAAAGATTCTTGATGCTTGAGAATTTTATTATTTAGTCAAATTCACTACAACCTTCTTTACACTACTATTGACAGAGTTATTTTCATTGATAGAAAGATTTATCTCTTCATCGGGCAACCATTCTTTCTTAACGGCAAAAGCGTTCAAATCAATATTCGGTTTTAAATTTGAAATCCAGGAAACATAAGCCTTAAACAAAATCGCCCTATCCGAAGCCTTTGCAATATTCAAATTATTATTTGATATTATCATCAACCCAATCACGAAGATAAACAGAAAAATAAAAAATAAAAGTTTCCACTTAAAGTTCATTTTGAAATCGTTTGGTTCTCCTCCCCAATCCAATCCATCTTAACTGCATTCGTCGTCAGAACCTTCACGTTTCCAAAAGCATTTCCCAGCCAAACAAAATAAAGCCCGATACCCTTCTGCCAACCATCGGTAGTATTCAAATCAATATTCTGCCCCGAAATCGCCCAAGTAAAACTAATGTATCCAACAATTATCAAAGCTATTATGAGAAACGTAAAAAGTTTGTGTTGCGCATGTTTAAACTGAAAGTAAAAAAATACAATCACTACCAAAGCAGCTATTAAAATCCAAATCACCATCTTACAAAAATAAAAAGATTATACTATAAAAATCCTTCGATTTTCTAATTAAACACGACGCCATCATTTTGAATCGGAACTTGCATAATTGCGCCGCATTTATCACACTGAATCGTTGCAACGATGGTAAATGCAGTCAATAGTTTGCAACCTTTTCCAGCTACCTTCGCAGCTATTCTGACATCAATCGGATTTCCACATTTACATTTCATTTAATAATTTTGTCAAGAACCATACACTAAAGTGTATGGCGTGTCAAGATGGTTCTTGATCATGCTCAAGAATACATTTGCATTATCTCACCACTAAAGTAACGAGTTTTATACAAATGTATTCTTAACATATAAAAATCTTCATTTATAATTATTTATATGACGACAGATATAATCTCCACAAAAAGATTATTTCTCTTTACTCAATTTTATATACGCCCCCACGACACGAGAAACAATTTGTCTATTTATCTGGGCGATAAATTGATTATTTTATTTTGATATGTTACAGAATGTAAGCAGGTTAATATATTTTTCGGTGACATTCGGAATTACTTTAGATAATAATCAATCATGTACTTGGGGATAACCTTTTTCTTAACCATTCTTTTTGTTTTGTCTTCAACTGACTCAAAAAATTGAGCATCTTTAAAATGCTTAGCTAAGAGTTTTAATTCTTTCTTTATGGGATTTATCTTATTAATCCCAAATATTTCACCAGTTTTTATTAATTCCTTGACTTCTTTAATATCATTGTTTGTCTCAAGAATAATTGCATGAATCTTTTTATGCGTTAGAGTTAATGCAGTAGTTTTATGACTTCCATCAACCATAAGATATTTTACTTTAGGATTATCTTTTAGATACTCTTTAATTCTTTTATTATACTTTTCTGACTCTTTATCCTTGTCTGCTAATAAAGGAAGTCCAACAGAGAATGGGATTACTGGTGTCGGTGGTAATATCTCTTCTACTTTTTCCTTGCAAATCTTGAAATAAATCTTTAAGATATGAGGATTATGTACTGGAAAATCTTTAGTAGTCATAATCTCTTGGGGATTTAATTTTTTAATTTTCATCTTATCTCCTTCAATTTCTTTTTAGCTTGTCCTATAATATCTTTTAGTCTTCTAATTAATTGTTGTTTTTTTGAAGATTGTTTAAGTTTACTAATCTTACCCTGTTTTAATAAACTAAGTCTATTTAACAAATAAGAAATATCTCCGCAAGAAAGTATGAGTGAAAGTATATTCATTTTCTTTGTTAAATCAGATTTGTTTTTTCCATAGTAATTGAAGAATAAATCTTCTTGCTTTTTAGATAATTTATACCTCTCTAAAAATAAAATTAAATCTCGCTCATATAAACCATATCCAGAAAACTCCCAGTCAATAACTCTTATCCCATTTTTAGTAATGAATATATTTTCTTCTGAAGGATCATTTTGATTTAAAGAAAATTTCTTTCTGGTTTTAAACAACGCTTCATGTTTTTCACTCAACTCTTTAATTTCTTTAAAGAAGTTATTTATTTCATGAATAATATTATCGCTAACATTCTCCCTATCTTGTTCAGATTTATTTATTTGATAATTTGCCCAATAAGATAACGAATGAAATATTTTCTTCTCTTTAGGATCAATATTTGTTGAAGTAATACCATGAAGTGTCCGATACCATTTGGCAATAGAAATAACAAAATTGTCATTAACCTTCTTTGTAGGATGTTTTCCAATTAATTGTTCTTGAATGAAAAAGGTTTTTGGAAGAACTTTATGAGATGAATCAAAAAAATATACTTTTTGTCCTAAGCCTTTTTTTAGATTCTTTATTGTATTGAACTCATCTACTAGTCTCTTAGAATCTTCTCCTACTTTCATTACATAATTACCTTTCTCACTTTTTATCAGATAGATATCATTGTGATTTCCTGAAGCTAGATAAGAATAACTAATCAGGTTGCAACCTAATTTATCGCATATTCTCTCCATCTGTAATTTGGATAATTTCATATTTACACCAAGTTCACTACCTTTTTAAATTTGAACTTTCAGTTAAACGCCCCCACCGGGATTCGAACCCGGGTCACCACCGAACTCTGAAAAGAACGGTCGCATTGAGATGCTAGACCTTATTCTCTCGACGAGATTAGATCACCAATTCTTTATGAAAGATTTAACTTTCAAAACTTGAGAGGGTGGTGTCCTTGGCCTCTAGACTATGGGGGCATGATAATAATGAAGAAGAACCGCTTAAAAAGTTTCTTATACAAAAAAATTTGTGAATTTCTTACTATAAGGTTAATCTTCTAACTACTGATTTAAAATCTTTCATTTGCTCAACAAAGCCGTAAGAACGTTTGACCCCGCCATAAAAATGATTCCAATAAACAAAGAAAGCATTATTTATCGGTGTTCCCCAGGAAGTTCCAATTTCTTCTCTGGCTCTAGAAAGTATACGCTCCCTCTCCGCCGTTTTGTATTCTCTTGTATTTTCGGACTTATATAAATCAAATAAGTTCCAGTAATAATCATGTGCCTGTTTTGAGAAAGTAAGAACCCTCTGCCAATGTGACCTCGCCACTTTTTCCAAATTTGTTCCTCTAAAAAAATCAATTGCCCCAAGATGACCGACAACACATGCATGAGGTTCTTCATCACTCCTTGCGAAAAGATCTTTTTTCGTTTGATGATACGCTTCATGCAAGGCATATTCTACTTGTTCAACAGGACTAAATGATAAAAATGTGGGGGAGGGTTGAATAAAACCGTCCCAAGCATACACGGATTTTATGAACCAGTCTCCGTCTGCTAATTCCGTAAGACCTTTAAGTCTTTCAACTTCTTCTTTACCTCCCCATTGCATCACGACATCCAATTCAGGATTTCCAAAAGAATCCACTTCCGCACCAGTTCTCAAAAAATCTTTTCTAGACATTACAATAACTAATTTTTGAGGTAATGATTCACGGGATTCTCTAAATAAATTGTTTGCACTTAATCCCATTCTTACCGCATATTCAGATACATCTTTAGCAAGTCTTTGATAACTCCAAGTTTCGGTTTTCATAGTTTCAGATTAGTTGAACCATTTTTAAATTTATTCATAAATATTATAGCCCCGCTAGGATTCGAACCTAGGTCGCCGGCTTTCTCTCATAAATCAAGAGTCATCCTCAAGAAAAATTTCCAGAGGCCAGCATACTTGACCG
>Ga0247841_10006944_pt1 | contig 17106 bp, 11 predicted proteins | sample LaCruzMarch2015__2_FD_192410 | JGI IMG/M metagenome (GOLD analysis project Ga0247841, IMG submission 192410) | Freshwater microbial communities from meromictic Lake La Cruz, Castile-La Mancha, Spain - LaCruzMarch2015_18m | ecosystem: Environmental > Aquatic > Freshwater > Lake | place: Spain... | reverse complement strand
TTATTTACGGAATCCTCCATGGATTAGCACACCCTACCACGCTGAATATCTATACTGAAACTCAAGATCACGATATGGTTTATACCTCTCATGACAATTGGTTAAAGCTTTTGCCAACAAAACGCACCGCCTGTTTACCAAATTATTACTCTGGCTGGAGTTGCGCCAAAAATTATTCTTATCTCAATCTTTTTTACCAGAAATTTTGGAGTGGAATCTCAGCCACCACTCCACAGATCTTTCCTGAAAATAATCTCAGCGAAACAGAAATCGTAACCGCTACAAATGCGCTTTATCAAAAATATCCCAACTCTTTTGTGACTGCCTATGCGGCGCGTAATCCAATCGAAGATATCGCAGAAAGCTGGGTGGCTTTTATTTTGAAAAATAAACCAATAGGTAATAGCATCGCTGATCAAAAAATTCTTTTCTTCTACGATTATCCCAATATGCTTAGTATGCGCAATTTCCTTCGTGGAAGATTATTGGAAGAATAAATTCTGCTTTTCTTTTTAAAAAAGTTTAAAATAATTCTGATGGATTTCCCAAAATACATACTCACTGTTATCGTTGGCAGCCTCCTAGTTGGCAGCCTAGCTGTAGCAGCTGCTTTATTGCCAATAGGCGGTAGTGAAGAAAATCAAGTAAGTAAAACCACCAACATTTCAACGATTCAAAATAAAACTCCAGCCACAGACAAGAAAAATTCTCAAGTAGAAGGCATTGATTTATTATTTTTCACACTCGAGCCCAAACACATTACTGAAGATCAAATAAAGACTGATACTACGGCAACTACAAAAATAGAAATCTCTCCAGAAATTTTCACTGAATCCGAAAATTTTTTCCAGCAAGCCATTCTCGAATCCAATCCTGAGATTTGTAAAAAAATCACTGATGTAGCCCTAAGCAAGCGCTGTAAAGCAGCTTTTTATTCTAATAAAAGCGGCGGCGGGCTTGAGTCTTTTTTATTAAAGCTAACTACTTGGTAAAAATCAGGATGTAGAATCTAGCTAACTATTTTAATTTTTCAAATTAAGATTTTGCGAATGCTCGATGTCAAAAACTTACTACAACGTAAAACTGTTAGGAATTTTCTGCCCGAAAAAATAAAGCCAGGTATTTTAAAGTCCGCGATACAAATAGCCTGTCGTGCGCCAACAGGTTGCTGCTCTAGACCAGCAATTTTGTTGGATATAAGCAATCACGCTAGAGATGAATGGTTGGCGCAACAAAAAGCCCCCCTCACAGCCCCACATCTTTTTCTCTTTGCAGGCAGCAAGGAAATCGGAGCAAGAAACGCAAAAAAATTTCTTTTCAAGAATTTTGATAAACCAGAAGCTGAGGCAGCTTTCAAACATTTTCTGAATATCAAAGATGAATACATTCGAAGAAATGTTTACTTGGTAGCTGGTTACTTTGCAGCAACATTGGAGGCGGCTGGCATAAGCACTTGCTGTATTAGTGGTTTCAATAAAAGAACTGCAAAAGAAAAATTAGATCTCGATGGAGATTATTACCCAGAATTAATTTTTGCTTGTGGCTATGTAGATAAAAAAAATCCTAGCAGTCACGCAACACCGTGTGAATTGAAAAATTTTTACTATCCCAAAACAAATTAGAAATAAATTCTATCTTTCGAAAAGTGCAGCAGCTCCCATCCCTCCTCCCACACACATACTCACCACTCCGAAATGAGAATTTCTTCTGCGCATTTCGTAAAGAAGCGTAGTGGTGAGTCTTGCGCCAGTAGCCCCGAGAGGATGGCCTAAAGCAATCGCGCCGCCATTTACATTTGCTTTTGCTTCAGAGATTTTCAATTCGCGCAAAACATATGCAATCTGACAACCAAACGCCTCATTGATTTCAAAAAGATCAATATCATCAACTGTGAGATTGTTGCGCGCGAGTAATTTTGGAATCGCTACTGCTGGGCCAACCCCCATGATCTCAGGTGCTACACCAACCACTACATAATCAACTAATTTACCCAAAATTTCTAAACCTCTTTCCTCGGCTATTCTCCTACTCGAAACTAAAACCGCGGCAGCTCCATCAGCATTTTTGGAAGAATTACCAGCAGTAACCAAACCATCCTTTTTAAAAACCGGCTTAAGTTTTGCCAAAGCTTCAGCACTTGTGTCTCGCCTCGGAATATCATCTATGAAAAACTCTTTATAGTCAGTAATAACTTTATTTTCTGAATTGAGATAATTTTTCTCGACGGTAATTGGCACAATTTCTTCCGAAAATATACCAGCATCAATTGCTGCCACGGCGCGTTGATTACTTTGTAGCGCAAAATGATCGGATTCTTCCCGACTGATGCCAAATTGCTTTGCTAATTTCTCAGCTGTCAAACCCATACCAAGATAGATTTCTGGAAGACTATCTATGAGATTTGGATTAGGACGACCTTTAGATCCTCCCAAAGGGACCAAGCTCATGGATTCCATCCCACCAGCAATAGCAAAATCATATCGACCTAAACTGATTTGGTCTAAACATTGGACAATCGACTGCAAGCCACCAGCACAAAAACGATTGAGTGTCATAGCTGGCACAGATTTTGGCAATTCTGCGCGCATTGTAACAATCCTCGCTACATTAACACCTTGAGAACTTTCTGGAAATCCACAGCCAAGCACAACATCCCCAATTTCTTCTGGATTTATGGAAAGGTTACGCTTGAGAATTTCCTTTAAAATTACCGCCGTAAATTCATCTGGGCGAGTCTGAGAAAGAGCTCCTTTTTTTGCATGACCAAAAGGCGTGCGCAACGCAGAGACAATCACGGAATCATTAGAATTATTTTCCATATTTAGATTAATTTCGGAGAGGCTCGCCATGCTCAAGTGCATAGCGCATCCGTGCAAGAGTTAAGTCTTCGCCAAGGAGACTAAGAAAAGCCTCGCGCTCAAGATCGAGAATATATTGCTCAGAAACACGCGAGCCCTCGGGTAGTTTCCCACCACAAAGAACATAAGCAATTTTTTGCATTACTAATTTGTCGTGATCACTAATCCAATTACCTTCTTTTATATTATAAAAACCATATTTCAATAAAGCCAAGCCATCTTCTCCTACCACTCTCAAATCAGTAAGTGGTTTTGGCTGAGAGTAATTTTCTAGTCTCATCGCTAACACACTTTGCTTAGCAGCATGTAATAAAAAATCTTCATTTTTAATAACTCTATCGCCTGAAACTAAAAAGCCAAACTCACCCGCTTGTCTGGCACTAGTCGCAACACGAGCGCCCGTTATGTTTTCAAAAACATTATGCATAAATGGGAAAATATCCGCATTCGGAACATCTGGCAACATTAAATGAATTCTACGCAACATTTCCTTGCATCCTCCAGTAGCTGGCACCAAGCCTACTCCCATCTCCACTAAACCGATATAAAGCTCTTCTGCGGCCACAATCCGATCACACGCCAGCGCCAACTCACAACCACCACCAAGTGCTAGCCCTCGCGGAGAGGCTACGACTGGTCTACTGCTATAGCGCAACCGCTGCAAGGTATTTTGATAGTGGCGCAAGCTCGCTTCAATCTCTTTCCAATATCTTCCTTCCACCGCTTTCAGCAGCATTCTAAGATCTGCCCCCACGCTGAAATACTCTGCTGCACTTGTAATAATTAATCCTTCAAAATCTTTTTCAACGACATCTATTGTGCGATTAATTAATTCAATAGTATCTTCATTTAGAGTATTCATTTTGGAGTGCAGCTCCAAAGCAACTACACCATCTCCCAAATTAATTAAGCTCGCAGCTGAATTTTTTAAAACTGTGCCTTTGAGCCTCTTCTCCCGAGGGAGATTTAAAACCTGTGGGTGTTGAGAAATTTTTTCGTGCTGATTATCAGAAAATCTAAATTCTGCCACCCCTCCAAAAACTTCTTGGTAAAAAGAATCTTCTCCACTTGCGATTAACCGCTGGATAATCTGAGGAATTTTTTTTCCCTGACTTGTAAAAATTTTCACCAGATTTTTTACACCTAAAACATCACAAATCTCAAAAGGTCCCATCTGCCAACCATAACCCCAGCGCATTGCATTATCAACACTTGAAATTTCCGAACTAATCTCTGGGACAAGACTAGCAGCATAATGAATAACTGCACTGAGATGCTGCTGAAGAAATTCCCCAACCCGATCTCTACTAGAAAAAAGTATTTTTAAACGTGTATTTAAATCTTTCTCTTCTAATAATTTTTTAAGATCTAAAAATGGAGTCTTAGGCGCAGGTTGATATTCAATCGTATTGAGATTCAACATTTCAAATTCACCCTTACTGCCACCTTCTTTTTTCTTATAAAAACCTCTTCCTGTCTTTTGGCCTAACCAGTTACGAGATGTAAGAGTTTTTAAAAATTCTGAAGCTGATGGTTTTCTTAATTCACGCGCAGGATCATCAATAGGAAGAGATTTGATACTAGCTTCTGAGATTAGAATCATCGTATCAATACCAATCAAATCAAGTAAACGAAAGGTCCCAGTCTTAGGACGACCAATTACTTCACCAGTAAGCTGATCTACTTCTGCAATAGTAAAACCGTTGTCAGCGGCTAGTCTAATTGCATGGGCTATCGCGAAACTACCAATTCTACTGGCAATAAAGTCAACAGTATCTTTGGCAACCACAATCCGCTTACCTAAAACTTGCTCGCCAAAATTAGTTATCACTTCGATAATTTCTTTATCTGTTTTTTCTGTTGGAATTATTTCAAGCAATTTCAGATAGCGCACTGGATTGAAAAAATGCGCTCCAAGAAAGCGTTGCTGAATTTTACTAGGAAGATGTTTTGATAAAGCATTTACGGAAAGGCTGGAAGTATTAGTAGAGAGAATCGTAGAGGAAGAAAAAAAGGGAATGATTTTTTGATAAAGCTCTGTTTTGGCTTCAGGGTTTTCTATTATCGTTTCAATCACCCAATCCACTTCTTTTAGCTTTTCTAAATCATCTTCGAGAGTAGCCACTGTGAGATAAGCAAGTGAAGACTTGGAATAAAAAGGCAATGGCTTCGTTTTTTTAAATTTATCGATTCTCTCCTGAAAAATTTTCAAAGCTTCTCCATGGGAATTTGCCTCCTTGGGTTTACGCGAAAAAAGCACCACGGGAATTTCGGCGTTTGCAAAATGCGCAGCGATACTCATTCCCATTACTCCGCCACCTAAAATAGCAACTTTTTTAATTCGACAGCTAGGGGCAGAAAACATGAAAATTTAAACTTGCCAAAGTAGTTTACTGTAAAAATTCTTATATGAAATTATCGCATAAGAAATTTATCTCGATACTTACCTTTTAGATACACTCTCAAAACACCCAATCCATAAGAGAGAATCAGCTGCAGCACAATTACAAGAAATAAAATCAAGAAACTTTTTATCACTTCAGTAGCAACCACCTCACCACCACCAACTGGATAATTTGGAATCGTATTATGCATCTTGAAAACATCCGCGTCTGTGAAGTGTGTTTGGAAAAAATTCGCTAACCACATGCCAAAAGTCAGATTGAAGATGTAGATGTAGAGAATTCCGCGCGAGAAAGTATTGATAAATCCATACGGTTTATAAACCGCTTCACGCTTGCTAAGAAAAAACTCTAGGGAAGCAACCAGCAAGCTGAAAACTCCCAGCTGCCCGATAATACGCAGTGTAGGTGGTTGGAAAAAAGCTCTACTCCAGCTATTGAAAGATTCGATATTTTGAAACCACACTCCCGAGAGCAGCGCAGCGAGGAAAAAGATAATTCCCACTCCGCCAAGAATTTGGCAAAAGTGTTTTTTATTTTTCAGTGTGAGATAAAACTGGGCAGTGAGAAAACCAAAAATCACTACTCCTACCCAAGGAAAAAATGGCCAGAAACTATAAACCTCAGAATCCCCAAAGAAAAGCATCCAGATGTAGGGAGTCTTGCCAGTGAAGGCAACGCTGCTGAGGAAAGGCGCAGCGGCAATCGCAAGAATACCGAAACCTCCCAGCCAGTAAATATTGAGAAACTTGAGAAGCAAAGTAGTCGCGAAAATCGCTAAGGCGAAGAAAAGTAAAACATTGGAGAGAATTTGGAAACCAAAACCAAACTGCAGATAGTTGAGTCCAGAAGCCAGTAGATTCACTCCATAGCCAATGAGGAGAAGAATTAATCCGCGTTTTCCGATATCTTGGAAAAGATAAGGTTTTTGCTTCCAAGTTAATTTTTGGCGCAAATTATCCCAAGTAGATTGAAAAGAAAAACGCAAAGCTGCGCCAGCTACAATCGGAATCGAGAAAACAAAAAAACCAATCGGCGTAAGTAGCCAACTCATTATCATTTTTGCTTGAGGAATGCTGGCTAAAACCGTAGCGCGATTTGGCATAAACCAAAACATCAAGATATGCGCAATTACCATCATCACTACCGCTACCGCGCGAAAAACTTCGAGGGTTTGCCAGCGCTTAGAAAGTTTTTGCTTCTCCATGATTGAGATTATATCAGGAGATGCATCGTGAGTTTAATTAGTGTTAAAATTCCGAGCGATATATCTCCTTATATTATTCAAACCAAAACTAAACTTAGCGAAGCTAGTAAATCCACCAGCTTGCCAGCAAAAATTTCACTGCGTTGGTCGAGTGTTTTGATAGCTTCATTAGTATTTTTGTGTATCGGATTTTTTTCTATACAAATAGTAGAGGCGAGTAGTTTCTTTTGCGATATCGGTATAGGTGGTGGCTGCGGAGGTGGTGGCGGTGGTGGCTGTTTTGTGAGTGGCACAAAAGTTTCATTACCAAATGGTGAGAAGAAAAATATCGAAGAAGTAAAAGTCGGGGATGAGATTCTCGGAGGCAGTGAGAATAATAATGTAGTGGAAGTAAAAAAGACTTTACTCAAAAACCGCCCACTCTTTTCGATTAACGATTCCGCAGCATTTGTAACTGAATCACATCCCTTCTTTACTACGACTGGATGGCGCAGCATCAATCCTGAAGCCACCGCACTTGAGATGAGTGGCTTGAAAGTTGGCAGTTTGGAAATCGGCGATATTTTGATCACAGAAAAAGGTAAAGAAATCTTGAAAAAAATCCAAGCAGTGGCCAGTGATTATTTCACCCCTATATACAACTTCCGCGTTTCAGGTAATCGCACTTACTATGCGAATGGTTTCCTTGTGCACAATAAAGGTAACATCACTTGTTACGCGCAGCAGATTGTCGGCAACGATGGAGTGCTCGAAGAAAGAGATCCGCAAATAACTTGGGAAACTCCCGATACCAATACTTGTGATACAGATCCTCCTACCCTCACAGTTACAAAATATGCTTGGGATCCAACTCAAGATGTAACTGTCGATTTACCTTTTAGCGACTCCTCTGGTGTAGGAGACACCTCTGCGACCATAACTGATACAGATGGTGAAGCGGTTTGTAGTGGCAGCGGTAGCGGAGATACACTTTCTCTAGTCAACTGTAGCTTCACTCAAGCTGGTAGCTACACTCTGGCTTGGACTGCTGAAGATACGAATGGAAATATCCGCATCGATCAAGTAGTAGATGATTTTATTTACATCGCGGCAAAGATTCCCGCCTTTAACGAGGCTGCCTCAAAAATTATTGTTTCGCTTGGCACAGTCGTTGCAGATGGAGTTAATGAACATTCTGTGACTGTAAAGCTGCGTGATGCTTATGGCAATCCTATCGTTTCATTACGCAATGCTTCTGATTGGAATTCCGAAACCGATCCTGATCTCACTCAGGATGTAGCAGTAAAATTGAATTTTAAAAATACAACTGAATTGGATCAACTTTCGCATAGTGGTGATGCTGTGCGTTTAGTGTCTCCAGAGTTTAGTTTGGATGCAACTGGCGATGATAGTGGCAGCAATAAAATAATCACTACTGGCTGGCTGGCAGAAGAGCCTGATGGAGATGGTGAATATTATGTAGAAATTTACGCCTACTCACCTACGAGTAATGCCTACTCACCCATCTCTAGCGATGATTTTGATATTAATTTAGAAAGTGTTGAGTATCGAGTCACCGCTGAAACTGATTCAAATTCTGGGGAACAAGATATCAACGAATCTGGAGAATTCCATTTTGCTCCAGCAATGAAAGCGATTCCACAAGCTTTGAATTTCGATGCGGCTAGCGGAACTTACATCGCAGAAGAAAGTGCGATTTATAATATCACGCTAAACGCTACGAAGCGTTTCCTTGTGAATCTTGTAAATCAAAGCGCAACCAAAAATGTCAGTAGCCTAAAAATTGGCCTGCTAGTAGATGCTGCTGATCCAGATGTGGTGTGGGGTGAAACTGGGATTGAACAAATCAACGCAAGTAATGTTTCAGAAACTCTCAACCTTGATACTGTTGCTCCTTTTGAAAGCACAAACAGCGCCTGGGAAACTCTACCTAGTCCGATTGATAATATTCCAGCAGATACTGCGGAAAATTTCCAAATGCGTAGTAAACCAGTTTTGACTGCAGGAGGAAAAACCAACCCATCACTCGCAACCAATTTCCGCGCTTACGTTGATTATGTGGTGAATGGTAGGCATCCCCGCCACAAGAGCGGCAGTTTATCACTCGAAGAAAACGAGGTTAATACTGATATTTACAATACATCCATCCAAATTATCGGTGTTTCTACTTCAAGTGGAAAATTCGGGACCTCTCTAGAGAATGAGGAAGCGATTGGAGCGATTGGTGATATCTCTCGTGCAGAAGTAAAGACATCCATCGATAAAAACTCAGCAGCTTTGATTAGCAGCGCAACTGCTAAAGCAAAATCCTGTCATACAGCCTTCTATCATTACACCATTAGTAATGGCACATGGAATTCTCTCCCCTGCCTTTTTAGCAATAAAAGTATTGCTTACTTCGAAGGAGTAGATGTGTATTTGGAAGATCCTACAGAATTACTCACATTACCAAGCGGTTTGAAAACCATCCTAATTCACGGGGGTAATCTCTACATCAAAAATAATTTTAACTATCCAGATTCTAATTCTTCTTTTGGTATTGCAGTTTTGAAAAATGATAACGGAGATATGAGCCCATTCAATGATGGTGGCAATATCTACCTCTATCCTAATGTTACTAACGCTGTTGGTGCTGCCTATGCGGAGGGCGCAATCTTTAGCGTCAATCAAAAAGGCAAACTTATTGAATTCAGCGGCAACAACTGCCCAAGTGATGGCAGTGGTGGTTTTTGTGATAGAGCGAATGAATTACACAATCAGCTTTATTGGAAAGGCTCACTCATCACCATCAACACGATTGGTGGCTCTGATAAGCTTAATCCAACCTGCCCAGAATCCATCAACTCTATGTGTAGTTACCTCGCTAGTGGCAGTGAGATGCTTCACCGCGCTTTTGCCCGAATATTCGATTTAAACTACCTGAGAACTTTCCATGAGGATTCTGGTGGAATCCGCGCTGGAAGCAGCGATGGATTACCCACTCCAGGCAACACAAGTAACAATTATTCTGTGGTTGTCGGCTACAGCTCGAGAGTGCAAACATCGACCCCTCCGCTCTTTGGATCGAATAATACCTTAAATAGTAACGATGCTGGCTATTAATATAAAATGTATCTATTTAAAAACTTTACGAAAGTAACCATCAGCTTGATAGTTGTGATCGGATTGGCAATAGTAGCAGCACTTTTACCAGCTACTAGCAAAAAACAAATCGGGATTTTTTCATTAAGTTCTGAAACCGAAGAAAATTTAGCTGAAAATCTCACTGATCAAGAAAACATTGATTTACTGTTTTTTACCTTGAGGCCTAAAAAAAGTATTAATACTAATCCAATTTCTCGTATCACCCGACCAGCTGTTGATTTAGAAGAATTAAAAAAACAATTGGCAGCCAATCAAGAAACTTCTACGCCCAAAGATAAAATTGTTTTGACAGAAAATTCTGCAAGCGAAAACCTCATCACTAAAGTCAAAGCAATTGAAACAGAGCAATATACGATTCGGATCGCAGCTGCAAGCAAACAAGATATCACCAGCTGCGCAGATATTGATAATACAAATGCTGCGGAAAACTGTAAGGATGAAATCATTTTCCAAAAAGCAATAACTCAAGCGAAACCAGAGTTTTGTGATGAGATCAAAGACAGCCAGCTAAAAAAACGCTGCGAAAGCAGTTTTTAACACCACCCTAAATCATGCTAAAAAAAATCTTTCGAGTAGCTACTCGCATCTCTCTCCTGCTTGTTGCTGTTTTTTTTGCGCAAAGTGCGCAAGCAGTCACCGTGCCAGTGTGGGGCCAAGCCTATAGCCCAAATATTGGTTGGCTTAATTTTTATTGTGATGGCAGCGGAGGCGCAAGACCTGCAAATATAAGTAGCAGCATCGGTGGTGCTGATACTTCAGCTGAAGCTTGTGGCAATGTCGCTTACGCAACTTTATTTGATACAGTTACTAATGCCTTTTCGGGTGTTGCTTACTCTCCTAATTATGGTTGGTTGAATCTCACAGGAGTTACCCTAGATGAAAGCAATCTCCAAGGTAGTAGCGACGCAAATGGAATGGCGACTTACAACTTTGGCACTACCTACTTCCAAGTTAATCAACCTAATAGTTATAACCCAGGAGTAGCCATCAACGCTCCAAATGCAAAACTTTGCGGCTTTGCTTACAGCACTGCGGTCGGTTATATCAGCTTGTGTGATACCGATACTACTTACCCTCTTTATGATTTCGATACTTACGGAGCTTACCTCGATAAAGTAGCGCCGACTGTCACAACAGCAAGTGAAACTTTTTCAGCAAATTCAGCAAAGCCAATCATTTTAAATTTTGTTGATGGGCAAACTGGATTAGAAAGTTTGAGCTTCAACCTAGTTGGAGCAAATGGAGATATCGTTAGCTGCGCAAGCAACAGTGATACCAACCTTCTCGGAGTTACTTCAAAAATTTTCACTACTACTTGCGACTTAAGTGTTGCGCAAACTTACGATTTACATTTCACGACCTGTGATGTTGTTGGAAATTGCAATGATGGCACCGATAATATCAATGTCATTGATGATTTTTATACTGTAGTAGCAGGAAACCCTGGAAGTGTTTTAAGCACTTTTGAATTCGGCTCACCAACCAAAATAGCAGATAGCACTGAAACTCACCATGTGAAGTTAATTTTGAAAGATAGCTACGGAAACGCTATCACTTCAGTTGCAGGGGTAAAAGAAGTGAAAGTAAATTTCTACTTTAATAACACTACGAAACTTGATCAAATTGCTAAAACTGGCGATGCAGCAAAATATACTTCAAGCGAATTCAGCCTCAACCAGGAAGGAGGAGATTCCACTGGGTTTCTCACTGAAGTAAGTAGTGGAGACGGGGTTTGGCAAATTGATGTAGCTTCTTTCACGCCTACTAGCGCAGGCTACTCACCAATCTCAAATGATGGATTTGATTTAGATTTCGATCACATTGATTATGAGATTATTGCCTTAGGAGGAAAATACAACATAGGTGAAGGCTCTGGCAGTGCTGCTAGTGGAGATGCTGGTAGAATTTTCGATTTTGCTCCTACTCTCACTACTACTCCAGAAGCGATGAATTTCACAAGTGACTTCACAGTGACTGAAGATGCCGATGAGAATATCACCATCAACGCCCCAAAACGTTTTCAAATTAGTTTTGAAAATGCCAGCTCAAACTTCGATGCTGACAATCCAGAGTTAGGATTGGTGATTGACAGCAACAACCCCAATATCACCTGGGGAGAAGCTGCTATTGAAAAGATTAACTCTACCCTTACTGCCCAAGCTTTGAATATAGATAGCAGTAGCGCTGATGGCTTCAACCAAGCTTGGAATGATTTTGCAGAAGTTTTGCCTAGAATCCCAAAAGACACAGAGGGAGATAAAACAATCCGTATTCGCACTACTCCGATTTTGCTACCAAATACGCAAGCACCTGAAAACCTTGCAACAAATTTCATCACTTATCTTAGCTACGAAGTGAATGGTAAATCCATAAAACATAAAGGTGCGATTACCAATCTAGATTTATACAATCCAAGCCTCAGTGTCAGTGGTTTGGTTTCTACAGAAAAAAATATCTCTGGCAAACAAGAAAATAGCATTACAGAATCTTTTGGCGACATAGCACGCGCAGAAGCAAAAGTTACAGTTGATAAAAATACTCAATCTTTTATCAAGGATAGCAACATCAATAGTAAAGCTGCTTGCAAATTAGATCTTACAATTACTCAGGCTAGTGATTTCAATCGCGCAGGCTGCCTCTTCACAGAGAAAACTATTGCTTTTGTAAATGGTAAGGATGTTTATCTTGATGGAGCTGGAAGCAGTATTACACTCCCAAGCGGTAAAAAAACTATTTTGATTAGTGGGGGTAATCTCCACATCAAGAGCAATCTCACTTATGCCAGCCGCGGAGATTCTTTTGGGATAATCCTACGGAAAGATGCAGCTGGCAAGGGAGGTAATATCTACATTTATCCTGATGTAACTAATGTAGTTGGTGCCTTCTATGCAGAAGGTAGCGTAATCTCAGTAAATACTCTCGGAAAAAGTGGAGAGGATAGTAGCAGCACTTGCAGTGGAAATAATGGTTTCTGTGATAGATCTTTTGAGCTACGCAACCAGCTTTATCTAAAAGGTTCTTTTGCTACAGTAAATACTGTTGGTGGTAGTGATAAAAATCCTTTCGAATGCCCAACTGGTATCACCTGCACCTCTCGCACGATAGCGAGGTTTTATGATCTTACTTATCTCCGCACTTATCACACTGAAGCTGGAGGCAATCGTGCGGTAGGATTAGCAGTAACAAATAACAATGCGGTTACGATTGAATACGATAACAGAATCCAAACTACCCCTCCTCCACTTTTCTCTAAAACAGCTTCGACTAGTGGCGGTGAGATTGGTTATTAAAAATCTTATGCAGAGAAATCACTTTTTATCTCGCTTCGCAAAAGGTTTTGCTACCAGCTTGGGATTGGTATTTGGTTTATTTTTATTTGTAATGCTGGCTTACGCTTTCACCACTTGGAATTCAGGCTTAGCACCACAAGCTTCTCCTGAGAATGGAAATATCACATTAAGCAATAGCCCTAATTATATGCCTGGAGGATGGTATGGATTATGCATCCAGCATCAAGATTATAGTAATGCTGGCAACGATCAAATATATGGCGTCTATTGGCTTGGATGCAGCAACGCTACTGCACCAGCAACCTGCGCTGGCAGCTGCGGCTGCGAAGCTGGATTCACTATCAATACGATAACAGGAAATTATCCAGACGGCATTCGATACAATTTCTGCATAAAAAAATAAAACCACCCTAAACAATTTCCCTTCGCTGGTCGGGGCTTCAAACCCCGACTTTTATTTTTAGAAAAGTAAACGATGGCAGCCGCGTAGGGAATAAAAATTTTTATTCCCTACTTCTCTGGAAAGCTATAAGGAAAATATAAAAGAGAATTCCAAACTGCTTTATTCCTTATTCTATATTCCATTATTCCTCAAGATTCAACTATCCAGAAAATTCTCCAGAATCTTTTTACCCTGTGGAGTGCCGATAGATTCAGGGTGGAATTGGATTCCGAAAAGTTTTCGGCTACGATGCTGCAAACCCATAATCAATCCACTCTCTTTTTCTCTAGCTGTAATTTCTAGCATCGCAGGAAAACTTTTTTCTTCTGCTACGAGTGAGTGGTAACGCATGCCTTCGATCGGATTTGGAAGATTACGGAAAATTCCCTTCCCCGTGTGAGTAATCACACTCGTTTTTCCATGCATCACCTGTGGCGCGCGGACTACTTTGCCACCGAAAGCATGCGCGATACCTTGATGCCCAAGACAGACACCCAACACTGGAATTTTTTCAGAGAGATTCAGAATCACTTCGAGACAAACACCGAAATACGCTACATCATCTGGTCGGCCTGGCCCAGGCGATAAAACAATATGCGTAGGTTTTAGTTTCTCGATTTCGGCAATTGTTAACTCATCGTTGCGCTTCACGATTGGATTCGCATGAAGCTCACCTAAATATTGGTAAAGATTGAAGGTGAAGGAATCGTAATTATCGATAAGAAGGGTTTTCTTGGTAGGCATGTGGTTGATAAAGAGATTTTAACATGCAACTACTAATAGGATAGGCGGCGGCTTGCAAACACAACTTATCAACATTAAACTTCAAAAAAGCTTCTAACCGCCTCAAAAATGGCCTCCTTTCATACGATTTCTGAAGAACTGCGCCTCAGCACAGATAGCCAAACTATCTTGCGGACTTTTTCCTCTGCGCGAGAAGATACAGAGACGATTCCGCGAGAAGAAGTATTTGCGTTGGTGGAATTACCAGACCGCCCAGCTGGTGGTGAAGATTTGATTCGCGCAGTTTTCCAAAGCCTGCAAGAAATCTGTTTCCTCGACCAAAACCAAGATTCTTACGAGAGATTCGAGGCAGCGCTGAAAGAAATCAACGCTATCATCGCAGAATTCCGCAGCAGCCTCCCCAACCGTGGTTTGAGCAGAATCAACGCAATCATCGGATTCATCTCTGGTAGAGAATTACACTTCACTCAAAGTGGTGAAGCAGAAGCTTATCTGATTCGCAAAGGCGCGCTTACTACGATTACCGAAGGATTAGCAGGTGATGAGAATGCGGTAGATGTATTTGTAAATATCGCGAGTGGCAAAACTGAGAATCGCGACAAAGTAATTCTCAGTAGCGAGAGATTACTCCGCTATGCTACGAAGAATGAATTAACTAAGATTTTCTCCACCAATAAGGAGATCGGCTTAGCGTTGGAAGAATTAGATGAAATCATCGTGTTGGAAGGCGCGCAAACTACTGGAGTATTCGCACTAGATATCGTGACGGAAGCGATTGCCACTCGCAGCGCTGCAGTGGAATCTGTTTCTCGTGAGAAAAATTTCGTAGGCATGGCAACGAAGTATATGAATAAAGGTTTGAATTGGATGCGCGATAAATTGCCAGAAGGCACCAAACTCCCAGGCGGCAGAGAATTGAAACTAGATAAGAATTATGTGATTCTCGGATTCCTTGTAGTAGCGATTTTAATTCTGCTTTCCGTTTCTTGGAGTCTCGGTAGCGCGCGCAGCAGTGTGAAGCTCGAGGAGGTAAAAACTGCGCTGGAAAGTGTGCAAACCAATATTGATTTAGCGAAAACTCGCAGAAACATTGGAGATAAACCTCAGGCTTACACATTATTAAAAGAAGCAGAAACTACTGCTACTGATTTGGTGAAGAGTGGATTGGCGATGGAGGAAGCGAATGCGAAGATTGTAGAAATCATGCAGCTGCGTGATGAGATGGATAATATCAAACGCTTCCAGTCTCTCACTCCGTTGGTAGATATCAGCAGCGCAAATAAAACTGTTGCGTTAGTTGGTTTGGAAGATTTCCATGGAAAGAAAATCGCTTACGATGCGCATTCTATTTACGATACGGCACTAGATGCTGTTTCCAAATCCCAAGAGATTGAGAAAACTGCTTCTATCAAGATTGCGCATTATTTCCCAGATAGAGATGCGTTACTCATCCTCACTACCGATGGAAAAGTTTTGGAATGGAGAGATGGTGATCTCAAGCCGATGAGCACTGATGATGAAACTTGGAAATCCGCAGTAGATGTAGGTATGTATTCCAAATACATTTACATGCTGGATCCAGTGAATAATCAGATTTGGAAATACTCTCGCAACAACGAGAATTATTCTACTGCCAGCCAATACAATACCAACGCAGATCTGACAAAAGCAGTTTCGATTGCGATTGATGGAGATCTTTGGATTCTCGCGAATGATGCTGATGGTGATATGGGTAATGATATTATTCGCATTCGCAAAGGAGAAAGAAAAACCCTCCAAGTCTCTGATTTACCAGCAACTGCGTGGAATAATCCAAAGAAAATCTTTACTAACGATAGCTTGAAGTTTGTTTATGTTTTAGATCAAGCCAATAAACGTATTCTGCGCTTCTACAAAGATCCAGCCGATGCTGGCACAGAAGTGCGCAGCCTCGTGTATAACATGCAATATCTGTTTGAGGGCTTGAAAGAAGTGAAGGATTTCTGGGTGGATACTGCTGAGCAAAAGATTTATGTGATGGATAGCCAGAAGGTTTACGAGGCAAACATCTAAGCAGTCAGCAGTTTTAAGCTTGTAGTTAGCAGTTTTTCGAACTGAAAGTTTGCGACAGCAAAAACTTCTTTTAGTTTCTCTGGAAAGTTTCTAAACAATTACAACAACTAGCACAATTCCACATTCATCAAGTCTACTGCAAACTGGTAACTATAAACTGGTAACTGCTAAAATAAACCCGTTAACTTTAAGTATGCGCAAAAACATCCTCGCTTTCGGAGTAGCTGTAGCAGTGTTGATTATCGCAGTTTCTGGCTGGGTAGTTTTTGATAAATTCTTCCGTGGAAATACAGCAAATCCTTTTGCTACTCTCATCTCTTCAGAAAATAAAACTCCAGCGACGGAAACAACAACTCCCGCAACAACTACAAATCCAACAGTAACCGCGACTAAAGAAACCGCAGGAGAGAAAGCTTTGAGTGAAGGCAATTACCAGATAGCAGCTGCCGCTTTTGCGAAAGCAGCGAAGAGTGATTCTTCCGATGTAGCTTCTCTGGTGAAACTCGCAGAAGCGCAAATCGGTTTGAAGGATTACACCAAAGCGCGCAGCAATCTCACTGCTGCCGAAAAACTCGATGCTACTTACTCAGGAATTTTTATTCAGCGTGGGAGAATCCTCCTCCGTGAGGAAAAATTTGTAGAAGCTACGCGTGAATTTGCGAAAGCTACAAGTGGTGGAAATTTCTGGAAAGGATTGATGGCAGCTTTCTTTGATAAAGCCGATGAAGCGAAATCCCTGCTTGCACCTCTCTCGGATAACGGCTCTCATGCAATCATGGAAGCGTATCAGGAATACGCGCAATATCCTGATTCTCCGAAACTCCATATCGATACGCTGCTAGCTAGAGCTTTCAATCAAATCGGTGAATTCGAACTAGCGATTGCGAAAATCAAACCTGTGATTGCGAGTAACCCTGATTACCGCGATGCTTGGTTGCTGCTGGGTTACGCGCAGTTTGCGAAAGAA
>Ga0247841_10006943_pt1 | contig 17106 bp, 10 predicted proteins | sample LaCruzMarch2015__2_FD_192410 | JGI IMG/M metagenome (GOLD analysis project Ga0247841, IMG submission 192410) | Freshwater microbial communities from meromictic Lake La Cruz, Castile-La Mancha, Spain - LaCruzMarch2015_18m | ecosystem: Environmental > Aquatic > Freshwater > Lake | place: Spain... | reverse complement strand
GTACGTCAGCATTCGATCGCCCTGTCTCGCTCGATGAGCGTTTGGATTGCGCGGTGCGGCGCCATCATAGGCGCGTCGATTCGGCTCGTCAACGGGCTTTGTCCGCCCCGGGGGCCGCCGCCGTCCCTTTCCGAGAGACGACGCTCGCGCTGCGGCGACTCAGCGCCCGCTCGAACGCGACGTCCCCGCGGCAAACGCGCGAGCCGCCGCGGCGACGCCGGCTCCCGGCTCGACTTCACAGCTGACTGCACGCAAGCCCGCCTCGATCGCGGCGAGTGCCGCGAGAACGTCGCTCGCACAAACGGCGCCCATGTGGCCGACGCGGAACGTGCACTCGCGGAGGTCCGGGTGCAGTCCGCCGGCGACCACGACCCCAGCGGCCGCAACGGCTTGAAGAAACGCGGAACCGGAGACTCCGTCGGGGAGGTAGCAGGCGGTCAGGGTGTACGCGCGGTGCTCTGGGTCGGCAGGCACCTGTCGCAGTCCGAGCGCCGCCGTACCGAACTGAAATGCGGTCGCCATCGTCGCGTGCCGCGCGAACCGGACGCTCATCCCTTCCGCGAGGATCCGTCGCAGGCTCACGTCGAGTGCCACCACGAGGTTTACGGCCGGCGTGCCGAAGTAGCTCGGCGTGCGCGCCTCATACCCTCTCATGACGGGCAGCCACTTCGACCAGTCGGCGTAGTAGCTTCGCACGGCGTGACGGCGAGCCGCGAAGCGCTCGAACGCCCGCGGGCTGGCGACAAGCAGCGCGAGACCCGGCGGCACGCCGATTGCCTTCTGGGACGCGGTCAGCACGACATCGAGTCCCCACTCCTCCTGCCGGATCTCTTCCCCGGCCACCGAGCAGACGCCATCGACGACGCTGATCGCGCCGTGGCGCCGCGCGATCTCGCCAAGCGCCGCGATCGGCATCCTCACTCCCGTCGACGTGTCCACGTGGGTCACCGTCAATAGGCTCGTCGGCTTCTTCCGCAGTTCGTCTTCGATTCGATCGAGGTCGACAATTCCACCGACGTCGGCTCGGACGACGCACGGTTCCGCCCCGTGGCGACCGAGGAGGTCGGCGAACCGCTCGCCGAACACGCCCGTCGAGACAACGACCGCACGATCGCCCGGCTCGACGAGGTTCGCACCCGCCAATTCCATCGCAAACGTTCCGGATCCGGCGACGACGAACGGCTGGCCGGACGGGCACAGCCAGACCTCGCGCATCGCTTCGAGCGCACACCCGAACGCCTCGACGAAACCCGGCGCAAGGTGGCTCGTCGTTGGAGCCCCAAGCGCCTGGTACACCTCGGGTTCGAACTCGACCGGGCCGGGGATCATGAGCAGCGAACGACCCTTCACCGCCTTCTCCTCCTTCCTAATCCCGTGCAACCTATCTTCCCGCACTTCGGTAGGCTTTCTCAAACCGCGCGAGCCGGGAAGTCCGAACGGACGTTGGAACTCCACTGCCTCCCCCGTACAGTGGATGGCCGCCCGGAGAGACCACGGCATCAGTTCGAGAATCGCAAGGGAGGGAACCACGTGTCGAGCGACGCCCCAAAGCCGTTCCGCGCGCCTCTGCGTGCATCCGAGGACGCCGCCGTGGGACCGTGGATTCGTCCACACGTCGACGTCTGGTGCTTGCCGCTCGTCGGGCCGGCCAGCCGGGCGGCCGAACTCGGCTCCTTCCTGACGGACGACGAAGAGGCCCGGCTCGACCGCATCGTCTCCGCGACTCGCCGCGAGCGGGCGCGCACTGCTTGGGGCGCGCGACGAGTCATCCTGGCGCGGATCCTTGGGCGCGAGCCTCGTGACATTGTGATCGTGCGGCACGGCCGCGGCGCGCCGACGGTCGACGCGTCCGGCCGCCCGTTGCACGTCAGCCTCTCTCACTCGGAAAACTGGATGCTGCTCGCGGTCTCGCGAACGCATCGAGTGGGGGTGGACATCGAACGCATCGATCCCGATGCGGACGTCGTTCGACTCGCGCGGAGGTTCTTTCCCGCCAACGAGGCGGACGAGCTCGCCTCGCTCCCGTCTTCCGAGCGGCACGAGGCGTTCTTCCGTGCCTGGACGCGCAAGGAGGCCATCCTCAAGGGAGTGGGAGGCGGCGTACCCTCCCGGCTGCGCTCCGTCCCCGCGGGGATCGGCACCCGAGACGAGCCTGTGGTCATGGGTGGGGGCGTTTGGACACTGTGCGGACTCGCAGTGCCTGAGCCCTACGCCGCAACGCTCGCCGTGGACGGCGCAGCCTGCGTAGTTCTGCACAACACGATCGAGAGCAGTGCGCTGATCCAATAGCCAGCCTAGTCCATGAAGACGGTCACGCCACGCTCCGCCAGGAGTGCCAAGACGCGCGCCACGTCGTCCGCAGAGACCGCCAGGAACGGGTTCCACGAGAGGTCGACCGAGTCGCCGACGCCAAGGCCGATGCACGCGAGGAGCGCCGAAGGATCGACGATCGCGTTCCCTGCCAGGTTGAGCGTCACCGCCGTCCTCTCGCCGGGAGCGAACATCGTGTAGTCGCCGAGCCACTCGAGGCCAACGAGCGGCGAGAGGTCGGCGATCTGGTTCCACGAGAGGTCGATCTCCTCGAGTCCCGGCATCTGGGCAAGCGCAGCGATGTCCGAGATCCCGTTCGCAGCAACGCAGAGGATGGTGAGCTTCGGCAATCCAGTGAGCGGCAGGAGGTTGGTGACGCGATTGTTGCCCAGATCGAGGTCCCAGAGCTTGGAGAGCCACCCGAGCGGGCTTAGGTCGGCGATCACGTTCCCACGCAGGCGGAGTTCTTTCATTCTGGAGAGACCGGCGAGCGGGGAGATGTCCGCAATTGCGTTCGAGGAGAGGTCGAGGCGATAGAGGTTCGGAAGGCTCGACAGCGTAGAGATGTCCGAAATGGCGTTGGACGAGAGATCGAGGATCTCGATGCTCGTGAGACCCTGCAGGGCGTCCAACTGCTCAACGCGGTTCCCGGGCAACGCCAGCTCGACGAGCCCCGGCAGCTCGCGCACGAACGACAAGTCAAAGACACCTGCACCCGAGAGACGGAGGTGTCGAATATCGCGGCAGAACGTGATCCCCGTGGGATCAAGATCGCGGTCAGCGCGGATCTCAAGCGTCCGTACGCGCAGAAGATCGTGCCGCGTGAATCCCGCGCCATCGGCCAGACCGAGAGAGCTTCGGATGGCGTCGGCGACGGCCGAGTCTGGCACGAACACGGGCTCGTCGGAAACGCCCATCGCGAGCAGGTCGGAGATCCGACTCGGGTCGAGAGCGCCGGAGTAGATGCGAAGATCATCGATGTCGCCGGTGAAGGAGCGAAGGTACGTCCATCCGCCGTAGGCGCTCCCACCAACGGTGAACGGATTCGCTGCCGTGCGGAGGTCCTGGATGGAGTACCACTCGCTGGCCTCGAGACGCCCGTCGATCCAGATCTCCTTTCGGCCGTCGGGCAAGCGCTGGACGACCAGGTGGTGCCACCCGCCGTCGTCCCAGCGGTACGTCGTCGTGGTCAGGTCTTGGCGGTGGTTCACGCCGCGCGTGTCGTCCGTTCGGAACGTCAAGGTTCCGTCGCCGTTGAGCTGCGCGGAGTACTCCGGGCCATAGTCGTTGTACCGAGCGTGCGATGAGAAGAAGGCCCCAGAGTTGCTCGGATTGACTCGACCGGAGCGGAACCAGAGCGAGACGGCGAACGGCCCCTCGAGGGGCTCGTAGGCCTCCAGCGCACGGACGTAGCGGAGATCGGTCAGCTGATTGCTGAATCGCGCGGCGTTCCCCACGATGCCGGAGATCAGCTCGCCGCCGTGGTTCACCGTGCCGAAGCGTCCCGCCGCCTCGTTGAAGTCGGAGTCGAACGGGAAGTAGGCGATGAGCGGCGGCCCGTCGAGGCGAGCGGCGGAGACGCCGGCGATGATCGGAATGTCCATGCCGGGCGGCATGTCCAGAACGGGCGTCTGGAGCTCATTCGCCTGCTCGCTCCACTCCGACACACCGCGGATGACGTAGTCGGACAGCTCGGACATCGAGAGCACATCGTCTCCCCGATCGACGCCGTCTTCCTGCAGCCCGCGCAGCAAGAAGTGAGTGAACACGCCGTGGCCCAAGATGGGATTCTCGAGGGCGAGTTGGCTCGGCGAACAGGCGGCGAGCACTCCGCGAATCGGCCCGCCGAGCCCCGCAGTCATGACGTCGCGCGCAACGGAGCCGTGGTCCGCAACCTCACGCGTCGTGGTCCCGGCCATGCGGCTCTGCCCCCCGCTATAGCAGGAGTCGAGGAAGAGGGACACCGCACCGCTTCCAAGGTCCGCGATCCACGCGCCCAGTTCGTCGTCCGTGACGTACGTCGATGGGTCGAGCAGGACCGCATCCTGCGGCAGGATACACTCGTCCATCCCGTCACCGTCCGCCTCGTCGCCCTCACGGTCAACGACCGTCGACCCGTGCCCGGCGAAGTAGACGAACGCGAAGTCGGACGGACCTACCTGTTCGCGCAGCCACTCGAATCCCGCCACAAGTCCTTCCCTCGTCGCCTCACCCTCCGTGAGCAACAGGATGTCCGGTCGCGCAAAGCCGCACTGCGTTTCGAGCGCGAGAGCCATGTCCCCGGCATCCGACGCCGCGTACTCGAGGTCGGCGATGCTCGGGTCGGCGTACTCCGATATGCCGACGAGGAGCGCGTAGGACGCCGCGCGAGATTCGGCGCAACCCACGGACAGGACAAGAAGGATGAGAAGGACTCGCCAGTTCATTCGGCTCCCTCCAGCGGAATCACCTTCGGAACGCGGAGATACGTTCCCGGAGGAACAAACTCGCCGTCGGTTGTCAACTCCAGATTGAGGAGAACGACCATCGGCCACAACGCGCCGTCGCCGAGGGTCTTCACGGCCACCGTCTCCCACGTGTCGCCAGACTCAGCGACGTAGATCGTGGCGGCATCAAACGCCATCGCAGCCGACGACAGGGGGACTCCAACCTGGCGGAGGAGGCCGATCGTGTAGGCCGCAGCCCGATGCGGAGGATACTCGTCGAACGCGTGCAGAGCGCGGACAAGCCCCTGCGGATCCAGCTTGTCGGACAGCATCGATGTCGTCCCTGCGACAGGACTCGCCGTCCCCCGCGCGAGCGACTTCACCGACGCGGCCGAATCCTCCGTCCCCGTTCGATCGCCCACGGCCATCGAGATCGCCACGATCGACAGGACCACGGCGACGACGCCCACATGCCGCAGCACAGCAAGCCCGATCCCGGGACGCGTGTGGAAGCGCTGTACTGTTGCCCGAGTGAGATTCGAGGCATGCCGCCAACGCGACGACTCCTCGGCGCGCCGCAGGTCGTCGAGCCTCGCGCGACAAACGGCGCACCTCGCCAGATGCACGCCCGAACGTTCGAACTCGCTGAGACGCGCCCGGCCGCACATCAGCCGCCGCAACTCTCTGTCCCCGAGGTGAGTCCCGCTGGGCTCCGGCTCGATCTCCCCGGAGAGTACGTCGAAGAGCATCTCCTCAAACCGCTCAGACGTGGTCGTCACCTCCCAGGCCAAGACGACCGCGCTTCGGCACCGGCTCCGTTCTCAGACTCCAGTGCTTGGCGTACTCGTGCTTCTGGAGCTGCCCGGAAAGCGCGTCGATCGACGCCGGCTCCATGCCCGGGAACGTGGCGCTCCACTGTTTGACGTACTCGGCTTCGAGAAGCTCGAGGAGCCACAGGTAGGCGGAGAAGTCGATCGGCTTGCGCTTCATCGCAGCGACCGCCTCGTCCCACGTCAGCCCCGTCCCAATCGCTTCTCCCAGGTGGAACGCCGTCCTCTTCGGGGCGAGCGGCTCGCGCGCATGGCCGCGGTGCCCACCGAGACTCGAGAACCAGTAGAGGATGGCAATGCGCAACGCGCACCGCACGGCGTGACGTTCGGACCTGGCGAGCGCTGTACACGCTCTGAGAGTGATGTAGGACGCGCACTCGTTGGGCAAAGACGGGTCTCCGCAGAGAACCCCAGGGTCAAGTTCGTCGAGACGGACCGGAAACCCATGGAACAGCCGGTTCCACACGGAGAGCCGCGCCGCATGCCCTCGCAGGATCCTTTCTGACGTCATCGCACCGACCGCTCCTCCTCATGGCGCCATCTCACCCACGGCGGAGAGCACCTTCCAACGGAGTATAGCGCAGCGCTCTGCCCGCGCCGTGCACCAGATCCCGGCGCGGGTTGGAGTCCGCCCTGGGGCGCGGTAGACTCGCGAACAGGTCGATCGGCTTCCCAAGTTGGCTTAGTGCCAGACGAAACAGACAAGGTGCAGGGAGGGGTCTCTTTGATGAACGAGGCTGTGGCCAAGCGGCTCGAGGAGAGGTTGGTCCGCTACGCGCGCATCGACACGCAGAGCGACGAGACATCGGAGACGGTGCCGACCACCGCTCGGCAACTCGACCTCCAGCGAGTCCTCAAGGCCGAACTTGAGGATCTCGGCGCAGCCGACGTCCAGCTGAATGCTGCGGGATTCGTGCTGGCCACCATCCCGGCCACCGTGCGGCGTGCCGCGCCGACCGTCGCTCTTCTTGCTCACGTCGACACGGCATCCGACTTCGCCGCGAGCGGCGTCAAGCCCATCGTCCACCGGGACTATCGCGGCGGCGCCCTCACGCTGCCGGGGGACCCCAGCGTGATCATCGATCCGGCGAAGGAGCCCGCGCTGGCGGCCCGACGAGGTGACACGATCATCACCGCGGACGGAACCACCCTCCTCGGGGCCGACGACAAGGCGGGAGTGGCCGCCATCGTCACCTGTGCCGAACTCCTGCTCGCAGACCCGAAGATCCCGCACGGTCGTGTCCGCCTCTGCTTCACGCCGGACGAGGAGACGGGCACAGGCATCAGCCACTTGACCCTCGAGGAACTGGCGGCCGACGTCGCCTACACGCTCGACGGCGAGGCGCTCGGGGAAGTGACCTACGAGACGTTCTCCGCCGACCGCGCCGTCCTCCGAATCCACGGCGTAGCGATTCATCCCGGAAAAGCGAGGGGCCGCATGGTGAACGCGCTGACCCTGGCCGCGAAGGTGATCAGCCTGCTTCCGCAGTACACGCGATCGCCGGAGACGACGGCCGGCCGCGAGGGCTTCATCCATCTCGTCCATCTTCAAGGCACGGCCGCGGAGGCCGAGCTTGCGTTCATCCTGCGGGACTTCGAACTCGACGGACTGGAAGCGCACGGCGAGGCCCTCCGCGCGGCAGCCGACGCGGTCGCCAAGCTCGAGCCGCGCGCGAAGGTCACGTGCGCGATCACCCGCCAGTACCGCAACATGCGCTACTGGCTGGAGAACGACATGCGGCCCGCGGAACTCGCGCTGGAAGCCGTGCGGCGCGCCGGAGTTGTCCCGATCGAGGTGCCCGTCCGCGGAGGCACGGATGGATCCCAGCTCACCGAGCGTGGGCTGCCGACGCCAAACCTCTTCGCCGGCGTGCACAATCCGCACGGTCCCCAGGAGTGGGCGAGCGTCGAGGAGATGGGAAAGGCCGTCGAGACCTGCCTCCACCTCGTCCAACTGTGGGCGAAAGAGGGGCCGCCTGCACCGAAGGGGCGCTGAAGAGGCAGCGACGCGGCGCTACAAAGGCGGCACGGCGTAGTACGGACTCGCACCGACGACCGCTTCGATCTCGGCGCGGAATGCGTCCCTGTCCGGAAACAGGTAGTAGGTCTCGAACGCATCCCATGCCGCCTCGGGGGCTCCCGAGTAGAGGTAGTCAAGGACGAGCGGAAGCACGTCGCACTTCGGCGTCCCGTCCCAGCCAGCGTCCCCGCCGCCTGTGAGGGCGAGCTTCGCACGCTCGGTGTCGAAGCGGATCTCATCGCGATAGAGCTCCGGATGGGCGTAGCTCTTCGGAATGTAGTGCCTCTGCTCGGAGTCGTAGACGAGGACGACAGGAACGCACGGCGACCCGGCATAGCAGCAGTACGCGTACGCAAACGAATCGTCGCACGTCTGGAACTCGAACACCGAATCGCCGTCGAGATCGACGAACTCACCCGTCGCGTTGCCGCCGGGCGACGCAGGCAGGCCGATCGGAACGAGCGTCTCGGCCAGGTCGTAGACGAGGGTCTCGGAACAACAGTGAGCGCCACCGCTGTAGCTCTCGATGATCACGTTGGGATGGCCGCTCCCGTCGATGTCCTGGCCGGACAGCTTTCCCAGCCCCGTGGCCCAATCGAGACAGACCAGGCGCGCGTCGCCGCGATCGATGGTCGCAACGCGATAGAAGCTTGGCGCCGTTTCATCGAGGCTCTTCCAGACTCGGACGACGTAGTCGCCGTAATGCTCCATCCGCTCCACCGCGCTCGGGGGCCACGGCGAGTCCACGTCGGGGATGCCGATCTCTGGAGCCTGCCCAGCGCCGCCCAGCGCCGCCGCGATGACGAGGGCGCCTACCCCTCCCGCCAGTTCGGAGAAGTGCTTACAGCTCAGGACTCTCTCGATCAATGCCCCTCCTTCACGGCTTCCTGCCGCAAGCATAGCCCCGTGCCTCCCCCCGCGACCCACGTCTGTCTCCAGAAGACCGGGAGAATTCCCCCGCTTGACTGCGGACGTGAGTCATGGTCCGGGCCTTGCCGCATGACTAACACAGCAAAGGGATCAATGCGACGGCCCGCCTCCCGGCGGCGGCGTCCGCCGGGAAACCACCGTGACCCTCGCGGGTACGTACGGTGCACTCTGGTCTGACCTTGTGCGGACGCAGAAGGAAAGGAGGTTCTTATGAAGAACACCGCTTCTCGGAGGTCGTTTCACATTCGCTTCGTCCGGAGCTATAGTCGTCCTATGGAGGTAATACGCATGACACATCGGCGGGCGCAAGTTGGCCTCCGGTCTCTGTGGCGTTCCTGGTTGCTCATCCTTCTCGTTGGGCTGGTTGTCGCCGCGCCGGCGTTCACGGCCCTGGGGCAAGAAGAGAGAGTCGCGGAGCGCATTCTCCGCACGGTGACGTTGCTTCCCGAGGATGACTTGCCGGCGCTCGTGCGGCTGGCCGTCGCCCTCAATTTGGCGCCAGAGCTGCACACTCTTCTCATGGAGGCTCCGCGAGATTACCTAGCAAGCCAAACGGTGACCGCAGCGATTAATCTAGCGCCGAGCGCGTTCCAGATCACCGCGATCGACTTCTCCATCGTGCCGGAGGCCGCCGAGGATGCATGGTTCGGCGTCGCCGAACCCCTCGAAGGGCTCGTCTTCGAACCCAAAGGGCTCGGCATCTTCTACCGCAACGTGGGCATCTTCCTGCAAGAGGTTCACGAGCCGCTGGATGGCGAAGTCGGCGGAACGATGCGCACGAGCGACGGCTCGCCAACGCAGCAGATTGAGGACATGCTGGCGCTCATCGCCCGGCTGACGGCCGAGGCGCTGGAGACCCTGCGCACCGCGATGAAGGACCTGGATCGGCTGCCGGTGGACTCGCCAGAGCGGGCCACCTTCCTGCGAAACCCGCGGGAATTCCTGCTCAGTCGCGAGCTCACTCTGCCGGCTTCCACCTATCGCATCGTGGCCATCGACTTCGAGCGGGCTCTCGCCGTGGGCGCCGTCAAGTCCGACCGCATCCGCGCCGGGCTCGCCGTGATTCCGGAGGGCATCGGCGTGTTCGGCACGGAGGTGGGGATCTTCCTGCAGTTGGCGATCTAGCGACGTCTCTGGCCGGGAGAGACGGGAGAAAAGGACGCCGTAGCGCGGCGTGCTCGAGGCAAGGAGGGCGCATGCTGGGGTCGTTTGCTTGGGAAAGGACGTTGCGATGCGTCCGCACCGTGGGCGTTGTCGCGAGCTTGGCCGTCGTCCTCGCGATCGGCGGCCTCGCTGTGGCCGGGGCCGACATCTCGGTTGAATCCCTTCAGGTCAGCCTCGTCGCGGGGCCGTCGCAGATCGACCGCACGGTCCTCGGTTTGGACAAGGGCATCGTGGGAGACACAGCGCGCGTCAGCGCCCTCGTGAAGAACGATGCGGCCACCGCCGTGGGAGAGTTCGAGGTCGACTTCTTCTTCACGGAGACGATCTCGGGTGAACACGGGCTACTTGGTACGCAGGTTGTTTCCAGCCTCGATCCCGGCGAGGAGAAGCGGCCGGTCGTCTTGTTTAACACCGCCGCGCTCCTTCCCGGGATCTATGCCTTTTCCGCCGAGGTCGATCCGCGGGATGCGCTCGGCGACACGGACCCGTGCGACAACGCAGCGCCACGGAGAGCCTGCGCCACGACGGAAGCGGAGGCCTACGACAAGTACACGCTGACGCTCCTGCGCGAAGGCCGCCACATCTCGCAACTGACGGTTCGCGACCCGTCCCCCGTGTGTCGTATGGGTCGCCTCCAGACGAGCCTCACCGTCATTGTCTACAACGTGGGCACAGAGACTCTGTCCGGCAGTGAACTCTCGGTCTATGGCTACTACCGTCTCGGGCTGACGGCTCCGGCCAACGAGTTCAAGCCCCTCGTGACCGACGCGTCCGGAAACCCGGTCCCATTGTCGAAGATCGTCTCGCTCGGCGAGCCTGGCAAGTCGGGGTTCATCATCATCACGCTCAACTACGACGCCTTCAGCCGGGAGTTCGCCCCCTCGAGCGTCGCCGCAGACGCGGGCGATGTCCTCGGACACGCGGACGCAGCCCAGATCCGCATCACCGTCCAACCGGCCGACGGAAGCGGAACGCCGCAGGACATCTTCCTCCCGGCCCAGTTCGAGCTCTCACAGTTCTATTCAACCGTCGACTTGTGGACCTTCCCGGCGAGGTCGTCGTGCTGCTCGGAGGGGTGCACAACCACGACGTCGGTCCAGGTCGAGCCGGCGGTTGCCGGCGGCCTGGTGTTCCACGTCGCAAAGAACGCCAGCGGTGACACGCTCCACGTCCTCAAAGTGCGGACCGGCGAGGAGAAGGGGACGTGGCTCGCGCCGTCGGGACGGACGCTCAGCGGCCCCGTCGCGACCTACAACGCGACGGCCGCGGCCTATCGAGTCTTCGTCGGCGCGAGCGACGGTCGGATCTACGCGCTGGAGGGGACCGAGAAAGAGGAAGGCTCCTTCCTCGTCGACCTGTGGCAGAGCGCGGCGTCCGACATCGTGAAAGGAGACACGCACCTTGTCCTGTCTGCCGATGGCACGAAGATCATCGTCGGCTCGGAGAACGGGGCGTTCGTCCTTGATGCTGCGAACGGCCAGACCCTGCGCAAAGTATCGCAGCACGGCGCCGTGACGTCGGCGCCCGTGTACGTCGACGCCACAGGCGACCTGTGGATTGCGGTGGACCAGACAGTGTACAAGGTTCCCGCGAGCGGCGGCGAATGCAGCTACGACGTCAAGGATCGGGTGACGACCGACCTCATGAAGAACGCGGGAGAGACGGCGCTCTTCTTCGGCACGCAGAGCGGCCTGCTCTACGCGCTCGACCTCGGCTCAAAGGCGAGCACGTGCACCAAGCTTGCCGATACGGCGCCCTTGCGATCGGTCGTCGGCATGTCGGTGGTGAGCAGGGACGACGATGCGGCCATCTACGTCGCGGATGACATCGGCGAGACCGCGCGGGTCGAGTACGACCACGGGCGAGGGTTCCGCAACACGAAGGTATCGCCTCGCGGACTCCAGCTCTTGTCCGTCGCGAGTGCGCCCGCTGTCCTTCCGAATGCAGGGGGAGATGACGCGCTGGTCGTGTTCGTCGGCGGCGAGAAACGCGACGGACGAACCATCCGCCCCGTCCTGCAGGCGTGCGACCGCGACCTCGAGAAACTCGAGACGGTGACCGTCTGGGGAACTGCGGTGTCGTTCCTGTTCAAGCCGGAGGAAGGCGGAACGGCGCCCGCGTCCCTGTTGCGCCCGATCGTCGACCTGGAGACGTTCACCTTGTTGGTCGCGTCATCGGATGGGCACTTGTACGCGTTTGATTTGAGTCAGTTCGAGTAGTCGGCGTAGGGCCGAACGAAACGAAGAGGAGCCGAAGCAAAGGAGCAAGGGGGCAGGGATGCTGGCGGGCCGTTGGCGTTGCGCAGTGCTTCTCTTGTGTGGGGGTCTCTTGTGGGTCGCGGTGGGCCCGTCGCTCGGAGGCCAAGAGTCGCTCGTCGACCTCCGCGTCTCCCAGATCTTCCTCGAACCCGCAACGTCCGTCGTGAGCGGCGAAGTGGTCACCGCCTCGGCCGTCGTCGAACGGTCGGGTCCGGCGCTCGAGGTTGGCGTCCCCGTCGAGATCACGTGGCGTCGCCGCGACCGCGAGGAGCCGTGCGGCACGACCCTTGGTGTCTTCCCCGCGGGGGACGGACCCCTTGCGTTGCAGTTCGTCGCGACCATTCCGACGGCCGATCTCGCACCGGGCGCGTACGAGATCATCGTCGTCGTCGACCCCGCAGGCGTCATTCCCGAAGGAAGCGAGTCCAACAACCGCCTCGCAGCGTCGCTCGAGATCCTGCCACCCATGGCGGAGCTGCACCCAGTGAGGGCAGAAGTCACGCCGACGCCTCCCATGTTGTGGGGAGAGACCGCCACCATCACGGCGGGCGTGATGAACACCGGGCAGGCGGCCGCGGGTCCATTCCACGTCGGGTTCGCCCTCTTCCCCGTCTACTGCGTCGACGAGCGCACCGGGGAACGGTGGTCGGTCGCACCGGCCGACTCCGCCAACGCCAAGGGGCTCACGCCGTGGCAGTTCGTCCCTGACCCGGAAGGCATCAGGAGCCCACAGGCGATCGGGCTCGCCGCCCTCGCCAACGCAGTGCCGGGCGACGCGTGGATCCTCTTCGCCGAGACGCAGATCGCAGGCCTGGAGAGGGATCGCCGCGCCGACGTCAACGCCGCCCTTTCCACCGGGCTGTCCCTTCGTCTCCTCTTGACCACCTCCGGCGCGCGCGACGGCGCGATCGGAACGTCGTCGATGGCCGTCCTCTCATCTGCTGATGCCGACCGCATGGTGTCCTGTGCCACAACCTACGCCATCCGTATCTGGGTCGAGGACGCCTACGGCATGGCGGATGCCGATCCGACGAACAACGTCCTCGACATCGCGCTCAGCGTACGCCCGTCGACGCTCGAACTTCCCGACCTCCTACCCATCGCCGCGTCCTTCAACCGGCCGATGCCGTTGAACTGGGACGACGACGTCGACATCGAGGTGCTCGTCGCCAACCGCGGCGGCGGAGTGGCGCCGTTAAGCGGTATGGCGGGAATCGCCGTCGCGTTTTCCTACCGGGCCGCAGGAGCGACGTCGTGGACGCCGCTCGTCACCCGCACGATCCAGCGCCTCGGGATCGACGAGGACACGAGCACAGACACCGTCGAGGCGACGATTGATGCAAGTCCGGACGCGCTTGACCTCATCCCTGGAAGCTACGAGCTCCGAATCGTCGTCGACGACGGGGACGCGATCGCCGAACAGGATGAACACAACAACGAGATCGTCCTCGGGTTCTCCGTCCAGGGGACCGAGCTTCACCCCGTCGGCTTAGACGTCTCAAACGCCTCGATCCGGCAAGGCGACTCCGTGATCATCGTCGCGACGATCGAGAATACGGGGGAGCGAAGCCTCGACGGCTTCACTGTCGGCTTCTACGTCGGCGAGGCAAGGTTCGACACGTTCACGTACCGTGCCAACGCAACGGGAGATCCGGGCCTCGAGCGCGAGGACCGCATGCGCGCCCAGGGGGTCCTCAACACGGAGGATCTCGCGCCCGGGATCTACTCCCTGCGCGCCGTGGTCGATCCCGACAACAGAGTCTCCGAGCTCGACGAGACGAACAACATCATCAGCGCGACGATCACCGTCCTGCCGCCGGCCGAGCGACTGGCCGAGCTGTACGTCTCCGAGGTCACGTTGAGTCCAGCGTCGCCCATTCCGTCGGGCGAGTCCGCCATCGCGCGGGCATCGGTGCGAAACGGCGGCACGATCGACGCCGGCCGCTTCTCCGTGACGTTCCTCGTCGTCCGCGACGACGGGACTCCCTGGACTCTCGGACGCCTGGACTGCTCCGAGAACGCCCCGGCGGCGAACCAAGGGGCCTGCGCCTGCCAGGCGACGACGGGACTGGCACGCGGGGCGTCCCGATGGGTGGAGTATGCGTTCTGGACGGCAGGCTGGCCTGAAGGCCGCTACGTTCTCCACGTCTGGGTTGACCCACCGACCCAAGGCGTAGTGGATGGCGAGGTGCGCGAGCTGGACGAAACGAACAACGAAATGGTTCTGTCGTTCTCCCTCGGGCGGCCGAGCGTCGGCGGCCCCACGGACGAACCGAACCTCGTTGTCGCGGCGCTCAGTCTGCAACCCGCGACGGCGCCGGCCGGCGCGACGAGCACGGTGCTCCTTGCGACCGTGGCCAATCGCGGCGCCAAGCCAGCGGGGTCATTCTCCGTGGATGTCCGCTGGGTGCGCTCCGACGGGGCGACGCTCTCGCTGGCGAGGTCGAGTGTCGATGGACTCGGCCCGTCTCAGTCGGTTACGCTTCGTCAGGAGATCCCTCTCGGCTCCATCGGATGGGTCTGCGGCAACCACACGTTCCAGATCGCCGTCGACTCGGACGGCAAGGTCGCGGAAGCCGTCGAGACAGACAACTTCGCCTCCGTCACGTACCGGGTGGACTGTGGCCCATTGCCGCCCCAAGATCCCGACCTCGTCGTGGCTCTGAACGTGCCGTCGGCCCGCGACGGAGTCCTGATCGCCGGCTGCCCGGCAACGGCCGAGCTCACGGTCGCCAATCGCGGCGCCCTCGCGGCGAGCGCGTTCCGTGTCGAACTGCGGCAGGCAGGGACCGTGATCGGCGTTCAGGATCTTGTGAGTCTCGCGGCCCAAGGGTCCACGGTCATCCACATGGATCTCAATACAGATACCGCCGGAACGCTCCAGCTGACGGCCGTCGTGGACCCCGAGAGTCGGGTAGCCGAGCAAAGCGAGGCGAACAACATCGCCGATTTGACCGTGACTGTGGCCGCACGCGACGCGTCGTCGGCCACGCGGATCGGCGGACCGTACCGCGGGGCCGTGGGCTTTGTCCTCCTGGATACCGCTTCGGGAACCGTCCTCGCGGCCTCCGACGACGGCGTCCTCCATGCGTTTGCCCGCGGTAGCCCGCCGACGGCCTTGTATGACGTCAGCCTGAACGATGCCGCCAAGATCACGGGGCTCGCTCTGGATCGCGGCACGGCCGTCCGGACGGCGTACGTTGCGACGGCCTCGGGGACACTCCACCGGTTCGCACTGTCCTCGGGGGGGCGCATCGGGGCGGCAGTCCACGTCGGGAGCACGGCAACGTCCCTCGCCCTCGACTCCGCGGGCACCGCGTACGTCGGAACGGACGTCGGAGTCGCGGTGGTCAAGCGCACGGGCGGGACCTCGATAACCATCCCACTCGGAGCGCGAGCGATCGATGTCGCAGTGGACACATCGGGAAGCCTGATCTACGTCCTCACCCCCACCGCCCTCTACGCCGTGTCCACGGCGACCCAGACCGTGGTCTGCTCGGTCGGCGGGTTTGGCGGCGAGGCCACGGCGCTCGCCCTGGGGCCGACGGGCGTCTACGTTGGAACCTCGGCTGGGCGAGTCATCGCGTTCTCGCCGTGCACGTCGTTCGGATCGATCGGGACGGCCATGCTTCGCGGCTGGAGTGCCGATCTCTCGACCGTCGGCGGCGCCATTGCATCTCTCGCCGTGTATCCGGAAACGGCCGCCGATCCCGTGTACGCCGCGATCTGCGACGGCGGAGCGGGGCGCATTGCGGCGCTGTCGTTGTCCGGCCAGTCGCTGTGGACCTACAGCGGCGCCGGAGCCGCACTGACCTGTCCGGGGGGCGACCTCGCGGTCGACCGGCGGCGCGGCCGGGTCTCGTTCGCGGAAACTTCGGGCACGATCCGTATCCTCAGCGACCGTGGCGAGGTCCTGTTCGTCGAGGGCGCGCTCGCCGGCCTCGGGAAGTCGATCCGGTCCGGAGTCGTCATGGACTCTTATGTGGGCGAATCGGACGGTGTGTCGCGATTCGTGGAACTCTTCTACGCAGGAACGAGCGACGGGAACCTCTACGTCGTGGAAACGGTGCGCGGCGGGTGTCCGTAGCCGTGCCGGAGGCAGGGCCCAACAGCGGAGGCGTCAAGGAGGAAGGAACGGGCATGTCCAGGAGAGCGATCGTGGTGGGCGTGGTGTTGGTGTTGGGCCTCTCCGTGGGAGCGGCGCTCCTTGGCGCGGGAAACCTCGCCGAGCTCGCCATCCGGGAGATCATCCTGGATCCGCCGTCTCTCGTGATGCGAGGCACGCAACTGAACGTCGTGGTGCACGTCGCGAACACGGGAACTCGGACGGCGGAGCATTTCGAGACCGGACTCTACGTCCGCCCGCAACAAGAGGGAGACCCATGGGCGCGATTGCCTGGGGCCATCGAGACCCCGTACATGGCGCCCGCGGAAGGGCGGGAGTTGGAGTTGGCGTTCTCGGTCGAAACGATGGACTGGGAGCCCGGAACCTACGAGATCCGGGCGATCGTCGACCTAGGGAACGCAATCCAGGAAACGGATGAACTCAACAACGAGCTCATCGTCGTCGTGACGATCGTCGAGTCGGCGGCCGGCTTGCCGGACCTGCAGCCGATCGAGATCAACTTCACGCCGACGGACCCCGAGGACGAGACGGCCCCTTGGACAGTGTCGGTCATGGTGGTCAACGCGGGAGACGCGCCGTCCGGCCCCTTCCGCGTGACCCTTCTTCGTAACGGGCTTGCGTTCGCGACCATTCCACAGTTCGGTCTGCCCGAGTCAGGCCAAATCCTCGTGAGCGGCACGCTGTGCGGGGATGGGGCATCGCTTGCGGGGGATGTCTCGGGGGCCTTGGGCTGCAGTGGAGGGCTACCGTCGGGCATCTTCGAGATCCGCGCCCTGGTGGACAGCAGCGAGGAAGTCGTCGAGCGAGACGAACGAAACAACACGCTCATCGGAACGCTGTCCGTTCAGGCGCTTGAACTACGGCCGAGGAGCCTGACGTTCGATCGATCACCGATTCGGCTGAACGACGACGTCACCCTCACGGCCGCCGTGGTCAACACGGGCCGGGGGAGCGCCGAGTCCGTGCAAGTGGCGTTCTACGCCAATGGGAAGCAGGTCGACATCCAGACCGTCGGCCCGATCAGCTATCTCGGCGAGGTCAA
>Ga0247841_10006939_pt1 | contig 17120 bp, 19 predicted proteins | sample LaCruzMarch2015__2_FD_192410 | JGI IMG/M metagenome (GOLD analysis project Ga0247841, IMG submission 192410) | Freshwater microbial communities from meromictic Lake La Cruz, Castile-La Mancha, Spain - LaCruzMarch2015_18m | ecosystem: Environmental > Aquatic > Freshwater > Lake | place: Spain... | reverse complement strand
CATCTTAACCCTCGGACTGAGGGGGATAGCCTGTGGAGAACTGACCTCCGGCTTAGGCATACGTCTAAGTAAGCGTCGGCTCGGTGAAGCAGGAAGCCCTGGTCTTTAGGCCAGGGAGGAAGTCACGTACTTAAATCGGGTCCTTCCATTACAGATCTCGCACTGCCAGATGCAAAACGAAATATACATCCTATTAGAAAATCCACAAAGGATAAAATAAGATCCGAATTGGTAGCACTAGGAGAATTTAAATGGCGCTCATCGAAGGGATGCATGTTCAGAACTATAGGGCATTGAAGGATTTGTCCATTGGCAGGACTTTTGAGAATCAAGGGAGCAAGCCTTTGCCACGTTTGATGACTTTCATTGGGCCCAATGGTTCCGGCAAGTCCTCTCTCATGGATGCTCTAGGTTTTATCGGAGATTGTTTACAATTTGGGGTGGAAGAAGGCTGCGATTTGCCTCATCGTGGGGGATTTGAACGTCTTCGTACAAAAGGCATAAAAGAGCCGATGAAATTTGAAATATATTACAGACAAGAGAAGAACAGTCGCCCAATAAGTTATTCTTTGCATATAGACTTGGGGAATGATGGGCGTCCATTTGTAACCTATGAGCGTTTGAGACAGCGACGAAAAGGTCAATCAAGGGGTCAATCATACTCATTTCTGGAAATGACAAAGGGAGAAGGCTTCGCGTGGGCAGGCGAAGCCACTGAAAAAGAAGAAGGAAATAAGAAAATTGATGTAAAATTGGAGGACAAACAACGTTTAGGCATCACTACACTTGGAAATCTGGCAGATCACCCGCGAATTGTAGCTTTTCGTCAATTTTTAGAGAGCTGGTACCTCTCCTATTTCGTCCCGGATCTCGCGCGCGGCTTGCCTATGACTGGTGCTCAAAAGCACTTGAATCGCAAGGGAGACAATTTAGCCAATTATGTGCAATTTATAGAGCGACAACACCCCAAGCGATTTGCTCAAGTCTTAGGGAGTATATCTAGAAAAATTCCAGGAATATATAAAATTACGCATGAGCGGCAGAAAGATGGAAGACTGCTCCTGCAATTTAATGAACATGGTTACGAAGATCCATTTTATCAACTCGATGTGTCTGATGGCACTCTTAAAATGTTCGCCTATTTATTGCTACTTGAAGATCCGGATCCTGCGCCGTTGATTGGCATTGAAGAGCCGGAAAATGGCTTGCATCACCAATTGCTGGAACCTCTTGCGGTAGAAATGAAGCAATATGCATATAATGAGAAAGGAGGCCCACAAATAGTAATCACGACTCATTCTCCGTATTTTGTAGATGCTCTAACACCGGACGAGGTGTGGATATTAGAAAAAGGCGAAGATGGTTTCAGTACGGCGACTCTGGCCGCGGATATTCCCAGCATTAGAGAATTGTACGCTGAGGGCATCACTATGGGAAGTTTATGGTATAGCAATCACTTTGGAAGGGGAAGCCCTTGATGTTTATGGAAGTTCTGGTTGAAGGGGGCGCAGACGTACCTGCAGTTAGAGAGATCCTGGTACGCAGATTTAATTTAGAGGAGAATATCAATTTTAGAATCCATCCTCACAGAGGAAAAGGTAAACTTCCAGAAAATATTTTGTCTAAACCGAATCCCAGGAATAGGGGTTTGCTGGATCAACTTCCGGCGAAGCTCAGAGGTTTTGGGAAATTGCCTGGTCCCTGCTGTGTAGTCGTTTTAGTGGATGCAGACGATGATAACTGTAGGGATTTAAAATCAGACTTAATCGAAGTCTATCAAAAAATTGAATCGAAACCATCATGTGTTCTATTTAGGATAGCAGTTGAAGAAACCGAATCGTGGTTTATCGCAGATGCTTTCGCGGTCAAGAGCGCTTATCCGAAAGCAGATTTAAATAGAATTGCGAAATCTCCTCCAGACAGCATAATTGGCGCATGGGAGAATCTGGCTAAAGCTCTAGGAAGGAAGCCGGAAGATTGCATAGGCGCCGACAAATTCGAGTGGGCTAGGCGAATTTCCCCATACCTGGACCTCGAAGATCCAAAGTCGCCCAGTTTAAATGCATTTTTGCTCGGAATAAATAATATATTATTTTAAATGTCACAAGCACTCCTTTTCTGAGATGTTTAATGCGAACGCAAATTTTGGTTGTGGCCGCTGCATGTCTTCCTTCGACCAAAAGTTCCATCAACCCCTCGCGCCATCCTCTCCACCATGTCTATTCACCCCATTGAATTTCGATACGGCACCAAAGAGATGAAGGATATCTGGGAAGAGGACTATCGGCTCCGCTGTCTCTTTCGCGTGGAAGCGGCCCTCTCTCTGGCAGAAGAAGAGCTCGGCATGATCCCAAAGGGCGCCGCCGCAGAGATCGCCGCCGCAGCCGAGTCGACCCTTCCAGAAAGGGCCAAGCAGATCGAGGATGAGATCGGCCACGACATGATGGCAACGGTACTGGCCATGGCGGAGTGCGCTCCGAAGTTTGGGGAGTGGATTCACCTGGGCGCCACCTCCAACGACATCCTGGACACGGCCACCGGCCTGCAGATCAAGGCCTCTCTGGATGTGCTGGAGCCCAAATTGAAGAAGCTCCTGGCGTTGCTGCTGGACCTGGCCATAAAGAATAAAAGCCTGGTCTGCGCTGGGCGCACACACGGCCAGATTGCTGTGCCCACCACCTACGGCCTGCGATTCGCCATCTGGGCCTCGGAGAATGCGCGCCACATGGAGCGGCTGGAGCAACTGCGGCCCCGCGCGGCGGTCGGCAAGATGAGCGGAGCTGTGGGCACCCAGGCCGCCTTCGGCCAGAATGGAATGGCGATTCAGGCGCGGGTCATGGAGCACCTCGGGCTTAACGAAGTGGATGTCTCCAATCAGGTGGTGCAGCGCGACCGGCATGCAGAGATGATCTGCTGGATGGCGCTGGTAGCCTCCACCCTGGACAAGATATTCGTGGAGATACGCACCTTGCAGCGTACAGAGATTGCCGAGGTGGAGGAGGGCTTCGGCAAAAAGCAGGTGGGATCTTCTACCATGCCTCACAAGAGAAATCCGATCAAGTCGGAGCAGATCTGCGGCCTGTCCAGAATCGTGCGAGCCCAAATCCTGCCCGCCTTTGAGAACATTCCCCTCTGGGACGAACGCGATCTGACCAACAGCGGCTGCGAGCGCATCATCTTTCCGGAGGCCTTCATCTTCACCGACCACCTCATCACCCTGGCCACGCGCACGCTTCACGGGCTACGGCTGCGGCCTGAGAATATCGAGCGCAATTTGACAATGCTGCACGGACTGAATATGGCCGAGAACGTAATGGTGGAGCTGGCCAAGAAGGGCGTGGGCCGGCAGCAGGCACACGAAATCATGCGCCAGAGCTCTATGGCTGCCTTCGAGCAGAAGAGGGAGCTGGCGGATGTTCTTTTAGAGAACGAGACGGTCATGCGCCACCTGAGTGCAGGGGAGATAGAGGCTCTGCTCGATCCGCACCAGTACATCGGCACAGCCGTGGCTCAGGTAGAGAGGCTCTGCGAGAAGCTGCAAAAGCTCTACCTTGCCTGAGGATAGCAGAGAATGCCCGCAGTTTTCCTTCTCAAGCCCGGCTCAATCGAAAGGGACGAGTGCGGCCGGATCTTAGATGCTCGATCTTCAGTAACTCTGATAATAGGCGGGCGGATTAAGATTATAGTTGACAGCGGCCAACGGGGGGAAGAAGAGCCGATCTGCAGGGCATTGGCAAAGCTTGGCATAAAGCCGGAGGAGATCGACTGCATTGTCAATACCCATTCCCATCCTGATCACTGCGGCAACAATCATCTTTTTTCCCATGCGAAGGTCCTGGCGGCAAAAGAGGGTGATATCATTGCACCCGGCGTTTGCATCCTGGCAACTCCCGGCCACAGCATGGACAGCATTTCCATCGTAGTTGAGACGGAAATGGTAATAGTAATAGCAGGCGATGCCCTTCCTACCCTTGGCAACTTGCAAAAAAAGGTTCCCCCTGCCTTGTATGTCGATCGTGACCTGGCCGTGGTCAGCATGCAGAGAATAATGGCACTTGCAGATTTTGTAGTTCCTGGGCACGATTTTCCCTTCTCTATCCAGAGAAAAGCTTACGCCCCTCTTCCCTTCAGAATAGGGCCTGGCGAGGGGAGTGCAGGCTCTAAGCTCCCGGATTAAATTCTGGCAAAATTGATCCAGCGATCCCTTGTATATGAAGGAGAGATATATTCGAAAATCTAACATTAGGCAACCTATAAATACTTATAAAAAGTATATGTTATGCGAATGCAGCTAAAATTGACATCAAAGGAGAGGTTAGTTCTTTACGGTCTTGCCAGATATCCGGGGCTCAGTGACATAGATCTCGCTTCTAATATAGGCGTTGATCGCTCAACGATATTCAAGAGCAAAAGAAAGTTTAGAGATTGGAAACTCATAAAACTTTTAAATGTGCCTTCCGGTGAAGCTGTAGGTGCCGAAATCCTGACCTCCGTCTTCGTGAAATACAGTCCGACCGCTCCCTTTGAGTTAAGAAAGGGATCCCCCTCATATCAGAATTGGGTGAATTATCCTAATTGCGTCTCGCACATTGCTACAGATACCGATTCAGTATCAACGTTCTACTCGAGAAGTCTAACGGACTTCCGGGTGAACTTCGATCCCATCATCGATGAATACTACCGGAACGATTTTGTGGAGGATATCCATTACTTCCATTATCCCTTCCAGGTCTCCAGCTACTCGGCTGATGCCGCTCTGGCGGTAGACGGCCTATTTGATCTCACCAGATCCGACCTTTCCGGGGAGATAATACCGCCCAAGGCCGCTTTAAGCGATGACTCCCGCCTCACAGAAAAGGATAAGCTCACACTTTACGCCTTTGTGAAATATCCTATGCTCTCCGACCTGGAGCTTTCCCGGAGAACAGGCATCTCCCGGCCCACCATCTCCGGAAAGCGAACCAAGTTCTTCCAGAGCGGCCTATTGACCCGCGAGGCCTACGTGGATTGGCAGAAGATCTGCTGCGAGCTGATGTCCTTTTATCATGTGCGCATCAGGCACGGTCATGATCGCGAGGATCTTTCCCAGGTCTACCAGGCCTTCCGCAGGATCGGAGCGCCTCTGTTCAGCTATCTGCAGCCGGGGGAGATCTTCGGCGCCTTCCTGTCCACAGGCTATCCGGATCTAAAGAGCCGCATGGATAAGGAGCTTCGCGCCCTCTCTGCCCAGGGCCTCATCGAGGAGCGGCCCATGCTTGTGATCATGCCCCTCGCCGAGATCAAGGCCAGCAAGAATGATTACGCGCCCATGGTGGCTAAAATGCTGGATGTGAGCAAGGAGATCTGAAGATTGCATTGTCCAGCGAGATTGCCGTAGTCTGCTCTCGGGCAGACCCGGCAAGCCTCAATATTTATGAGTGTCTACTGGAGCTATCGTCCTGGCAGTGCAAGGAGGGCTACAGTTCTTGCGGACGGATGCGTCTCATAATTCACGATGAAAAGCAGTCGCGGCTGAGCGGCCTGGATGATCGGCTGGCCGGTTTAGGGCTGAAGCCGAAGATGGTGGTCTTCGCCAGCCGGCATGAGGCCAAAGCCGGTTTGCCCTGGCTGGGAGGGCACTTTACCGGAATCCTAGAGGATGGCCGGGGCAAGCTCTCCGCTGCAACGCCTGGCGGCCTCCGCTCATTTTTGCATAATATTGCCCTTCCCGGCTTCGCGGTATCTGCCGAGGCCACTCATCACGGGCCGGTGGACATGAAGACGCCTTGCTTCTTTGCCGAGATAGGCAGCACTCTGAAAGAATGGCAGGACCGGCAGGCAGGGGAGGCGGTTGCCAGGGCGATTTTTGCCCTGGAGGTAAAGGAGCATCCCGTATTCCTGGGCTTTGGCGGCGGGCACTATGTGGCCAGGCAGACGGAACTCATGTTCAAGGCGGCTGTGGCCTTCGGGCATCTTTTCTCCAATTACCAGATAGCAGGAGTAAATCACGAGGTAGTGGAGGAGGCATGCCGCAAATCGAGAGCTACCTATGCATATATTGATAGAAAGTCCCTGCGCTCAGTTGAGAGAAAGAGAATTGAAGGAATTTTAGCTGAGCTGGACTTGCCAGTGCTAAGAAGCCGGGAGATTCGAGCCAAATTCCCATTGCCTGAAAAATGATTGGCGAAGAGAAAAGTGTTAAGAGGTCAGGCGCAGGAAGCGCTCCTGAGCCTTCTCCAGGATCTCTGCCTCGCCCGGTATGACTCCGCCCTGCATGAGCACCTTTCCGTTGACGATGGTGGTGTCCACGCCTCCACTCATGCTGTAGACCAGATGGGAGATGATGTTGGACTGGGGGCAGAACCAGGGCTTTTGCAGGTCGATGAGGGCCAGGTCGGCCAGAGCGCCGGGGTGCAGGCCCATGTTGAGCCGAAAGGCCCGCCAGGCGTTCTCCGTAGCTAAGCGCCAGACCTGCTCTGCCGAGAAGGCGGCAGGAGTGTGGTAGGCGTTCTTCTGTACTATGGCGGTTATTTTCATTTCCTCAAAGAGATTGAGGTTGTTGTTGCTGGAAGCGCCGTCCGTGCCCAGGCAGACATTTACATCCGCCTCCACCAAAGTGTTCAGCGGGGCGATGCCCGAGGTCAGCTTGAGGTTGCTTACTGTGCAGTCCACCACATTGGCCTTCCTTTCCGCCAGAAGGTAGCAGTCCTCTGGAGAGAGCCAGACGCAGTGCACGGCTGCCAGGCGCTCGCTAAGCATTCCCAGGGAGTCCAGATACTCCACAGGGCTCTTGCCCTTGGTCATCAGAAAGCCGTCCACCTCCTCGCGCGTCTCAGAGAGGTGGATGTGAATCATGGCATCATGCCGGTCGGCTATCTCCCTGGCCTTAAGCAGCGTCTCCTCAGAGCAGGTGTAGGCGGCATGGGGGCCGACGGCCGGGGTGATCAGCTCGTCGCCCTTCCAGCGGCGGATGAAGGGCTCCACCTGTCCCAGAAGCTCGGGCTTCATATCAAACACCACGCCGGAGATGAAGGCGCGTAGACCCATCTCCTTGCTGGCCTTTGCAGCGGTATCCGGGAAGTAGTACATGTCATTGTAGCAGGTGATGCCGAAGCGGATCAGCTCCAGGCAGCCCAGCTTCACTCCCCAGGACACGTCCTCTTCGGTGATTTTGGCTTCCAGGGGCCAGATCTTCTCCTGCAGCCAGGGCATGAGCTCCATGTCATCGGCATAGCCGCGCAGAAGTGTCATGGCCAGGTGGGTGTGGCCGTTGATGAGCCCAGGGATGGCCAGCTTTCCCCGCCCGTCGATTGGCTCGTCATCGTTTTCCTTGGGAAGGTCGTGGTCGATCTTCGCGATCTTGCCCTCTTGGATGAGAATGTCCCGGTCAGGCAGCAGTTGGCCGGACTCTAGAATGGAGACGTTTTTTATCAGCATCAGAGAAAAATAGCGGCGAGAGATAAAAAGATTATCGCACCAAAGGGGATCGTCAGGCTTAAGATCTACTGATTCAAAGATGAGAGGCGGGCTGAGGTAGCCAAGCGGCCTACGGCGCTGGTCTTGAGGTTTTGGGCATTTGGCCTGAAACAAGGTAACCAGTGGTGCATCGCACCTCGTGAGTTCAAATCTCACCCTCAGCGTGATTTTACCGGTAATCTTTAAATATCATAAAGTACATTTGTTTCTTTGGTGATTCCTTGGTTAAGCCAGATAAAGCACGGTATGTTTGGCTCTATCTTCCTTCACAAAGTGATAAGACGAGGTGGACGGAATTAGCGGAGAAGGCAAAAGTGCCGCTCTCCAAGTTTATTATTGAGATCGTGGAAAATTCTCTCGCGGAAGAGTCTGACCTCAAGCCGCGAGGTGAGATAGTCAAAGAGCTTTCCAGGATCAAAGAAGAGAATAAGCGGCTGGGCGACGACCTCAGGCTGAAAAATATAGTTTTAGAAAAATATGAAAACGAGCTGAAGCGATACCGCAGCGAAGCCTTCCTGCTAGATGATTTCCAGGGAGTCCGAAAATACAGCAAGGAGATCATCGCCCTCTTGAAGAAGCAGGGGCCAATAGACAGCTACAGGCTGCTTGAAGCCCTGGCCATAGATCCCAAAGAGGCAGAACTGGTGAAGGGCGTATCTGCGGAGCTGGAGGCCCTTGAAAACTACGGCCTGATCGTAACCACCCCCCGAGGCTGGCGGTGGGTTGGATGATCAAGAGCATAGTCATGGAGAGCCAGGCCCCAGATCGCTCCCTGGAGCTGATTGATAGGTTCAGAAGGGATTGCACCATTAGGGGCATGACTCCTGAATCAGTGGTCAGGTATGTTTCGACCTTGAGAATATTTAACGGATTCCTGCAGGCCAGGGGTCTTGATATTACGCTGGTGGACGGCATCGTGCTCAGGGATTGGCTGGAATATCTCAGGATCGACAGAAAAGTCTCGCAGAAGACTCTGGAGAATTACTTCACCGAGATCTCCAGCTTTTATGAGTTCCTCTTGTACGAAGGCTTGATCAGCGCCAATCCTGTGGCCGCGGTGAGAAAGCGATATTTGAAGCGCTACAAAAACAGCAATGAAGAGCACACGCATAAGCTGATCTCAGTTGAAGACATGGCCCGACTGATCAATGCGACCGTGGATATCAGGGACAAGGCCATCATTACCCTTCTGGCAAAGACGGGAGTAAGGAGAAAGGAGCTGATAGCTCTGGATGTGGCGGATGTGGATTTCACGGAGCAGACCATCACTCTCAAGCCCACCGCCAAGAGGACCAACAGGACGGTATTCTTTGATGGGGAGACGTCTGTGGTCCTTCGCCGCTGGATGAGAACCAAAGATGGCCGGTTCGGCAATGGATCCAACGCACTCTTCCTGAGCAACCGGGGGGACAGGCTGGAGAGGACGGGCATATCCCATATGGTGGTTCAGACCGCAGAGCGCATCGGCCTGCATGATCCCAATTCAGAGAGGATGGAAGATCACTTCAGCCCCCATTGCTGCAGACACTGGTTCACAACCCATCTCAGGCGGGCAGGCATGCCCAGGGAATTTATCCAGGAGCTGCGAGGCGACGTCCGGCGAGAGGCTATTGACATCTATGATCACATCGACAAAAAAGAGCTGAAGGAGAGCTACATGGCGCATATTCCTCAGCTTGGGATTTAGGATTGCACTACCAGCGATCGAGATTTATCATGGCAAATCTTCAGGGAGCACAGGTGGATTATCCCGGATCCATTTATCATGAGCCGCATAGAGGTCCTGCCTGATTTCAAGCACGGCGGATATTGAGGCCTCTGGGCTTGTGCAATACTCCTCGATGTCTTTCGCGATCTTATAGATCTCTGTCTGGAATGGGGACCACTGAATGAATGCGCCAGGTTCGAAATCGGGCTCATCTGATGGTTTTTCCACGTCATAATTGCCCATTATCCGATCTTTAGGTGATATGATTCTGAGAGTCTGGCGGCAGGTCTCAAAATCAGCCGAAAGCCGAAAGTACAGGTCTAACTTCGCTTTCATTTTCTCGATAGCTGCTTCGTCTGTGGGCGATAGCTGCTCCTTATCACTTTTTCGGTCAAGCTTAGATTGAGTGTCTTTTAGTGATCTTCGCAATTCTTCCCCCACGAAAAAGAAAACCTGTGGTCTAATATAATAGGGATGCTCAGTATCATTTGGGTGGCTGGTGTTTCCATTTCTGGTTTTCCTGGCAGCTCCCCTATATATCGCCCGTTTGCCAACCAGGGAGTCAACTTTTGGCTTCAAGTTGCTCTTGCCAATTTTGGTTCTTTCCTCTAAATCCCAGAGAGCATGCCCTTTATCATCAGCAAGTGCCACGAGAATCATCAATTCTCTATCTGTGAATCTTCTTATGGGAATCACCTCAGAGTTGAATATTTTCGTTTGGTTATAGGTTTGGTTACTCTTCTCTCAAAAACTGTAACTAATATTTAACTATAAATAGATTACTAGAGTTTTCTATGAAACTCGTTTTAGGGCAAAGAAAAGTGCAGGTGATAGGAGGAAGTTTTCTTGTCAACCTGCCGAGACCTTGGGTAATAACCCATGGTCTGAAACAGGGAGATCATGTACTTATCGAACTGCAGCCAGACGATTCTCTAAAAATTTCCTGCGTATCGCTCAGTCCTTCCAGATCGAAGGAAGCCACATCTAAGGATTCCATTTTTGCTCAGAGCCTTTGCTCTGAACAGGAGCGCTAAATGCGAGAGTATTTAAATAATAGTCAAAACAATGAAAAAGTTTCCAATTATTGCGGTGAGTGTTTCAAGCCCATAGAAGCTGGGTTGGATCGCGACGCAAGGCGACACTTCAGCAAGGACATGCTCTGCCAGTGCGGGAGAGGATCTTGATAGACTCCAAAGTTTATCGTCTTGGATTCTATGAAGAGTCCATTGGCGATCTTCACAATGTCAGGGAAGCAGACGGCTGCATACTGGCAAGCATTGGACCAGCAATCGTAGTCTTGCCCCATGAACTGGGTGCAGAGCTGAAGCCTCTGATCGGATCGAGGATTGGCATTTTGCGGACCGAGCAGGATTACAGGCTCAGGATCTTCCCGGCTTCAAAGACGGCGAACGCCTCCAAAAGCACTCTCATAAACACCATGAGGTGCCAGGTATGAACTCAGGCCTTCATGTCGGCCCGAGCACATCTGGTTCGCCATTCGATAGGGCTTTAAGGCGCATCCCCTGGCAACTTAGAAGGCCTGAGATCAGATTTACCATCATCCCTCTGGGCCAGAAGAGCCCCATTGGCAAAGCCTGGGACGAACCGGGAGGATCAAACTATGGCCATGAAGATCCTATGCTTGCCGGATATCTGGCATCCGGCTGGAACTGTGGAGTGGTTACCGGCCTTTCTGGCCTCGCTGTGGTAGACATCGATAACCTGCAAGAGGCAGAAGCGCTTGGCATTCTGGCCAGGCTGCCTGAGACTTTTCAGGTGAGGACCGGAGGCGGAGGACAGCACCACTATTACTGGTGCCCGGGCCTGCGGAGAATAAGCTTCTACCACCCGGAAAAGCTGGACGCCGGCGGATCGGCTCTTCACCTGGGCGAAGTTCAATGCGAGGGGCAGCAGGTGGTGGCTCCTGGGAGCCTGCATAAATCGGGACGACGTTACGAGGTAATTCGCGATGTTGCCATATCTTGCCTAACCGAGCAGGAGATCATTCAGGCACTTTCAGGGCTGAAGTTCTCCAGGGCCAGGGAGAAGGAACCCAAAGCTTCCGGCTGCGCGCAGGAGCTCCTGTTGCCAAGGGACAGAGACGGCATTCTCCTGGGTGCCCTCATTGCTATAGACTCCATCGCCTGGCCCAAAGGCCAGGTGGAAAGGCACGGCCAGGAGTTGAGAGGTGCCCACCCGCTGCATGGTTCAGAGTCAAAAGACAACTTCTCCATAAACCTGGGCCAGAACTGCTGGCATTGCTGGCGTCATGAGACCGGCGGAGGGCCGCTGGAGTTTCTGGCCATGCAGATGGGGCTGCTGGACTGCGGGGAGGTACGCCCTGGCTGCCTGAAGGATGTCTTCCCCAAAGTGATTCGGGAGGCGAGAAGGAGAGGATACTGCCTGCCAGGGGACAGCAGATGACCTCTGAGGAACAGGATAATGGCGCCCGGCAAGAAAAGCCCAGGAAAGCCAGGAAGAAGGGCCGAAATGATGAGGATGAGGCGCCCCAGAAGGATCAGTACCAGCTTGAGATCGAGGCAGAACTCAAGGCGCTGGAGAGGCACCGCCCCAGGGCCCTGGAGATCCTGGAGAGAGGAGATCCCCTGGGCTTCCTGCTGGACACCTTCAGCCAGATCCATGTGGGTGACAGGGACGCAGCCGAGGTCCAGTTCATAGCTTTTGGCTGCCAGGCATCCTGCAACTCCCATGGGATTCAGGCCAACTGGACCGGTCCATCCGGCAAAGGAAAGAGCGCCGGAGCTGAGGCCTGCTATCATCTCCTTCCCAAGATGTACGTGCTGAAGGGGTCGGTATCGGCGAAGAGCCTCTTCTATCATAAAGACTTGCCAGACGGGGCCTGCATCTTCCTGGATGATATGAAGGTAGAAGAGGGCTCGGATCTGGAAGCGACCATCAAGAGGAGCACCTCTGCCTTCCAGGAAGGGGCCTATCATGAGACGCTGGACGGCAACCGGCAGCTGCTCAGAATGAGGTTGCCCAAAAGGCTATGCTGGACGCTTACCTATGTCGATGTGATCGAGAGTGGAGAACAGTTCCTCAATCGCATGTTTGTGATCAAGACCGATTCCTCCAGGGAGGCAGATGAGCAAGTGTGCAGACATATCCTGCTCCGGGCGGAGCGCGGCGAGTCCGCGTTCCCCGTAATCGAAGAGGTGACGATCTCCAAGGCCATGATGCTGGACATCAAGAACAAGCCGCCTTACCGAGTGGTAATCCCCAATCTATCGGAAAGAGTGAGCTTTACAGACCGGCGCAACCGGAGAAATCCTGACCTCTTCGTGGACCTGGTGATCGGTCTGGCATGTCTGCGGCACCGGCAGAGGAAGAGAGAGCGGGTAAGCGAAGGGGAATGGACTCTGTATGCCAGCATGGAGGATATCCGGGAGGCCGCCAGGATCTTCAATGCCCAGGGAGATTATCTCGGCTCCAGGCTGGACGATGCGGAGAGGGCTGCGGCCCTGTTCATATTCGAAGCGGGAGAGGCGGGGCTGTCCATCAAGGCTCTTGCCGAAAAGCTGAGGGCGAAATACCCTGAAGATGGCTGGAATGAGAAGAAGGCCAGAAGGCTTCTTCTGGGCAGGCAGGAGAAGAATGGGGGAATGGGAGGGCTGGCCGGGAGGCTGCCGGGACTGTATGCCGAGGATGTGGCCCATTGCAACGAGTACGGATGCTCCGTTGGCAAGCCAATCAAGCACTTCAAGTTCCCCCAGGACGTATCAAAGCTGGACTTTTTTGGGCTGCAGGTTATGGTCAGGGAGCAAATGGAGGCAGCCACTTCTGATGACACACAGCAGGGCAATTCCCCAGAGGCCCCATCTTTCCCCGTGGGCAATGGGGAGAGGCAGAACGAGAGCAGTAACCATGCCGAAGCTGCCAGCTCCACCAATTCCCAGGATGATGAGTACGAGGTGAAGGCAGGAGAAGAAAGCACCGATACATCCATTAGCGCTAAGTCAGGGGAAATAAGGGATTTTGGGGAAAAGGCCGGAGAAAACAAGGCTGACGATAGGGAAAATGACATCCTGTCGCAGCGGGGAAATGCAGGGGAAAACAGCGGGGAAATATCTCACCCTCTGGCAACTTCCCAGGGGCTTTCACATGAGCCTGAGCCCAGACTGGAGGCTAATATCAGGCGATTGGAGGAGCTCAAGCAGGAATCGATCCGAAGAAAGATGGAGGCTTCGAAGAAAGGTGAGGCACTCTCATATCCTGCATCAGCCTCCGGCCAGGGCGATGTGCCTGAAGGATCAGAGGATGCCCTCCTGATCCGTTGCTGCGAAGAGCTGAGCAAACGAAGTCAAGATATCACTTCTTTCAAGCTGGCCGACCTGACGAGGGCTGCAGGAAGTCCGATTGCCATTGAAAAATGCAAGGCGTGGCTGATGAATAGAGCATCTCCCCAGCAGGACCACCACAGGGATTGCGGTTCATGCTCTGTCGCCCTGAAAGGTGACAGGTCGGCAATCAAGTGCGATCCCTGCTGTTATCTGAAACATGATGAGCATATCGAGGGAGAGGAATAATGCCCAGGCCATGCACGGTTTGCACTCATAAGGATATCGAAGATATCAATAAGCGGCTGCTTGGAGGTGAAATATACCGGACGATAGCGGACGATACCGGACTTTCTGAAACTGCCCTGAAGCGGCACAAATCTGAGCATATTCCCGCTGCGGCGGCCAGGGCAAGCAAAGCCGTAGAGGTCGCCAAGGCAGATGGCCTGCTTGAGGACATTAAGGGTCTGCGAGAGAAGGCTATGGGCATCTTGCAGAAGGCCGAGGAATCCGGAGATCTGAAGACCGCTCTTCTGGGCATTAGAGAGGCCAGAGGCTGCCTGGAGCTGCTGGCCAAGGTGGAAGGGCAGCTAAACGATCGGCCGCAGATAAATATCCTGATCAATCCGGAGTGGATACAGCTTCGCACCCAGATAATCAACTCGCTGGAGCCGTATCCAGAGGCCAAGGAGGCGGTCATCAATGCTCTCCCGTGACCTGCTATGCGCTCTCAAGCCGTCTATGTGGGCGGCCCGAAACCTTCGATTCGAGGCCGATCCCTGGCAGGCAGAGGTTCTGGATAGCACTGCCAGAAAGATTCTGCTCTGCTGCTCCAGGCAGAGCGGCAAGAGCTCGGTCTCGTCCATTCTGGCCCTGCATACGGCGCTCTTTCGGCCTGGAAGCCTGGTCTTGATGGTCTCGCCGTCGCTTCGGCAATCCAGCGAGCTGTTCCGGAAGCTGCTGGGTTATTTGGCAATGCTGGAGCCCTTGCCCATCAGGATCGAAGACACCAGGCTGAGCCTGAAGCTGGATAACGGATCGCGTGTTATCTCTCTGCCGGGATCAGAGGGCACCATCAGAGGCTTTTCCAGCGTTTCTCTGATAATAATCGACGAGGCGGCCAGGGTAGGAGACGATCTTTACTACTCTGTGCGGCCCATGCTGGCCGTCTCCAGGGGGCGAATGCTGGCTCTCTCGACTCCTTTCGGCAAGCGCGGCTGGTTCTTTCATGAGTGGTCGGATGGCGCACTCTGGCAGAAGCATGCAGTCAAGGCGCTGCAATGTCCGCGGATATCTAAGGATTTCCTGGAGGAGGAGCGGCGGTCCATGCCTGCGGCGTGGTTTGATGCGGAGTATATGTGCGAGTTCACAGAGGCGGTAGACAGTGTGTTCAGCTATGAGCAGGTCATGGCGGCAGTGGCAGAGGATGTTGAGCCTCTGGATTTGGGAGGAGAGGAATGATAAAATTCTTCGTGGGACTGGATTTGGGTCAATCCCAGGATTACACGGCCCTGAGCATACTGGAGCGTTTGAAGAACGATAAAGAGTACGTCTATCATGTCCGTCACCTGGAGCGCATTCGAGGTGCGCCCTATCCAGCTATCGTGGAAAAGACGGCCAGGATAATGCAATCTCCGGGGCTGAAAGGCTGCGCTTCTTTGGTGGTGGACCAGACGGGGGTGGGAGCGCCTGTGATCGATCTCTTTCAGCAGGCGGGACTTGAACCGGTGGGAGTGCTGATTCACGGTGGGGATAAGGCATCGCACGAAGGGCAGAGCTGGAGAGTTCCGAAACGGGATCTGGTTGGGGCTCTGCAGGTGCTACTTCAGACAGGGCGGCTCAAGGTGGCTGGAAAGCTCAAGCTGGGGCCGGTCCTTTCGCAGGAGATGCTGAACTTCAGGGTTAAGATCGATCCCATGACGGCGCATGACAGCTATTCTGCCTGGAGGGAGGAGGATCATGATGATCTGGTTCTCTCGGTGGCCCTGGCTGCCTGGTGGGGAGAGAATGGGCCGAAGGAGATATCTATTGTGAGTCCGGGGGTGACGAAGAGAAGGTCGAAATGGAGAAGGGGAACGGGTTGAAAACCTAACAGATAAGCGCCCTGAATTATGCCGACTGCACTATCTTTTGTGGCTACCAATCCGAATGGCTCCACTGTGACCCTCAAGCCCACGGAGTACCGCACCGATTGGCCGCACATGGGCCACCAGAGGCTTTCTTTCCAGTGCTTTGGCGGCCAGGGGATTGATGAGAGGGCCACCATCAAAGTAACCAGGGCTGGAGAAAACATGCCCGTTTTCTGCGGCTGGTTTGATGGCATCAAGAGGCCTTCTTTCAAGTCAAAGAAGCCGCAGGAATACCACTGCCTGGGCCATTCGGCCATACTGCAGTATCGTTATCCCTTTGTGAGGGCCTTCACAGCTAACGACACAGTAAACACCATATTGGGAGACACTCCCGCCAGCCAGGGCCTCTTATTTCAGGCCAGCTCCATGGCTACTCCCTTTTGGGCGCTTGTGTCCTACGGCGCTCCAGCCGGAACTTATCAGTTGATCGGACCGACCGGCACAGCCTACCCTCAGAGAATCCCCCTGCCGACGCCCCCCATTTATCTTGGAACTACCCTTCTCACAGAGGCCGGCTCTCTTGCCACGATGGGCATTAATCAGTGGTTTCGGGGAGATTTTCTGTATGTAAGAACAGGCGTAGGCGCTCCGGAAGGCAGTCCGGAGCATTATCCCTGTTTTATCGTGGGCTACAAGAATTGCCATGTTCGGGCCGGATCGATCACAAACCAGAATCTCTCCAGCCCTGGCGTGCCGGCAACACATGAGCGGCTCATGACCACGATTAACCGCGTGGTGAGCCACCAGGGCCTGGAATTCAATTTCGTAAATAGGAGTGACGGCGATCAGGATCTTGATTGTGATTGGGCAATTTATCGGGGCTGGTATGATGATCCTCAGAAAAGCTATGTAGAGGCCGATCTCATCGACTTTCAGCCCGGCACTCTTGATGCCTACAACTATGGATTTGATGCCGTCATAATGAAAGGCCGGGATGCGACCTGGGGATACACCTTTTGGGCGCCTATGAGATGGGGGCGAGAATATGGTGGAGATTATTTACCCACAAGCGGCATCTGGAAAGAGCATGTAACCAGCGATATTTCCATGAGCGAGGACCAGCTCATAGTTTGCACCGCAGCCAAGATCGGCCAGATATGCGATGAGCGCACATTGATGATCTGGACCAGGCCGGATTATGCGCTCAAGTGCGGCGATTTTGTGAGGGTGACAATCACCAGTGAGCCCTACGATGGACAGTATGACATGCGCATTCTCAACAAGGCTTTGCAGAGCAGCCTGAATGCCGATGTGATGGAGCTGACATTATATGACGGATTCCCAAGCGAACTCTGAGGCAATTGAGGCGCTGCTGGAACGCATCCGCAGATTGGAGGATGCCTATCAAGGCGGCTGGATCTCGGCGGTGGAGGAGTCCTGGACTTATGCCAGTGCAGATGCTACGGTCAAGACCTATACCCTCACTGTGCCGGGAGACCTTGCCTGGAAGTACGGAAAAGGAATGAGGGTCAGGCTCAAGCAGGCCGGTATAATTTCCTACTTCATCATTACGGGCGTGGCCTACGCAGT
>Ga0247841_10006938_pt1 | contig 17121 bp, 16 predicted proteins | sample LaCruzMarch2015__2_FD_192410 | JGI IMG/M metagenome (GOLD analysis project Ga0247841, IMG submission 192410) | Freshwater microbial communities from meromictic Lake La Cruz, Castile-La Mancha, Spain - LaCruzMarch2015_18m | ecosystem: Environmental > Aquatic > Freshwater > Lake | place: Spain... | reverse complement strand
AGACCACGAATAATTATCGCGGCTTTTTTGCTTGCATTCGCTTAGTCGATCCGATGGTCGGGATTTCTACTATTTATTTATTATTATTTCCATTCATATTTATAGCTCGAAAACTATAAAATAAACCAATAATATAAGTAGTCTAAGTCCCGACGGAAACTCCGCCGGGATTTTTTTAAATAAATTTTAACCTAGAAAGGAGTTAAATCATGAAAACATTAAAAAAATTATCGTGCATTTCCGTAGCTAACAACTACTTAATCTTGTCCTTTTTAATCATGCTCGCCGCTTCATTCTCATTTGCGACCTACATTCCCTTCCTTGTTAATCGGGCGATGGATCTTTGGCAAATCAATGTCATTAATTCATTTTTCATGGGAACAATAATTCTGATGGAACTGCCCACTGGCTCATTTGCGGATAAGTTCGGCCGTCATCGTTCTGTTACTCTTAGCTGCTTCTTAATGACTCTTGGGCTCCTAGTATATTTCTTTTCCGAAAACTTCTGGATATTTGTGGCCGCCGAAGTAATTATCGGTCTAGCGAAAACATTTGCCTCGGGAGCGCTTGAGGCTTGGCTCGTTGATTCTTTAAATGCTCAAGGTCTTGGTCATCTGAAGGAGAAATTATTTCGTCGGGAGGCCTATTTTAGCTCAGCCGGAGCAATCCTTGGTGGTTTAATTGGCGCCTACGTTGGGAATTCTGATTTAGCTTGGCCCTGGCTCATGGGTGCTTCTCTATCTCTTTTAATCGGTCTTTACTCACTTACCTTAAAAGAACCTTACCATAATCCGGAAACTAAAAGAGTAAAAGAGAGTTTGGTAAAACAAATTCAAATTGCCTGGGGGCACGGCTTTAATAACCGCAATCTTGTCAGTTTTATGATTCTGGGCGCAATCTTAGCCGTTTCGGTTCAAGCTCTAAATATGCAATGGACGATTGTTTTCCAAAAACAATACGGACTAGAGACAAAATATTTAGGCTGGATATTCACGGCTATTGCCTTAAGTGCCTCACTAGGCGGACATTTATCAAAATATAGTCGTCGTTTGTTCAAAGATGAAGATAAATCTTTGGCTTTTACCCAAATTATAACGGCTCTGATGATAATTGCCTTGACGCAAATTAGCGGTTTAGTAACCACTATCAGCTTCTTTCTGCTCCATGAATTAAGTCGCGGCGCCTTTAAACCCTTAAAGCAAAGTTTCTTTAATAATCATTTGGTATCAGAAACAAGGGCCACAGTTTTATCCCTTGACTCAATGGTTACAAAAATTGGCAGTTTGATCGGTTTACTTCTGAGCGGGTTTATAGCCAATACCTATTCCATCCAATTCGCGTGGCTCGCCTCAGGATTATTTCTACTCGGTGCTTCTCTTTACTTTTTCTTACCGAAAAGAACGACTCCGGCGAAGGTAAATGAAGAGGAAAATTAGCGAAATAACATAAACGGGCTTATTCAGCCCGTTTTTTATTATTTTTTATTACTTAATAATTAGCTTTTTGCCACGCTTCGAGCCATTTAATAAATACTCCGCCTGTGCGCTCGCCTGGTCGCAAACGACGCCACTCCCAAATATTATTTATTCCCTGCTTAACTCCAGGCTGAACAGAGACCGCCGCCTTATAACCAACCTCGGAAGCTAAAGCAAAAAATTCTTTTTTATAATAACCAAAAGGATAGGCAAAAGTCAAAACCGGTCGACCAGAAATTTGTTCTAATATTTTTTTACTAGCTTGAATTTCAAATTTGGCATCTTTATTTTTTAGACTCCGCAAATCAGGATGATTAAAGGTATGCGAACCGATTTCAACTAAGTTGCTCGCCGCAAGTTCCTTGACCTGCTCTCGTGTTAAATATCCACTTATATCTAATTTATTTATGATAACGTAAACCGTTGCTTTATAATTATATTTTTTTAAAACAGGCCAAACCTTTGTATAAAAATCTTCATAACCATCATCGAAAGTTAAGACGATATTATTACCGGATAATTTTGTTTCGCTTAATATGGAGTTGGCAAGCTCAGAGGCAAAGAGAGTAGTGTAATTATTGGTTTTAAGTTCCTGGAGCTGTTTATCAAAAATTACTGGATCTAAATATAAACCCTTAAGCGTTGTGGTGGCTGAAGGAACTTCAACATAATGATACATGAGTATTGGAATATTCTGTGAAAATCCTTTCAGGTTCGCTGCGCTATCTGAGTCCTTGGGGATAAATTTTTGCTTTTGATTATTATTGGCCAATAACTCCGAGGGTAATACATCAGTCGAAGTAGGAGTTAATATCTCGCCTTCGCTGTAAATTGGTGCGGGATCAGGATAATATAAACTAGTGACTGGATTTAAATAGTCGCAAGTGACTGACGCGGTATTAGTATTAAAACTTTGCTTCGCTTGTCCCAAATTTTGATAAAAAATTAAAACAAAAAAAGAAAAGAGAATAGCTAAAACAAACCCCAATTTTAAAAGGAGCTCTCCCCTAAGTTTATTTTGCAACTTTAATTTTAATATTTTATGTACCATTTAGAATATCTCTATTTTAATAATTTTAGTTTAACAGAATACGCAAGCTTGTAAATATCTAAATATAACTAAAAAAACACGCTGCTTAGGCGTGCTTTTTAGATATAAGAAAACGTTTACTTATTGAATTGGTGCAACTGGAGCTAATGGGGTTGGGGCACCGGGAGTTTGCGTTCCGGTCGGATTCAGTGAATTATTTGTCTGAGTTTGGTCCTTCATAAATTGGCAACCACCAGCCTCCCCGCCACCTTGCCTGTTAGCATTAGCACATCCCGCGCAAGCCGCAGCTCCGCCTACTTCACGATCGCAACCACCTGCTTCGCGAAGGGCGCAGCCACCCGCTTTTTCGCCACCTCGGACACCAGGAGCGAAGTAGTTACCTTGACCCTGATTAAAATTCGCGAAACGTTCACTTCTTCTTGACCCAAAAGCTGCACCAACCCACAAAAGAGCAAAAACGATAATAATCGCTAAAAAAATTTTAGCAATCATATGGCCTTGGCCACTGCATTTACAATTAAGTCCACAACATTTTTTTGAGTCGTGACCTTTATGGCCACCTTCGTGACCCTCACTTTTTTCATGATTTTTGTTTTCTTCCATAGATTTTTTTAATATAAAATATTAGCTTTTTTAGCGTCTTCTAGGTAATACGCACCAAGAATGCCTTTTCTTGTAGACACGAGTGGCTATTGGTTATATAGTATTTAAGGGGTTATCTAAATTATTTAAATCGTAATATTATGGCAAGAATAATTGGACGCGGCTACTCATTTAATGACGTACTTATTTCTCCGAAGTATAACAAAATAATCTCACGTCGTGAAGTAAAATTCGAAACTCGAGTGACTAAAAACTATAAATTAGATATTCCAATTCTCGCCGCCAATATGGATACGATTTGCGAAAGTGAAATGGCGATTGCTCTCGGTCGTCTTGGTGGCCTGGGAGTTATCCACAGATTCTTGAGTATCGAAGACCAGGCGAAAGAAATAGTAAAAGTTAAGACGCAAAATTTAATTAGCGCGGCCGCTATCGGAATCAAAGACTACGAAGAAAGAGTTAAAGCTTTGAGCGAGGCGGGCGTAAATATTTTAGTTCTAGATGTCGCTCACGGACACTCAAAAAGAACTGGAAAAACACTAGACTATATTAAAATTAATTATCCCCATATTGATGTGATTGTCGGTAATGTCGCTACTAAGGACGCCGCTGAATATTTTATCAGTAAAAAAGCCGATGGAATTAAGGTCGGGATTGGGCCAGGTTCAGCCTGTACGACGAGAATTATGACTGGCGCCGGTGTACCGCAAATTACCGCTATTATGGACGTCTACGAGGCTACTCAGGGCCGTGTCCCGGTTTGCGCTGATGGTGGTATAAAATGCCCGGGAGATTTAACTAAAGCGATTGGCGCGGGCGCGGATACAGTCATGAGCGGGGCAATATTTGCTGGCTGCGATGAAACTCCGGGTGAAATTATTATCAAAGACGGCCAAAGATATAAAGAATATCGAGGTATGGCTAGTTTTTTAGCGACCGTTAAAAAATTAAAATTAGACGGCCAAAAAGTTGATGAGGAGGTTCATGTTGAAGGTGAATCAACCTTAGTTTTAAGTCGAGGCCCAATTTCTAAAATCATTAATCGTTATTTAGGCGGCCTTGCCTCGGGCATGACTTATGTCGGAGCTGACAATATTGAAGCTCTGCGCGGTAAAGCTGATTTCATTGAAATTTCTAGTGCTGGCTACGCCGAGAGTGTCGCCCATGTTTTTACAAAATCTGATATTTAATTGACGTAAATTTTTGAATAAAAAAAGAGGCCGATTTTATTCGGCCTTTTTTGTTGCAATTTTAGAAACATTTATATTTAAAGAACTTTTTCCGCAAAGGAAGCAATGCGGCTACGCAGGGTTTCCTTGAAATTTACGACACCAACAATCGGATTACCTTTCATATGCTGAATCGCATAAGCGAGACCGGAACTATTTCTGTCCAGGTGACGATTATCAATTTGGCTCAAATCTCCGGTAAACACAACCTTCGATCCTTCACCAACTCTCGTGATAATAGTCTTGATCTGATGTCGAGTAAGATTTTGCGCTTCATCAACTATGATAAAGGCATTACTAAACGTCGCTCCGCGGATAAAATCCAGGGATTGAATCGTGATTCCGTTTTGGTCAAGAATACTACTGGCATCATCAGTGGTGTTGCTTTGCGAATCCTTTCCCAGGCTCATTTTCTTTTTTCCGTTCTTTAGGATAACAGATAAATTTTGGAAAATAGGCAAAAGCCAGGGATTCATTTTTTGACGGATATCACCCGGTAAAAAACCGGTTTGCTGATCGATGTCGAGTGGTACGGTCGGTCGGGAAATAATAATTTGGGAATACGTTCCACTTTTTTTATGATCAAGACCAGCGGCTAAGGCAATTAGTGTTTTGCCTGTACCAGCTCCTCCTTGAAGAAAAATACAGTCAACGGTGTAGTCCAACAGATAATGAAGAGCAATCATTTGCGCCCAGTTTTTATTACCATTATGCTTAGCGCGAATGCCTGAAGCTTCAATGTTGGGGCTAATAATAGTAAACTTTTCACCTTGGCGAACGGCGGCGAATTGCTCCTTCCATTCTCCCGTTTTCCCAATAGAGGGATCAAAATCGCTGAAAGCGACAATAGCTTCTCCATTGAGGATTTTTTTGAATGGTCCCTTGGCCTGAAAAGTATGAATTCCCTTCGCTTTGTCTTCGGTATTTATTTCCTCGGACTTAACATTTAGGGTAGCAATTACCAGGTCTTTGTGCTTAATTTCCGCTCTGGTTTTAAGATATGGCTCAACCGACAATTTACCTTGTTGGGAAATTTCTCTCGCCAATAGTTTGACGGTGTAGTCGTTAGTTACCATTTTAACTTTATCATAACCGTTATAGTGGTCGTGTTTACGGACAAAATGATAAAGAACGTGGTTCAGGGTAGCAATAATTTGATGATCGGGAATGTCCTTGTTTAGTTTCAACCCCGTAAAATTTGTTCCGCGTTCGATAATCAAAGTCGGGTCGTTCGCCTCGCGTAGTTTGTCGATTTCTCGAATTGCTTCTTGCACTTCGAATTTAATGCCAGGCGTTTTTTTAAGTTTGTCGAGCTCCATTATTACCGTCCAGGGGATGACTAATAAATTGCCCCCTTTACGCAATTCGGCAATGGCGCCGGGATCATTTATTAACACATTAGTGTCAATTATAATCACATTTTTGTTGGTTTTTTCAACCATAATTCCTTTCGGTTTCTCGGGCATGGCTCCTCCTTTTTTTATTTTTATTTAATTAACTTATGATTCGATTGTTAAAGAATGCTTGTATTTTTATACTAAACTCTTTATTTAAAATATGCAAGAATTACATAAAAAATCTTTGACTCCCTAAGAAATAAGCCATATAATTAAAATCTATGCAAGTCCCAATACGTAAAAAGGAAACTTATATAAAACCCAAACCTGATCCTTATTTGACCGAGGCTAAATTTCAGGAACTACAGAATAAATTAGAAAAATTGAAGACTTATACTCGACCACGAGCCGCTGAAGAAGTTAAACGTTTGGCCGAAATGGGTGACTTTTCGGAAAATGTCGGTTACCAAGTGGCGAAAGGACGCTTGCGCGGACTAAACCAAAAAATTCTCGAAATTGAGGACCACTTAAAAAATGCCATAATTTTTCGCCCCAACAAAAACACCCAAGTTATTCAACTTGGGCATCAAGTTACCATTGAAAGTAATGGCCAGCAAAAAATCTATACAATTCTTGGTTCGTCGGAAACTGATCCGACCGCCGGGGTTATTTCTCATAATTCGCCGATTGGGGCCGCTCTTCTCGGCCACCAAGTAGGTGAAGTAGTCACAATTAAACTAACCAACAAAGAAAAGAAATTCAAAATTATTAAGATTTCTTAAAAGAGTAACCGCACTTCCCCTTGGTTAACCACTCTTTTTCGGTTCGGGGATATTTCCGACAATTAAGCGGTCTGACTTTATATATTGAACAATAAGTTTTACCATTTTTATCTTTGAGAAAGGGGCAACGAAAAGGCAAATGACAACACTTACCGCAGTTGGCACATTCCCCCTGTCTCAATTTGGAAACTGGCAATAAAGAAGTGGCTGTTCTCTTCAATTTAGCACCTAAACTATTCTTGGGCATATTTAAATCTTATCTTTTAAAAATTTCATTAGTCCGAGACGATGGCCCTCGGTTTCTCGATTTAATTTTTCTAAAACGGCGGTTATTTCCGGATTAACAGTCGAAAAAATATCAAAATTTTTCTTCTCAATCATTGATTGCTCTAAACTAAGGGCATTATTAAGCGCTTCTTTTATATCACTATTTTCGGCTTGTTGTAAACAGTCATCTATAAAATTACCGATGTAATCTAAAATCGCGGGTGCATTATCCGATATTTGCCAACTCTTTATTTCTTGATTAAAGCGAAAATCTAAATCAGCTAAAAGGGCGGCATGTCTTTTTTCATCTTTAGCGAGTCTCTCCCAAAGACTTGATTGCTCTAGAAACTTAGACGCGTAAACCGAATAAAGTTGAGAAATTTTATTTTCATTTATAGAAAATTGTTTTAAGAGGCTCATTTCCCCAGAGTGCTTTAACATTTTATTTTACCTCGTAAACAAGAGTAACTTCAACTTTTATCTCATTTTGTCCCGATTGAATACTTGGAGCGGCAATCGCGTCAGCGCCGGTAGATGATTCCATTTTGGCATTGGCATAACTATACATAATTGGGGGATTATAATCCGAGTTTTCCATCACACTTTTCACTTTACCTAATTTCATGCCCGATTGATTTGCGATTAAAACCGCCTTCTCCTTAGCTTTCTGAATGGCTAATTCTCTGGCTTGATTTTTTAAAGCAAATTCATCGTCAATGGTAAAATTAATATTACCGATTTGGTTCGCTCCTTTCCCAGTTGTTTTAGAAATAACATCACCGATTTTAGCCAAATCTCTAATTTTTACAGTTAAACTCTGCGTCACTTCATAACCAACCAATTCCTGCCCCTTATCATTTGTATAATTATATACGGGGCTTAAATTATAGTTAGAAGTTTTAATATCTTTTTCATCAATTCCAAGTTGCTTTAATTCATTCACAATTTCATTCATTTTATTTGTACTTTCCGTAGTTGCTTCGGCGGCTGTTTTTTTTGCACCTGTTTTAAGACCGACTTCAATATTGGCAATGTCTGCCTTGGCGTAAACAGTGCCTGAACCAGTAATAGAAAATCGGTCTTGCTCATTTGTTTTGTAAGCCAAAGATAGGGCCGTAATAACAATAGCGGAAATAGCTAAAATTAAAACTGTCGCTAAAAATACGTAAGATTTTTTCATATATTTAATTTCTTAGCAAATAAGTTTATTAATTATTATTTTACTTTTAAAGCAAATGGCTCTTCCGCGCAATTATTATTATCCGTGTTGCAACCAATTTGCATCCATTTATAAAATAAACTAGGCTTCATATCGATTGCAAAAATTACCTTTTTTATATTAGGAAATTGTTTAAGCGTGTTTTCTATTTCGGCAATAAATTCGGTACTGCCGCAACTAGCACTGGCACTAGGAATAAGTTCTCTAATGTCGCTTAAGTTAACATAAGCGATCTCATTTTCAGTTTTAACATTTTTGATAATATCCCGTGTTTTGTCGGAAAACCAAGAAATATACCCTAGAGATTTTTCCTCATTAGTCGGCCCTTTTACTAATTCCTGAAGAGCCACTTGGGCAAGGTCGCCGGTCTCGGGCAAGACCATTATTGTTCGCTCTAGTGGATAAACCTGACTGCAATCAATTGAATTAGGATTAAAATTACTATTATTATAAAAAACTTTTATAGTTGCCGATTCTTTTTTGACTAAATCCTGAGGACAGGAGGCAAATTCACAATTTGGGCCAGATCTGCCAACCGCTGAGCCATCAGGACAAATTTTCGCCTCGGCTGTACAGGCTACAGGTCTGGGGTTGGCTGGTGTTTGATCTGCGGGTGAAGTCGGCTTTAAACTGCAAGCACCTAAAAACGGAACAAACAAAAACAAAGCTAAACTTAGTATTTTTTTCATATAACTATAATTGCTCTTCTATCTTATCAAAATAATTATAAAAATTATAGTCGCCGCCTAACGATAAACCAACACCAAATTTCCGAGCGATAAGCTTTATTTTTAAAATGGCCACTATTTAAAATGTCAAAACCATTAGCCTTAAGCTCCTTCTTCATTTCCGAATAAGTCAAAATCGTAAAATGGCGCCTATCACTCTCTGATTCTGGATTTGGTCGTGCGAGCGGCAGAGTAATATAGCCGATGGCTTTGTTCTTTAGAATGGAGTGCAAATTTGAAAATAATTTTGGCCATTTCTCTAAAGGAATATGCATGAGAGTCGCCCCTGACCAAAAGGCACCATATCTTTTGTGACGCAAAAACTTATCCTCTAAAATATCGCCGACTATAAATTTCAATTGAGGATAACGCGACTGGGCAATTGCGATCATTTTTTCGCTAATATCTAAACCATCATATTTAAGTTTACGACCAATACCTAAGAATAAAGGAACATGAATACCGCTCGCACAACCGATATCAATGACTGACTCGCCTACTTTTAAATATTTAATAAATAAATTAAATTGCTTCTCATGATAAAAGGAGTCAGTTTTTCGGTCTGTCCAATTTTGCGCAATTTTATTATAAAACTCTTTTAAAATTTTATTGGGCATATATTATATTTCCATATTATTTCAAATTATATTAACTTTTTGCAGACTCATGATAGTCTTGTTCAGCATTTACCGCCCAAATATTATCCTTTGTTTTTATGTCATTAATAATATTTTCTACCGCAACCATTGCCGTCAGCATAGAGTGATCCTGATTATTATATTTATGCATACCATTGCGACCAATTAAAAAAAGATTTTCAAATTGATCAACGAAATTTCGGATAATATTAAATCGATCATAGCTACCAAAGAGGGCCGGATAAGCCTTTTTTACTCTAACGATTGTGCTATCTAACACTTTAGCCTTTTCAATTACGTTAATTTTAACTAGCTCGTCTATCGCAAAGGAAATAAAATCGGAATCAGATTTTTGCCAAAGCTCATCGCCCTCATTGCAGAAATATTCTAAACCCATCCAGACCGTTTTTTGATCTTTTACTAAATATGGACTCCAATTGTTAAATATTTGCAAGCGACCGATCTTTACTTCTGGCTCTTGAATATAGATCCAATTATCGGGAATAAGGTTGTTAGTTGTTTTTAAATTTGTTTTATTCTTAATTTTTAACTCGCTCAACAATAAACCAACCGTAATAAAATCACGATATACAAGCCCCCTGGCAACATCCGATACTTCAACTGGTGCCGCTGGATTTAAGGCAGTGATGAGCTCCTTGACAGGCATAGTTGAGAAAAAATAATCGCCTGCCTGACTTTTGATTTCACCTGTCTGAATATTTTTTACAGTAACTTCAATTATTTTATTCTCGGAAGATTTAAGACCAACTACCTCATGATTTAAATATATTTCCCCGCCACGCTCCTTGACAATATCAGAAACTTCATCCCACATTTGGCCGGGACCAAACTTAGGATACAAAAATTGTCCGATTAAACTCGTCTCTACATTTTTTTGAGACAGCGAACTCTTTCCTGAAATAATTTGCTTTAAATAATGAAAAACTGCTTTGGAAATTGAGAGCCCCTTAATCCTTTGCGCACCCCATTCAGGACTAATCTCGCTGCAAGGTACTCCCCAAAGTTTCTCAGTATAATCCTTAAAAAAAGTTAGATATAGCTCGCGGCCGAACCTATTAATAAAAAAATCTTCAAGCGATTTTTCCCTCTTAATCGGAAATATTTTAACGGTCAAATAACTCAAGACTATCTTAAACATTCTTACTAGGCCCAAATTATAAATAGTATTAGAGTTTAAAGCTATGGGATAATCAAAGAATTTCTTAAGAAAAAATATGCGCGAAAGCCTTTTGCGAATAAGTAAGACTTTGTCATTTTTTACATCGCCATCCCTTAAAGGTGGATTGCTAATTTCTTGCCCCTCGTTTAAATTTTGTATCGGCATTATATTCTGCCACCATTGCATAATTCGGTCTGATTTGGAGAAAAATCTGTGTCCACCCATATCCATTCTATTGCCACGGTAATTCACAGTTTTTGCTATCCCCCCCAAACAATCGCTCGCTTCAAAAATAATCGGTTTTAAATGCTTATCACTTTTTAATAACTCGAAAGCAGCTGTTAAACCGGCTGGGCCAGCCCCTATAATAACCACGGTTTTTTTTGCTTGGTTGTCCATATAAGAATATTATAATTAATATAATCCCCTTCCCGGTTTACTCAATAGTAAATATTATACACTAATTTAATCCGTTTTAATATTTTTATATCATCTAATTTACTGATTAAACTTAACAATCTGAGGAATTTAATATATAATACCTACGTAATTGAGCGTGCTCGTCAAAGACATTATGTTCAAAAATATTTATCTTAGGGATAAAACTTTATGGCTAATTTTTGGTGTCTTTTTTATTATAACTTTATGGGCGGTATCTAATCATATTCCTTGGCGTGATGAGGCGCAAAGCTGGTTGCTTGTTCGCGATCTCAACTTGCCTGAGCTTTTTAACCAGATGCCTTATGAAGGCTCTCCTCCTCTCTGGCATTTGCTCGTTTATCCACTAGCTAAACTCGGCTTACCCTATGTTTCGCAAGCTATTCTTCACTATTTATTAGCCCTCTCTCTTGTCTTTATTTTAATTTTCTTTTCGCCCCTTCCCAAGAAAGTGAAACTTATTCTTCCTTTTACTTACTATTTCCTATTTGAATACACGGTAATTGCACGTAATTATAATTTAACAGCGCTTCTTTTATTTATTATTGCTAGCGTTTATACCCTTCGCTTTAAACATTCGATATTATACGCCTCTCTAATATTTTTGCTCGCCTGGACGAATACTCATTCTTTGGCCATGGCTTTTATCCTGGCTAGTCTTTTTGTGTACGACTTAATAAAAGAACAGCACGATAATAAAAAATATTTAGTTGCTGTCGTTATTATGCTTTTGGGCGTATTTTCGGCCATTCTTATGCTTATTCCTCAAATAGACCAATATTCTGGTTTGACTTTTTGGGGGTTAACCTTCGCTGCCCTACCACTAGCCACGGCTATTATTCCTTTCTTCGTCAATCCAACCATTCCTATTCACTTGTCCCTATTTATAAGTTTACTCTGGCTACCGTTTATAATATTGCTTTTAAAAAGTTGGCACGCAAAAATAATTTTTTGCCTTCCCCTGGTCTGGCTAGAATTTATCTTTCTTTTCAAGCATTCTGGCGGCTTTCGTCATTATGGCCTCATCTTAGTATTTTTTATATTTGCCTGGTGGCTAGACCTGCTTATTATTAAAAGAAAAGCCTCTAACAAGGAGTCTTTAAATACAAGAATTATTTATATTACATTTCTTGTTTGTTTAGTTTTAAATTTAGTTTACGCGCTGAATTTCTTCTGGAATATCAATAATATTTTCTATTCCGGATCAAAAGAAATGGCTCAATATATAAAAAATAATAATCTCGATCAAGAAGAAATCGCAACTTTGCCCTCACCTTCAGGTAGCGCTCTTTTACCGTATTTACCAGGAAAAGAATTTTATCAATTAGATGCTCGAAAAAAAGGCAGCTTCCTCACTTGGAATAATGCTTTCTATATGGGGATGATCACCCCTTATCCCGTTCTAAAAAATTATTTACAGTATTATTATTCTTTGCCTGAAAATAAAGTTAAATCTGTCTTGTTTTTAACTACCATGCCCCCGGGATATGATCCTGAGCTAGAGTTCATATTTAAAAATTCTCGTGAAACTACCGTGGGAGATGAATTTTTTTATCTATACCGCCTTCAACTCAAGTAAATAATTATTGGAGATTAATTGTTGAATAAAATTAAATCCTTTTCGAATAATTTCGCTGATAATTTATAAATACTATAGGTAATAAAGAAAGCACCAAGAACATCAATCGAGTAGTGAAGATGGCCCATTAAAACAATACAGCCAAAAAATATAGACGAAGAAATAAAAAATATTCTTAATGGTTTATTATCCCAAAAAATCAAAGCCATTAAAAAAGGCAAACCGGTATGACCGGAAAAAAATAGATCTCCATAGTACGTAAAGAAAGTAAAAATTTGCGGTGCGTCAATTACGAGGTGTGATGGGAAAATACCGATGTGTGTTATGCTTATAAAAATTGAGCGGATAAAGACAAAAACGGCAATCGATTTAATCATAAAAGGTATTGTTTGCGGTTTTGATAAAGTCAAAAAAAATACAAAAGTCCAAAATATAATCGGGCCGTAAATATATATGCCATCAACATCAAATACCGGAATATTACTTAAAACAATATCGGAGACATAATTGCTCATTGAAGAATTAGCGTATTTGCTAGCATAAAAATTTAAGATAAAACTGAAAGATAAATATATTAAACCGGTGATTATGCCGTAGACCCAAATTTTATTTCGCAAACATGCTTTATAATTAACTAACATATAGCGCTATTTAATAATTACTAGTTCTAAATCTCCCAATATTATTTTATAATTTTATCACATAACCACGGGATATAAAACAACCCCCGAATTTCACCTCGGGGGTTTTTAAAATTTTAAATTCGCGGGATTCCACTTATAAATGCGATTAACCAAACTAACCAGGCAAATAAAGAAAGGTAATGAAAACACCTCTCCGTCTGACCATGATATTTTAGAGCCATAAGTGCCCAAAATAAGTGCAGTCCCATTATCATTAGGGCCGCATACCCCGATAGACTATGAAGGTTAAGCTGAAATTTTATACATGCCTGACAAAACATCAGGCATGTTCCAATCAAATCGCAGATAAAGGCGGAGGCAAAAACCTTGACCATCCAAGCCCTTAGCCCACAATTGATAAGTTTTTCAGACCAAATTGCGATGGTATATAAAATCAGAGCGAAAAAAATAAATATAATAGCTACTATTGGCATGGTGTTTCGGGATTATTTTTTTATGTTAAAGACCTATTGGTTTAATGTTATTTTAACATCAAAATAATCTAACATATATATCTATAATAATCAACTAGAAATTAGGCATATCTAACAAAAAGCCCTGATTATTTACATTCAAGGCTTTTTTGTATCTTATTATTTTTTATTCGATCAATTCCCTCTTATTCTCTTGCTTGTCCATTCGGTTGATCATCTGACTGGACGGTTGGCGCGGCTGGTACTATTTCATCAGGAATCATTATTAATTGAGAAGCGACGTCCTGAGTGCTCGTAGACGTGCTACCTGTTTGTAAGGCAGAACAACTCTTCAAATCAGTTCTATATGCCTCAAAGGTAGCCTTTTTTTCTGTTTCCATGGCAATATTTATTTCTTTTAAGCTCTTTTGAAAAGTATCAACGCATACTTTATTAGCATCAGCTTGCGCTTTGGCCGTCGTCTGGTCTAGCGTTGCTTTTTGGCAAGTGCCTCGAGCGTCAATCGCCGAAGATACTTTCTGGGCATGATTGTTTGTGCTTGTTTTGGCGGCAGTATCTTTTTTATCAATTGCATCTTTAACGCATTGAGCGGCCGCGGGCGTTACATAAACCGGTTTAGGCTGATTAATGACTGGTTTTTGATTATTATCTTCTTTGCCATCCTTGCTCCCCTTGCCTTCTTTATTTTCTTTTCTAATTCCCCAAAGCGCCGTGCCAACCTTTTTGATTTTCTCGAATAATGAAATTTCAGCTGGACTAGAAATCTTCTCTAGAGTTTGATTGGTACTAGAAGAAGTATTCTGTTGGTTAGCCCCCTGGCCGTTTGGTTTAACTGCATTGGGCTGGCTTGCATTAGTCTGCCCTGGCTTTTGATTGTTTTGAGGCTTTCTAACACCAAAAAGAGCGGTTCCTATTTTCTGTATTTTCGTAAACAAACTCATTTGCCCGGGATTTGCAATTTTTTCTAAAGATGAGGTGGCGTTAATATTAGCTCTTGGTTGGATTAGTTCATTTTGACCAGTCATTAGCTCTTCGGCAAGCACAATGCCTCCAAAGGCAAAAACGAGCGAAAAGATGATTAAACTCAGTAAAAATTTTTTCATAATTTTGTAATTTAATTATATTTTTTATTAAATCAATTTGTATTATAAATATATTATATAATTTAAGCATTATTTAATCAATATCGCCCGCGAAATTTTAATTTTTACGACACCCCGCCCAAAAAAGGAATAGCTAACCTCTTTCTAATTGTTTCACCCCTAAATAAATCCTCTTTCCTCTCCGCTGCTTTTTGGCGGTCGCCTTCATGTTGCGCCCTCGTCATTGCCGAGAAACTCGAGCCGAGAAATAAAGTATGCTTACCATAACGTTTCGCAATCCCATCAATACTACCAAATATTTTGGAAATCTTTTCGGCGGTGGCGACTTCATTAAATAAATCGGCTTGGCGAGAAATATTTTCAGACAAATCCATAAGAACTATTCCGGTAGCACGAAATAAGCGATTTGACGAAAAAATAGTATCGAAATACTTATCAATCATTTTAATAATCTCAATGGGGTTATCGGTCGGACGAATAAGCTTAATTTCGTATCCTTGATAACGAAAATCCTGCGTTTTTAAAAAGAAAAATATTTTTTTAGTGGCTAGCTTATAGCGACGTAATTTTATACATGAGTTCTCGGCGTTTTTTGAGAGCTGGCTAAAGACGTATTCTCTCTCGCTTGAGGGCGGCGTAAAAGTTTTAGTTTTACTAATTGATTGATAACTATTTTTTTTACCAGGATCAACTTTATAAACCATCCGCCCCCTTAGCTCCTGCCAGATTTCTTGATGGGGTTTAGTTAGATTGCTTCTAATCCAATCTATATCCTTCTCGGCAAACTGAAGAGCGGTTTGAATTCCGTATTTATTTAGATAAGCCGTAGTTTGCGGTCCTATCCCCCAAACTTTATCAATACTTAGTTTAGCCAGATATAAATGAATATCTGGCCCGGGAATAATCGTTAGACCGGATGGCTTCTTCCATTTAGAGCCTAGTTTAGCGAGAACTTTTGTCGGCGCAAGACCCACGGAAAAAGTAAATCCCAATTCACTATCTAATGCTTCTTTAATTTTCTCCGCCATTTTTTCATAGGACATGTTTAGGGGCCGTTGCAGACCCGATAAATCAGCAAAACATTCATCGATGCTATATTCCTCAACGTCGGGCGTAAAGCGACGCACAATACTAAACATTCTTAAAGAGTATAAACTATAAGTTTCATAATCTGATGGTAAAAAAACTACCTCCGGGCAAATCTTTTTAACTTCGCGAAGCGACATCGCTCGTTTTACTCCCCGCGCTTTAGCTTCGTAGCTTAAAGAAGAAACAATCCCTCGTTCAAGACCAGTCACAACCGGCTTCCCTTTTAATTCGGGGCGACGGGCTACTTCGCAAGAAGCAAAAAAACAATCGCCATCAACATGCAAAATCGCTTGAGGAAATGACGCTAAATTAAGAGGCATAATTAATATTTTCTAATGACGGCTTTAACTACGGCCGCGATTTTTAATTCTTCTTTGGGGTAAATAATCGGAAAACTATCATTAGCCGGCTCCAAATAAATTCCTTGCTTGCCTTTTCTTAAATATTTTATAGTCCACTGATTATCAATTTCCGCGATAACAATATTACCCGGCGCAGCCGTTAAACTCCGATCAACTAAAACCATATCACCAGGCAAAATACCAGCATCTTTCATTGATTCGCCGCTCACTTTCAACATATAAGTCGCCTCTTTATTATTTATTAAAAAATCATCCATGCTCATCGTGTCCGCAAGTTCTTCTTCGGCCGGAGACGGAAAACCCGCTTCAACTTGCCCCAAGACTCTAAGTTCGCCATAAAGATTTTTAGGAATAAGCCTTCCCTTTGCGTCTTTACTTAAAAAATTTTCCTCTTTTAACTTATTTACCAATTTAAAAACCGCATTTTTAGATTTAAAGCCTAAGAGCGCCATTACTTCGGCGTAGTTTGGCATCCGTCTATTCTTGCGATAAAAGCGCACGATTTGTTTTTTATATTTTTCAATCATAAATTTTAACTTACTTATATAGTATAGTAAACATTTGTTCACCTGTAAAGGAAGAGGTTCCCTGCCTAAAACATTATAAAAAAACCTGACATCTGCCAGGTTTTTAATATTTAACTTAATTTAAATTATATAAATAATAACCAGACGGAACTCGCTGCAATCATAAATATTACGGCGACTAAAAATTTTAAGGCGAATTTGCCACTACCCTGAAGATAAGAATAAACTGTCTTGCTTAGTAAATTGGTCGCATTGACCAATAAAAAAGTAATAAAAGCAAATTCAAAGGTAATTGATTGGCCAGCCATTTCTGCCAAGTTAACTAAAATAGCATCAATCCCAGCGAAAGAGGCAATAATTGAACTAATAATGAAACCGGATTGACCAAATAAAATCA
>Ga0247841_10006937_pt1 | contig 17125 bp, 12 predicted proteins | sample LaCruzMarch2015__2_FD_192410 | JGI IMG/M metagenome (GOLD analysis project Ga0247841, IMG submission 192410) | Freshwater microbial communities from meromictic Lake La Cruz, Castile-La Mancha, Spain - LaCruzMarch2015_18m | ecosystem: Environmental > Aquatic > Freshwater > Lake | place: Spain... | reverse complement strand
TTTTATCTTTAACAGTGAACTCTGTCTTAAAGAGGTTGTCATCCCGAACGAAGAGAGGGATCTCCAAAGACGGTAACGAACAAGAGATTTCTCGCTACGCTCGAAATGACAAACGTGGTAGTTCCCGAATCCTGAACAGTGAACTTTGAACCTTATCTTGGTCTTTCCTTCAGCCTTCAGCCTGCCTTTCCCCCCTTCACCCTTTCCCCAACGCCGATTTGACCGAAACCCCGTCAATCGCGCCGAGTTTCCCGGTCAACGCGCCCAATTCGTCGGTCGTCGCGTCAACGATGAGCGTTATGACGCAACAGTTCTTTTGTGCGTAGGGAAGCCCCATCCGCGCGGCGATAATCTCCCCGAAGGTGGAAAGAACCGTATTGACTCTCCCCGCCGCCTTCTTCCGGTCGTGAATGATGATCCCGACAAATCCCAATCGCTTTTCCATCATCCCCTCTTGGTTGCATTCTACCAATGCGCGATATTGGATAGCTGTTTGAGTTGTGCTAAAAAGTCCTGTGGAGGGACGCGCTTCGCGCGTCCGCAATGCCAGCCAGAGTGGCATTGCTCGCCGCACCGACGACTGTCGGTACCTTCACACCAAGCTACGTTGGTGAGGAGGAGCTGGTTGACAGCATTTCGTCAACAACCCTTGGCGAAGACGGGTCGCGTCCGCAATAGTGTCATCACTCAATTTTGCATCGCGTCCGCATCACCATTCCGGTTCAAAACCACCCGTTCGTCCTGAGCCTGTCGAAGGATCGAACGGTATGCATCAAAGATATTGAGTATCCGTTCATGGTTCGATGGTTCGGCAGGCTCACCATCACCACGAACGGTAGTCTGCAATACTCAATTTTATACAACCATGAACGTTTGGCTGATGTTTGTGCAAAACAAAAAACCCGGCTTTGCCGCACACTCTGCGGCAAAAAACCGGGGGATAGACTACTCTCCGTCCCCTTGAGGTCAGAGCAGAAGCTCCTCACCGCAGGTTGAGATATTATACTCTTTGCGCGCGACATCAACAACAGCTATCCGGAACTATTCAGCATCTGGTTAAGATTGTTGCAGGCGTAGCCCGGTCTCCTTAGAAAGGCAGTCGCCGGCTTAATCGTATGGTACTACCGGTCTATCGTTCGAGAAACCCCGTTGTTGATGCTGTTCCGCACCCGAATGAAAGGTGCTATACTTATCCAATCGGAAGCACATCCTGATTGCATACTCTGAATTAGGTACTGATTCGCGGCTCACCGACAAGAGAGTAGGAACACGTGGTTCAAACGAAGCTCCGCTCAGCCCGATGTCAAGTACCTAAAACATGGAGGTGCTGGAATGAGCATTAATATTCGCAGATCACTCAAACAGTTTATTCCTCATTTATTGCAGGCCCGAAAAGATTGTTTAAACGAGGCCGATACCGTTCTCCGGATATGTCGATTTTTCGAAAAGGTACTCGGCTACGATGGCCTCCAGGATATCAGCCGTGAAGCTCAGTTCAAACGTAAGTACATCGATATCTGCCTGAAAGTTGATGGCAGAGTTCGTCTGCTAATCGAAGTTAAAGCAGCAGACCAGCAACTTCGTGACCGTCATATCGAACAGGCACAAACATATGCCGCCCAGAATAACTATCGTTGGGTATTACTGACAAATGGTGTTGAATGGCACCTTTATCATCTCACTTTTGAGGAAGGCATTGAATACGAGCGTGCCTTCATTGTTTCTCTTGAAGAAGAAGGGGAACTCGATGATGCTGTTCAAAAACTTAGTATTCTCCATAAACAATCGATCCAGAAAGGGGAACTTGAACTGTTTTGGGAAAAGACTACAGCTCTCTGTGCAGGTTCCATAGGTAAAGCGTTATTCAGCGAAAACGTTTTAAGACTTCTTCGTCGGGAACTTCGCCGCAAGACAGGGTTACTTATCGACACCGAAGATTTGGCCAAGTCAATTCATGAAATGCTTTGTACAGAAGCACGGGAACAAATTGGCCCAATGCGCATTCGTAAACAACGACGTGTTTCCTGTAAGCCAAACCAAGTAGTAGTACAGACGCCCGCTCCTATTGTGCCCCCCATCGTTTCAGATACAAAGGATAAACCTATTCCCCCGGTTTCCCAAGGATAGCAGTGAAAACGGATAGGCCTTCGACCCGCCGTTCATCGAGAAACCATTCGTTGTCGGCACTGGCAGACTCTAACGACTAAAATAAAGTAGTCGGCTATTCAAACCGGTCTGATTGTTTTGCTGTGCCCACCACCAACAGGCGAATTTGAACCGGTTCGCTGGTGGCGGATTGACCATTTTGTATTAGGCAACAAAGAAGAAAACAGAGAGAGGCACCTATGGCCAAAGTCGACCAGTTAAGATGTCCGCGGTGCGGTACCTGTTACGAGGGAGATGCAACGGTGTTCAAAGTCCAGACAATGGTCTGTGAAAATTGCGGAGCCACCACAACGTTGCTTGAGGAAAACCCTAACGGCCTTCTTCCCCCACTTCCCCGATTGTTGGCACTCGCAGGAACGATCCTTCTTTGCCTCGTTGCAATTCGCTCTTCAATCTTCGTGATTTTTGCCCTTGTTGCCTTGGTATATCTCGCAATCGATATCTTGCAGGGGCACAAAAAACAACGCTCCGACCATATCGTTTTGTGGGACCGCCTCAGGAATGCATACACCGAACTGGATACGTCAAACAAACGATTGACTGCTGATCTGGACCATACGAAACAGTCCCTCACCGAACTGGATACATCAAACAAACGATTGACTACCGATCTGAACCAGACGAAACAGTCCTTCGCTGAACTGGATACGTCAAACAAACGATTGACTACCGATCTGAACCAGACGAAACAGTCCCTCACCGAACTGGATACGTCAAACAAACGAGTGACTGCTGATCTGGACCATACGAAACAGTCTCTCACCGAACTGGATACGTCAAACAAACGATTGACTGCTGATCTGAACCAGACAAAACAGTCCCTTGTCGAAAGCTTGAACCGCTACGAGCAAATCGCGCCTGAACGACGAGATAAACTCGCAGAGGAGATTGTCACTCAACAGAAGACTCTCTGCTTGCTTGGCGACCTGGCCACAATGACTGTGGAGAAGGACAAATTGCAGGCAATCATCAAAGAACTAAAAGCTCGCATCGTCTCGTTCGAGGAAGAGGAACTGCTCCAATCCTTCGGTTTTCACAAACCACTGTATGACTGTTCAGATTCAGCGGCATACCGGCAACTTCTGGAGAAGATTCGGGAGAAACAAAAAGAAATGGTGCAAGAACATAAAGCCCTCCATATCGAAACTACCTTTAATGACAAGGCCGGCGGAAAGAAGATTGCCAAGAACCTTGAGAAGTTGATTCTCCGGGCATTCAACGACGAATGTGACGTGGCAATCGACCAGGTTACATTCAGTAACCTCGATGCTATTACAACCCGCATCACAAAGGGGTATCAGCAACTGAATGACCTGTGCCAAGTCGTTGGAATCAGCATCTCACAAGCATACCTAAACACTAAGATGGAAGAGCTTGATGTGTGCTACGAGTACCAAAGAAAACTCAAGGATGAGAGAGAGGAGCAACGAAAGATTCGGGAACAAATGCGCGAACAAGCAAGACTCGTAAAGGAGATCGAGGATGCTCGGAAGAAGATCGAGAAGGAGGAGGCTCACTTCAACCAAGTCATCGCCGAATTGCAGGCGCGCATGGAAGCCGCTGCCGCTTCAGAGAAAGCACAGTACGAAGCCAAGCTTCGTGAATACCAAGAGCAACTGGCAGCCGTACAGAAGGACAAGGAGGAAGTTGCATTCCGCGAGCAGAGTACACGTGCCGGTTACGTATATATCATATCCAACATAGGAACATTGGGCGAAAATGCCTACAAAATCGGCGTAACACGCCGCCTTGATCCGCAGGAGCGCATTGACGAACTCGGGGACTCCTCAGTACCATTTGACTTCGACGTTCATGCCATGATTTTCAGCGAAGATGCACCCTTGCTTGAAGCGGCATTGCACGAGCATTTCGCAAACCGTGCGATCAACAAGGTGAACCGCCGCAAGGAGTTCTTCCGTGTCCATCTGGATGAGATAGAGGAGGTCGTGAGAACACACCATAACAAATTAGTTGAGTTTACGAAGATTGCCAAAGCCGAGGACTACCGACTCACTTTAGCTAAAGAACGGGCAATCGCTCCGGACGTTACTCCCCAAGGAACTGCCTGATGAATCAAATACAACAGCGCGGATTCTCGGCTTGGCAGTGTATACTGCTGTTCCTATCCATCTATGTTCTCGTGGCGCTCTTCGTCGAAGCTGTGTTCTCTCTGCCAATGGAGGTGTCGCGATTGCTGAGTGTGGTTGATGCCGCAGTGTGCGTGGTGTTTGCCGCTGACTTCTTCCTGCAACTGAAGGCGGCCAAACGGAAGTCAGCCTATCTCAAGTGGGGCTGGATTGACCTCATTTCGAGTATCCCGAGCTTGCCATTCCTCCGGATTGGTCGGTTGGCCCGCATTATCAGAATTTTGCGGTTACTCCGTGGCGTTCGGTCAACCCGTATTATTATCATCGATCTGTTTGAAAACCGATCTCGTGGCACATTCGCCACGGTTGCACTGATCACATTCGTGCTAATTGTATTTTCGTCTATTGCCATACTCACTGTGGAGACAGCCCCCGAGTCTACGATCAAGACCGCGGAAGATGCCCTGTGGTGGTCGCTTGCAACAATCACTACTGTCGGCTACGGTGACGTCTATCCCAGAACAACCGTTGGACACATTGTGGCGGCCATTTTAATGGTTGCTGGTGTGGCTCTCTTTGGCACGTTCACCGCGACGGTCGCATCGTTTTTCGTGCAACAAGATATGAAACCCGAAGAAGATAAGTCGGATATGATCCTTCGACAACTTGGTAGCCTATCGGAGCGTCTGGAACGGATGGAGAGAACAAAGAACTGCCAATCAGAAAGTCAATCTTCGGAGCCCGCCACACGCTCTCCTCAAGGGTGAATTGCCAGTTTGCTCCAGAAAAATAGATGAAGTCATCGTTGCCTTTCCTTCAGTCTGAATTCCTTCCACCGGCGCATTAAGCCCATCATTCAAGGAAGAATATCTGGTCCACCATTCCGGAGCCCCCTCCCGGAGATCGCCGGAACCGGATTCAAAATAAGGGGCCATCCGTTTCTGCCACCGCTTGTTCACCTCGGTCTCGCCCACCTTGCGCAAAGCCCCTTCGGGATCTTCCGCTTCAAAGTATCCGATAAGCAGACCGTCCGGCCGCAGAAAGAGAGAGATAAGGGGTCAGCCCTCCACTCTTGACAATTTTTCCAGGGATTGCAACAGACGGTCTGTTTCTTTGTCTATTTTCCTCACCTTGTCCAGCCGCCGGCATATCTGGCAGACCGCGCTGTCCTTCATCCCGCCGAAATAGTCCGCAATCTCGATCAACGTATTACCCGTGTACTTTCGTGACAGGTAGATTGCAATCTTTCTCTGTTGCTTTGTATCCTTAACTTTCGGTTTCACCCATTGTTCTATTTCCGCAATTCCCGGTCGCTTCTTCATCAGATTGAGCTGGGGTTGATCCCGATCCACGGCCCGGTCCGACAGGAAGGTTTTCCGGACCCAATCCGTGAACGTATCCCCTCCCAGAACCAACCCGCCCTGTATAAGTTTCCCCATCCGCTTCTTATCGTTCTTCGGGCTTTCTTCCACGAATTTCCGATACAACTCCCTCGCCTCGCTCTTGTTTTCCGAGAACATCCCGAGGATGGTTCCCGTCGTGAGGATATTGTCCGGCTTCCCTTTTCCGATGAATCCCCGGTAACTCGTCCAGTCGTATTCTTCCGGTTTCTCCACGATATGGGCCCGCACCGGATTCATGTGGATATACCGGGACAGTTCATGCAGGTACGAGTCCTTCTCCACCAGAATTGCTTTATATCTCCCTTGGAACAGGTGTCCGATCCGGTGGTGACGTGCGTTATAGTAAGCGGTGTATCCGGAATTCAGGTATTGGATGGCGCGGGTATTGTTGGCCTGCGAGGTTTCCACCAGGAGGTGGTAATGGTTCCCCATCAGGCACCATGAGTGAACAATGATTCCGTGACGGGCAATGGTTGCTTCCATGCAGGACAGGAACTTCTCACGGTCCTGCTCGTCCGAAAAGATCGCCCGGGCTTCGTTGCCCCGGGCCATGACATGATATATTGCTCCAGGATACGAGATTCGCAGAGGGCGTGCCATGCCGGAAGAATATCATCCGCCTCCTGTTTTGTCAAGAGTGGAGGGCTGACCCCTTATTCAAGAAAAAATATCTGGTCCACCCATTCCGGGGCCCCCTCCCGGAGATCACCGGAACCGGATTCGAAATAGGGGGCCATCCGTTCCTGCCACCGTTTGTTCACCTCGGTCTCGCCAACCTTGCGCAAAGCGCCTTCCGGATCTTCCGCTTCAAAATATCCGATGAGCAGACCATCCGGCCGCAGAAAGAGGGAATAATTTTTCAAGCCGGCATCCCGGATGGCGGCACGCATCTCCGGCCAGACCGGTTCATGCACCTTCCGGTACTCCTCAACCTTGTCTTTCCGAATTCTCAATAAAAAACAGACCCGTTTCATGTCTTCCTCCGAGAGTGGGGAAAAGGGTTCGGGGTTCAGAGTTCAGGAAAAACAAGATTCCGAGTTCTGACTCTGATTTCTACACTACAATACCGTTCATGGTTCGATGGTTCGGCAGGCTCACCATCACCACGAACGGAAATTCTCAATATCGGACGCGCGAAGCGCGTCCCTCCAGAAGACCTGTCTTGGTCTTCCCATCAGCCTTCAGCCATCAGTCATCAGCCAGCTTTGCTCCCCATCTACCTTCTACCGCTTTTCTTCCCTGAATTCTGTCTCTCATGATCGAAACGCCGCGGACAAAAACATCCTCCACATCGAGACGATACTCCCCGGGCCCGCCGCCGATATTCCCGACGACAAAATCGGCCCACCATCCCCCCCGCAGGGCGCCGCTTTCCAACTCGAGGCCGCCGCGGTCCCGGAGCATCGCCGCGATGTTCGTCGAGCAAATACGCGCGGCTGAAAGGACCGCCTCGTCGAAGGAGAGCGCAGGATGGCGTTCATACCATACACCCGGCAGTTCCTTCGTGAGATGGGAAAGGATGTTGCCGAAGGCGCGGTCCATCGTCAGAATACTGGAAAAGAGGGTGCGTTTTTCCTTTCCCTTGACATACACATATCCTTCTTCTTCGTTGATGACACCCGGAATGCCGTTGATGACAAACTCGCGGATCCCGGAAGCCTGGCTGAGGAACATCGCGTCGGCGACCGCCATCACCCGTTCCGCCCCCTTGCGCGCGATGACGTCCCGCACATAGGAGGGCGCGACGTGGATATTGTCCATGATGATTTCCACGAACAGCGGAAGCCGCAGGACCGCCTCGAGCGCGCCGCCGCCGTCGAACGATTTGTAGGAATGGCCGGTGGGACCGTTGAGAAAATGGATGCAGTATTTGAGCCCGGCATCGTATGAAGCCCGGAACTGGTCAAACGTCCCGTTGGTATGTCCGGCGCCGACGGATATCCCCCGCGCGGCAAGGTGTTTGGTAAGCCGGCAGGCCGCTTCACCGTAGTCCGGAACAACGTTGACCAGCCGGATGACGCCGGTCTCGTTGAGACGGTCGAAGAATTCCCGGTCCGGCGGGCGGATGTAAGCGGGGTTCTGCGCCCCGCTCATTTCCGGATTGATGAACGTCCCTTCGAGACATCCGCCGGCGATGCGGCTTCCGTCGCGGCCGTTGCCCGAAGAATCCATGTATTCCCTGAGCATCCGCCAGCAGAAGCGGAGACGCTCTTCGGGCGCCGCCCACGTACCGGGAAAAAGGGTGGTGACGCCGGTCGAACCGCGCAGGGCCGCGTACCGCGGCAGGTCTTCCCGATAGATATCCTCGGAAAGAAGGAACTTCGCGGTTTTCGTATCATACCGGCCGGCGGTGAACTCGAATCCCCCGGCTCCGTGGGTGTGGATTTCGATGAACCCGGGCAGAACATACCGTCCCCTCACATCGAGCGTTTCCGCGCCGGACGGGGTTTTTTTCGCAAATCGGACGATCCTGCCCCCGACAACTTCCATCGCGCCGGATTTGATGCCGTCCGGCGTGACAAACTTCCCGTTCATGATCCACATTTCATTCTCCTCATCAGGATGCTTTGGTTTCCATCACGATGATTGCATACACATCCAGCGTCTCCAGCACAATCTCCACCATTCCGTCTTCAACGCGACGGGAGAACTTTTCGTACGATGCGCTGTCGGGTGTGAGAACGCGAACTTCCTTCACGTTCCCCGCCAACCGAACGCGCAATGTTATGTCCGTCACCGGATGATCGTGCAAGTTCACCAAGTGTGCGTAAAGACGGCCGGTCCCGGGCTGACGGTAGTAGTTCGCGATCACTCCGCGTTCGGCCTCGACGGCGAACGTCGGGGGACCGTCCAGCAACCACGCCAGCGCCGCGCGAAGTTCGCCGGCTTTCTCCGGCACGCGCCAATTGGTCAAATCCAGACCGAAGTTATAGGTATGGTCGGGATTGAGCAGACTCGGCTGGCCGGCGGAATCAACCAGTTCAGGAATATACATGACCCGGCCCTTGCCGGCCCCGCACCGCACCCAGCCTTCCTTGTCCTCAATAATCTCCCTGCCCGGCTTGATCGGATCGTTGGCCCCGGCGATGTGCTGATCAAACGCCAGTCCGGCCATCTTCACCGAAGGCGGCAGGACCGCCCGGAGGCCGAAATCGTTCCGGCGGCGGCCCCACCCGTCCAGGCTCGATGTCTGGCCGGTGACGAGCAGGCTTCCGCCCCGCTCCACAAACTGCACGAGTTGCGCGCACTGCGCGTCGTCAAGAAACGCGAGGTTGGGGAGCGCCACCACGCGCGTGTCGGCCGGCCATGCTCCCAGCGCGATATGGAACGGAACGCGATCCTCGATAAGCAGTTGCTCCAGTCGCATCGCAGTCGCGTAGGTAATCGGCTCGGCAAAGGCCATCGCGCGCGACTCGCGCCAGACGGCGACGTCGGTGACCGGTTCGAGCCCCTGAAAATGGACCCAATTTTTCTTGAACCAGTCCGCATAATACCGTTTCACACCGCCGTTCCAACGGAAATCATCGTAACAGGCGAACGAGAATCCCATGCAGGCCGTGCGGCCGCGGTTGAACGCGGCGGCATGCGACAATTGCCGGCGCAGGTTCCGCTCGGACGGCCCGTGTTGCATGTAATTCCAGAGGAAGGCCCCCGTGTTGGTCACCATCTTGTGTTGGCGCACGCGCTGGAGGATCTCGCCTTCAGGCCGGATCTGTGCCTGAAACCCGTCTTCGTTGCCCATCATGTCCACATATTGGCAGTACGTCTCGGGATCGAAACCGGCCAACAACGCACAGTTCTCCCGCACCCCGAGACCGTTGTTGCCCATAATGATCACGTCGGGATTCAACTCGTATGTATATTCGGAAATGATCCGCGCGACACGCGCCGTCCAAGTGCAACGGAAGCTGATCCATTCCTGCCACACCGGATCACTCACCCGGTCCGTGGGGATCGAGGGCAGGAACATCTGGCCCGGCGGCTCGATGCCTTCGAGACACGTATGGCCGAAGCGGCGTTTGCAGACCTTCGGGTCATCACCCCAGCGGCGCTGGAGGAACGACGTGAAATCACGCCGGCAGGCGTCGCAACGACAGGCGCCGGCGGTCTCCATCCCGCCGACTTCGAACCCGTCGAGGTGCAACATGTCCACGCCGAGCCCGGTGATCGCGCGATGGATGGATTTCTTGAACATCTCGAGGTTGCCGGGCTTGTGAAAACAGACGTCCTTGCGCCATTCCTGGGGGCCATAACGCGACACGCGTCCGTCGGCCTGGCACGCGAGCAGATCGTTCGTCTTCAGTCGCTCCGTGAAGACCTCCGAGTAAATATTGTCCGCGCGGATGTACACACCGAGACGCAACCCGTGTTTTTTGCAGTGCGCCGCGAGCTGTCGTTTGAGAACGAACTCCTCCTCGTCCACAAAGTAGTTCTTGTCGTATGCGGTAATAACGAGATTGGCGCCGATGGCGAGGATTTCCTTCACGAATTCTTCGCTGTGTTCATAGGCATAGAATTTTTCGTCATCCACCTGCGTCGTGCCGGTCCGGCGGCGATGAAACAACGGTTCCCATGCGCCGACGAGGGCGAGAGATTCGTTGAGCATCCAGGCGGGCCGTTTTCTCCGTTTCGGAATGTCGGACAGAAACCGTTCGTCAACCAGGGCGCCGTTGAGTGATTCGATGGATTGTTGTGTGGACATCACTTGCTCCTTTTCAGTGGTTCCCGTCATGGATGAAATCAATCTTCCACGGCAAGAAGACGGCAGGGCGTCTGAACCGCTCCCGGGATACGCAAGGGAATGGCGCAGATTTTGATTCGTTCCTTCGTTATTCTGTCCAGATGGGCGGGAATACAGACACACGTAATGCCGGCTTTAAACGTCTCCACGAAAATACCCCGGCTGTCCGCGTGGTTTTCATAGACATTGGAGACAAAAAGATTGATCTTTCGGGAAGCAACCCACCGGACGGCCGATTTGCCGTAGAAAGGCGCTTCGGCGGCCTGTTCCGGCAGGGAGATATCCCAATCGTCCACGATGATGAGAAGTCCGGGCGTCATGACCGGAACGCCGGCGGCCTCAAGTTCTTGTCCGGCGATCTCCCGGGGCAGACCTTTCCGTTTCAGCCGGATGACGGTGGTTTCCACCATCAACAGCTTCTCCAGCGGACAGTTGGCCGCGTTCAGCCCGTCGTCAAACTCCTCAAAGTGGCCGGGAAAATCAACGTAGGTGCCGGACATCGAGGAAAGTTGCAGATCGTCGTAGATAACGGCCTTGTAACGATCTCCTTCCGGCATCTGAATTTCCGCAGTGAGATCTATGATCTTCATGGCATCATCCTTTTTTTTGGGTTGTGATACAGGGCCTGATTTGCCCTTGGCCTGAATTATTCATGTTGTGTCCATTCATGGTTCGACGGTTCGACAAGCTCACCGTCACCACGAACGGAAACAATACTTGCCAATCCGGAGATTGGCATTCCCGGCACCATCACGAACGGAAGTCCGCACTCTGGATGAAATTGTTCCAGCATGAGATTTCTCGCTGCGCTCGAAATGACAAATTTGGTTATACCGTCATCGCGGACGCGACCCACCTTCGGCGAGGCAAGCGGAGCGCGTCCCTCCAAAGGATTCCTTCCTGGTTTTTCCATCAGCCTTCAGCCATCGGTCATCAGCCAGCTTTGTTCCCCTTCTACCATCCACCCTTCTACCGCCTCTCGTTTCTTCCCTGAACCCCGAATCCTGGATTCTTCGTATCAGGATTTCCCCGGATCGGGGATGGTTACAAACTTGTGTTTTTGAGCGGAGATCCTGCTGTATTCCAGATACGCCTGAACCCTTGCCCCGACGTCAAAACCCGCCTGTCCCTGTTTGCCGCTTTTGATGGCCTCAATAAACCGTTCATACGTGTTCGGGACCTTCGGACACTTCACCGGTTTCCAGACGGCGGTATTTCTATTTTTCTCCCCGAAACAAACACGAAGTTGCTCTGCAACCGGACGGTCAAGATTGAGATCGAGCGATCCCTTGTCCCCATAAACCCGCAACGCCACCGTGTTGATGTGGCCGGTCGCCCAGCGGCTGGTATGCAAGGTCCCGACGGCGCCGTTTTGAAAACGGACGTTCATCACGGCACTATCGTTTGAATCGAACACATATTCGCCGATACTCTTTCGCCCTTTATCAAAGGTTTTTAACACACAATTCAGTTCCGCAATCCCGCCGACGACGAAACTCACCAGATCGTAAAGATGCACGCCGACATCGCCCAGTTGTCCGGCGCTCCCGTGCTTTGTGCTCAGACGCCAGAGAAACATCGGACTGGTTTTCCAGTCACCCCAGGCTTTTGATGTAAGCCAGCTTTGGAGATAACTTCCCTCCACATGGATGATCCGGCCGAGCTTTCCCTCCCGGACGAGTTCGGCGGCCCGTTGGGTTCCCGCGGCATTCCGGTAGGAGAAATTGACCGCGGTGAGCACCTTCTTTTTGCGGGCGGCCCGGGCCATCATCCCGGCATCCGCGAGCGTGGTGGCAAGCGGCTTTTCGCACATCACATGCAGACCCCGGCTGATCGCCAGAAGGCACGGATCCCGGTGGGCGATGTCGTTGGTGACGACGGAGACCGCGTCGAGGTCCTCCCGGTCGAGAAGCTCCGTCATCGTGGTATACGCGGCGGGAACGTGAAAGCGTCCGGCAACTTCAGCGGCGCAGCCGGCCTGTGCGTCGCAGACGGCCGTCACCCGGCACCCCTTGATTCCCTGGAACATTTTCACATGGCCCTGCCCCATGTTCCCGACACCGATAACCGCTATGCGCACGGTTGTTGTCCGGTTTTTCAATCCGCACCCCTTGTTGTTCGTTCCATGCCGCCCTCCCGTTTTTCGTGAGGATTTCCCCTTCCCGCGGGAAGAACGACGGCAGGTATGGGGGTGATTTAATCACCGCTCTCCGTCCGTGTCAAAAAATCCCCCGGTGACATCCCCTGGTGAACCCGGAGTAATCGTCTTGACAGAAGCTGGTGAATGCTATTTAATATCTCCTTCCCTGTTTTTCAAACAGAAAATTCCGGCGATGCATGATTAACAAAAAACAAGGAGACCGCCATGTTGAAAGACGTGAAGGAATTGTTGGCAACCGCCACGTATCATCCGGCCGAGATTGAGAAGATTCTCGACAAGAAGAACCCGTCCTTCCTCCAATTCGACCCGGAACTGGGATACGTTCTCAAGGATTACATCTTCCGGGACGGCATGGACGGCATCCTTTCGTCCTACATTTACGAACCGCACGGCGGGCATCGGCAGATGATCAATTGCGCGGACCAGCCGTGCCGCATCAATACCTACGGCAACAGCTACACGCAATGCGCCCAGGTCAGCAACGGTGAAACATGGCAGGAAATTCTGGCGGCCCATTTCCGCGAGCCGATCAGGAATTTCGGCGTCGGCGGGTACGGGGTTTATCAGGCATACCGGCTGGCGATGCGCACCGAGGTGACCGACCTCGCCGCCGAATATATCATTCTGAACGTCTGGGATGACGACCACCTGCGGAATATCGAAGCGGCGCGTTGGAACCGGGTGGCATGGTTGATCAAGGACCTTCCCCGCGGCGGCATCGGCAGGGACACCTATCCCGTGCACGGCTTTCCCTGGGCGCATCTCCGGTACGACCTCGACAAGGGAACCTTTGTCGAACTGCCCGGTCTTCTGGAAAAAGCGGAGGACCTTCGGAAGTTGACCGATCGCACGTCGTATTATGAACTATTCAAAGACGATATCGTCGTCCACCTTTACACGTTGAAAGAAGGCGGCGAACTATCGTCGGAACAGGTGGGACAACTCGAGAAACTGGCCGAAGCGTTTGGATTGAACCTCGACCTCCGGGACCCCAAAAAACGGATGGAGGATGCGCGCAAGCTCAATACCACCTACGGTCTCCGTTCCACCATGTATCTTGTTGACCAGTTGACAGCATGGACGAAGAAGAACAACAGAAAACTGATGGTGCTCTTGAGTTACGATGTTCCGTCGGTGCAGAGAATCATCGAGAAGAATGAGCGCTTTGACGGGGAATTCCTGACCTATCTCAAAAAGAATGATATCCCCTTCGTGGATTGCCTGGCGAAAGCCGCGGAAGATTTCAAGGCATTCAATCTTCCCCTTGACGACTATCTCCTCCGGTACTATGTCGGACGAGCGGGAGCCCAGGTATTCGGCCACTATAATCCCCAGGGCAACTTCTGGTTCGCCTTTGCCATCAAGCAAGCGCTGGTGAACTGGCTCGACCCGAAGCCGCCCGCCTATCAGTAGAGGGTTCAGGGTTCGGGGTTCAGAGTTCAGGAACTGCCAATCCATGAGAAGAAGGGAGCGGGATTCAGGGAGAAAGGGAAATCATGACAACCTATCGGCGATTGGAAGATTTGGTTGTTTACGAGAAACTTTCGTTGCGGTTCGGTGTCAATTGTTTTTCCTGAAACCTGAACCCCGAACCCTGAACCTTGTCACCCGTTGCAGTTCGGTATCAGTTGTTTTTCCTGAAACCTGAATCCCCGAACCCTGAATCCTGTTTTTTCCCCTCCCGTGCTTTTTCCAGCGAGGCGTAATATTCGGACGGCTCCGGTTTCCCCAGCCACACCAGCATGCCGTCGTCAAACACCTTGCACCGGGGACGCGCCGATTCGCCCTTCCGAAGGCGGATTTGGCCTTCATAGAACAGGTTGTTCTCCTGATCAGACAGGACGACGTCCTCTCCCCGTCTCAAATGCACCTCGATGTATTCTCCCCCGCGTTCCGCCGCGATTTTTTTGACCCGGCCGGATTTGCGGTAAACCGTCCTGCCCGGCCACGGATTTTTCACCTTCCAATCAACCGCCGCAAGCGCCTTGAGACGAAGGAAACTTACCCGGCCGTTCTTGCGCGCGGAGGAAACCAGTGTCGGTCCCTGGGCGCGCAAATCGTGAAACGCCGCATCCTGATCGTCCGGCAAACCGGGGAACGGCCGCAGAATACCGTTCTGACTCTGCAGGAGCATTTCACCCAACAACAGAAGGTACACGGACGGCCCTTCGAAGGAGGGGAAGATCGTATCGCGGCAATCGAGGTTCTCGGTCGTGGTTTCCCCCAACCTTCCGGTCAGGAGTTCGACCGCCTTCAAGGGTTCGGGATCAAGATCATGGTAGATTTCCGCATCCGGAATCTTCAGAATATTCTGTTCACTGCGCCGGCTGTCCGCCAAAATGGCCCAATTATGGGAGACAAGCCCGTTCGGCTTCACGTTGACCTTGAGTAACTCCTCCAAAATCTCCCACGCTCTCTTTTTCATACCCAGCCAGCAGAGCGGCAGACCGACGTGATACGCCATCCCGGTCCATCCACCCAAGCGGCCCCGGTTGCAGGCGTAGTTCCGGTACCAAAAATCGCCTTTCTCGATTTCAAAAAGACATGAGTCTTTCCATTCCGGAGCCACCTCGGGATCGAACTCGCCGCAGGGAAACAACGCGGCAAGCGTGCGCAGATGGTTGAGATGATTGGCTCTCAACCCGCGCAAAGGAGATATTTCCAGGCCATGCCGCGCATACTCCGGATAGTGCGCCAGCACATGCCGGCATTGTTCCACCAGTTTCCCGTCACATCCCAGAATGTTCGCGGCCTGAACGGTCGCGCGCAAGGCATGTTTCAGGAAAGCAAGGGTATCAACGGGATCGTCGTATTTCACGTACATCAGTTCCGCGTTCTGGCTGATTTCGAGGTGATACCGTCCTTCCCCGGGATGCCAGCGCAGGTATTGCGTGAAGAAGGTCGCCACCTCGCGCAGGATCGGATAACCGACCTCGCGGAGATAGGCAACGTCCCCGGTATAGCAATAGTGCCACCAGAGAAAGACGCACCAATAGGGGCCGCTGACCTGGACGAGACGATACGCACCACCGCTGATCTCTTCGCCGGTGGGATCGGAGTTCAACGGATAGAACGCACCCGGCAGGCCGTAAAGCTCCCGCGCGTTGCGCCGGGCCTGCGGCAGTTGCGCCAGGAGCGTACGGAACGTGCCGTCCGCCAATTCCGGATGATTGACGCGGAACATGGACATCACGGGCAACTGCGCGTTGTAGTCGTTGGTATAGGAACCAAGCCACGGCAGGATCTGCGACGGCGTATCCACCGGGCCGTACCAGAGTCCGCACAACCCCCCGACCGGAGTCCCGCGGAGAACGGAAGCCTGATGGTAGAGACTCGTATACCAGAGTTGTTCGAGGAGGGGATCGCTGAAACCCGCATAGCTTTTTTTCCAGAACGCCGCCCACCAGCGCCGGTGTTCCGCGTCGAGTTTCTCCGACCCCGTGCGCACAGCCCGGTCCAATACCCTCCGTGCCGCCGCCAACGGCGATGTTGCATCGTGCGAGGTGACCACGGTCACAAAAACATCGAAATCGCCGCACACCGGCGCGACGGCATACCCGCCATCCAGCCGGCTCTCAATGTTCTTTGACGGTTCGATGGTATACCACCACTTCTCCTGTACGGTCTGCTTGAAGAGTTCGCGGCAGGCCGCCCGACCCCGAACCGCCACCCGCGCCATCAGCACGAATCGGAACCCGTCGGGGAACAACTGTTCCAGCCAGATCGTGTCGCCCCCGGCGCCCTTCTTCACCGGCGGCATTTGTGCATCCGGCACCCGGTAAAGATCCACATGGTTGTGAAACGCGGTCATGGCGGAAATCTCGCGCGCCCGGATCACCAGCACGTTCTCCTCCGCGCAGATAAAACTGCTTATCCGCGGATGCGACAGGTGCTTGTCGAGGTGCGTGTGCAGGGTGGCATCGTGGAGACTCAATCGTTTGCTGATCCGGTGGCCGGGGGCGTAAATCGAATCCATCCCGAACCGGATGCGCACCTGGCCGCAGGTTTTGGGGCAGGGATACAACCCAACTCCGGCGATATTCTCCTTGCTCATTTCTTCGGCAAAAGGAAGTCCTTTCGCGACCATCGCGCGGATTTCGGCCATGGTGTGCCGTTTGAACTTCGGATGGCGATAATCCCAGACGTCGTTCTTGTTGACCGTCCACTCGAGATGAAACGGTTCATACGCCAGCGCTCCCAACGAACCGTTGCCGAGCGCCGTCCCGTCCTGCCAGACGCGGGATTGCATCTTATAGATGAGATCGTATTGCGCGAGAAACTTCCGCCAGTCAATGTTCATGATTGTCTCCATCTTTTCTCCGCCCCGTGGAATGGCAGTGACAGCCGCACCGGGAAAGGATGCCGTTCGGGTACGGACCCGCAGGGAACGCTTCGTCCGGTGCCTTCTGCATGGCTTTCATGTCATCCGCCCTGCCTTCGCCTTTTGCCCCGAACCGCTTCACCTGCAGACGGTCGTTATGCACGCGCCGTCTTCCTTTGCCCGGGGCCGTCCCCAAACGCCCTTGACGCCGTGGTTCACGAAGAAAAGACGGCATCCGGCACATGG
>Ga0247841_10006936_pt1 | contig 17125 bp, 11 predicted proteins | sample LaCruzMarch2015__2_FD_192410 | JGI IMG/M metagenome (GOLD analysis project Ga0247841, IMG submission 192410) | Freshwater microbial communities from meromictic Lake La Cruz, Castile-La Mancha, Spain - LaCruzMarch2015_18m | ecosystem: Environmental > Aquatic > Freshwater > Lake | place: Spain... | reverse complement strand
GGATGGCACCGAAAAGATCTACCAGGATTGCTGTGCTGAACCTCCTACGTTTGGGATCGACACCCATGCCCTTGAAATCAAATCTGAAATCGATACCCTGACGGCAGACCAGGACAACAAGCTAACCCTGACCCTCAAAGAGAACGAAGTCATGCAAACGGAAAAGCTTTGCAACGACGCCTTTGTGTATGTATGGCAGGATCGTGGTGTGATCAATCGATCCTCCCGTCTGTACGATGGAGCCGGAGACGGCTGGGTTACCAACCCTCCGCACTCCTCCAAGTATACCTCCCTCGCCCCGCAGTATCTCAAGGAAGAAGATTTGAACAGCGATGGCAAGATCTCCTTCCGAGACTTTGAAACCGAAATTATTGGGACCTATGACCTCTCTACCAATACTTGGAACGGCGGCGTGATCGATGCCCGGACCTTCCAGCGCAATAACGGCGAATACGTATTTGACCTCTCCGAGAACAATGGCGCTCGCATCAATACCGTCGGAATCGATTTCGGCGGGATCAAAGGAACCCCGGATCATGTCATCTCCAGCTTTGAAACCCTCCCGGTGATGGTAACAGCCTACAAGTACGGCGATGACAACAACGATCGTTCCTTCGAACCCTTGTACGGATTCACAGGAACCACTCCCCAACACTCCCACGAAGTTTACCTCTCGGGACAGAAATTCTTTGAAGTTACCCCGATGATGGATCTCTCCGTCTCCGTACAACCCAATCCCCTGACGGCTGGTGTTACCCCAGAACTCGTGGATCCCGTCTCTCCCTTAACCTTTGTTTTAACAAACGAAGAAGGAAACCCGGTTGATCTCACCAAGGGCGTAGCCGATGCCAATGGAAAAAATATCGTGGAAACCGATGATGTCTGGAATTACCTCTTTGACGATCTCCATCCCCAGCCCCTTCCAGATTATTACTGGCTTCGCACGGATCTCCACAACGACGACAGGACGAGAGTTTCCAACCGACAGCTCTATTCGGCCTCCGGAGCTCCCTTCCAGCCGATTACCGTTGACTTTACTCTTTCCAAAGACGGCAAATATTCTTTCCGCGGCTTCTGTGCCAACGACGAAGGAACGTTTGACGTCCTGATGTATACCCCGGACCGCAAACATGCCGCCAAGGCCACCGTCAATGTGGTGCTCCCGACAGCTGAATATGCGGTCACCAATACCGAGGATATTTCCGGAACCGAATTTACCGTACCCGGAGACCCTGATTTCACACTAACAGCTGCTGACAACCGCATCTATCGCATTCGCGTGACCGCCAAGAATGCCCAGGGCCTCATGCTCAAGGGTGTTACCAAAGGCGTATCCACGTGCGGCGGCGGTATCAAGAACACCACCCGGTTCACCCCCTATTCTACCCGCCCCGGCTCCTATGATTTTACAGAACGCGACCGCTATATCTTTGCCGAACATTTCCTGAACGACCTCTATCCCTACACGATCAATGTCGGTTATGACTTTAACGATAACGCGAAGATTGACCTGCGCAACGCAGAGCTTTACGGACTCGGTGGATTTGTCCACACGGCCAACCGAGCGGGACAGCTTACCCTCGGCCAGGTCTATTACAACACCACCCTCGTTCGCTATGACGAACAGAGTGTCAAGGGCGGATGGGATATTGTTCCCAATCCAAACCTGGTACCCCCCACCACCGGATGGGGACTTGGCGCCATCTACAACAGCGCCCATCGCGGCGGATACCTCTTCTCCGACATTGATACCAACAACCGTCTCGATTACCACGATTCCCTCGGTCTGGACGTAAACGCCCAGACAACCTTCTACATTTTTGCGGAAGATCTAGTCTATCTCGGCGGACTCATCGGTGATAACGTATACTGCAACAATCCAGCCCAGGGCGATCTGGTCGGATACCCACCCGCTTTCAAGACCGATCCCGCCACCATATATTCTCGCTTCAACCCCAACCTGACCCCGGACGGCGTCTTCTACCTCGATTGGGAAGCGTTCCCGAATAAGGAAGTCCAGATTGCGCCCCCCAACCTGCGGGTATTGGACGGAAAGACCCGGATCGAACTCGGCAAAGAACTGATCAATGCCGCCAATTATGATCTGGTGTATGCCAAGGAAAACCATCTCGTCGTAGAAGTTCGTCCCGCGGATCTGCGCGACCTCCCCATGAAGAAGGAAGGGCGAGTATTTATGATCGGCAATCAGCACCAGACAGCGATTTATGGCAAAACAGCCCCTTCGACGGCTGATCCCAAGGTAATGGAGACCACTCTCCACTTTACCCCGACGGGACTCGGAGAAGACATAGCGTATATGGGTTACTTCAATAAGAACCTGAATTACCTCGTTCCCCCCTACGACTTAAAGAATACTTCTACGTACACGCTGCGAAACCTCCTCGAATTTGACTCCATCCTGGGTCTTCAAGTTGAAGCAACAGCGGATGGACCCCTCAACCCTGGCAGAGCAACGGGCGTACAGGTTCGTGTGACCGAAATTGGTACGAACGCCCCCGTGGAAGGCGCTACCGTAACACTCAAAGGCCCTGGCGTGACCGCCAGCGCCAAAACAAACAAAGAAGGAGTCGCCAACTTTACCGTGACTCCCAACGATACAGGGATTCTCCTGGTGACTGCTACGAAGGAAGGCAAGCACATCGGAACGGCGGAGCTCCGCATCGTTCCCAACAATGCTGCTCCCTGGATTGACCTGGATCCCCTGCCTCCGTTCACCAACAAACCGCAGACCGAAGTCAACGGACGCACCAACCCCGGCAACACCGTGACCCTGAATGGCGTCACCGTGACCGTAGCCCTGGATGGTTCTTTCAAAGGCTCTGTTCCTCTCAAGGAAGGATTAAATACGATTGTCGGCGAAGCGAAAGACAAGAGCGGACAAATCGCCCGAAAGATGGTTACCATCACCCTGGATACGATCCCGCCCAACATCTTTATCGATGACCCCGGCTACTTAGTCAACGTGACCGAAGTAGAAATCACCGGCCGTGTGGAACCAATGTCCACCTTAACCGTAAACGGGATTACCGCTAAAGTCGTCTTTGACATTTGGAAGACCGAAGCGCAAAAAGTAGCGCTCCGACCTGGTAAAAATCTCATTACGGTCGTCGCCATCGACCAGGCAGGAAACAGCAATACCGCAACCCGTGAATTGCTTGTTTACAAACGAACGACCATCCAATTGATTGTCGAAAACCCTGTCCCTATCATTGATGGAGAGAAACAACCCCCTCTGGAAGCCCCTCCCTTTATATCGGGTGGCCGCACGATGGTGCCAGTCCGTTTCATCTCGGAAGCGTTCGGAGCCAAAGTGGAGTACGATGCCGTAACCAAGGGGATTACGATTACCTTAAGCGACATTGTGATCGCCATGCAGATCGGTAACGTTACGGTCATGGTCAATGGCAAGGGGTATACCATTGATGCTCCCCCGGTGGTGAAAAATGGACGAACCTTTGTTCCCATTCGTTTCATCTCCGAAATTCTCGGAGCAAAAGTGGACTACGAACCCAGCACCCGAACCGTTACGATTGTGCGGGACTACCTCCCGTAACCAACGAAATAGGATAAGAAAGCCCGGAGTAACCTCCGGGCTTTTTTTTATGGTTTTTCTGTACAATTCCGAACTTTGTTAAAACTGAGTAGTTATATCATTGGTCTATCGGATCTGTTATTTTTTACATTTATTAATGAATATGACGTATTATAATGTAGTAGAAAGAAAAAGGAGGAGAACATGGAACGCTTAATTCGAAAAAGGGACGGGAACATTGTTTCTTACCAACGAGAGAAAATAGAGTCTGCCATGCAAAAAGCAGCCAGAGCCGTCAATGATGATACATTTGACGACAGTCTTGAGTTATCAAAAAATGTAGAGTTTATTTTAGAAAAAGAATTTTTTAGAAGAGGTAGCATCCCATCGGTAGAAGAAGTTCAGGATGTCGTGGAAAAGGTATTAATCAATTCAAATCATTCCAAAGCAGCCAAAGCTTATATTCTATATCGTGAAAAGAGAAGGGAGGCAAGGGATTTAGCTGAAAATATTCCCTCTTCTCTCGATTCGATTGAACAGTATCTTGATCATTCGGATTGGAGAATCAGTGAAAATTCAAACATGACATATTCTTTACAGGGATTAAACTTTAATGTTTCTTCTGCTATTATTTCACGCTATTGGCTGAACAAAATTTACCCGGAAGAAATTCGGATTGCTCATGATACAGGGCTTTTCCACATCCATGATTTAGGTGTATTGGGTCCATATTGTGTTGGCTGGAGCCTGGAAGATTTAATACAAAGAGGATTTGGAGGCGTTAGGGGAAAAGTAGAATCAGCCCCGCCAAAACATTTTCGAACCGCCTTAGGGCAAATCGTCAATTTTTTCTATACTTTGCAGGGAGAGGCAGCAGGCGCGCAAGCATTTAGTAGTTTTGACACGCTTCTTGCCCCCTTTGTTCGATTTGATGAGTTAACGTACAAAGAAGTCAAACAAGCCATGCAGGAATTTGTTTTTAATCTGAATGTGCCAACCCGTGTTGGATTTCAAACTCCATTTACAAATTTAACGTTTGATTTGGTTCCACCCCAGAATTACACAGAAAAGAAAATTGTTTTTAACAGAAAGAAATTGGATTTAACCTATGGTGACTTCCAAAATGAAATGAACATGATCAACAAAGCATTTGCTGAAATCATGATGGAAGGGGACCGCAAAGGGAGAATATTTACTTTCCCGATTCCAACCTATAATATTTCAAAAGATTTTGATTGGGACAATGAAAATTTAAAAGAGATCTGGGAAATGACAGCCAAATATGGAGTGCCCTATTTTGCCAATTTTGTTCATTCTGAAATGAATCCAGAAGATGCTAGAAGCATGTGTTGTCGGTTGCGACTGGATAACCGGGAACTGCGAAAAAGAGGCGGAGGATTATTTGCGGCTGATCCATTGACCGGTTCTGTCGGTGTCGTTACGATTAACATTCCCCGCATTTCCTATATTTCGAAAAATGAAAATGAGTTTTTCTATCATTTATCAAACGCGATGGAACTGGCAAAAACTTCCCTGGAGATTAAACGAAAAGTGATTGAGAATTTCACTGAAAAAGGATTATACCCCTATTCCTCATTTTATCTTTCCAGCATTAAGGATTCTTACGGCACATACTGGGGCAATCACTTTTCTACCATTGGTTTGATTGGAATGAATGAAGCGGCTATGAATTTTATCGGGAAACCGATCTCGACTGAACAATCCAAGGAATGGGTCAAAAAAGTGATCTCTTTTATGCGTGATAAAATGATAACTTTCCAGGAAGAAACGGGAAATTTATACAACTTGGAAGCAACACCGGCCGAAGGAGCTTCTTTTAGCCTTTCCAAGAAAGATAGAAACCAATATGATTCTATAATAGCCTCTGGTGATGATGAAACATCTTTTTACACAAATTCGGTTCACCTTCCTGTTGGCGAAGAGCATGATGTGTATGAAATATTACAGCACCAAGATGACCTGCAGACAATGTTTACAGGCGGAACTGTTGTACACCTGTTTTTAGGCGAATCAATTCATGATTGGAGAATGGCACGAGATTTGGTGCGGAAGATTGTGAGTAATTATTCACTTCCTTATTTTACCCTCACCCCTACTTTTTCTGTTTGCCCTGTTCATGGTTATTTGAATGGAGAAAACCAGGTCTGTGTTAAAGCCCATTCTGAAGAAGAATTAAAGAAATTTGGAAAAGTGAGTTCTGATGAGGAGAATGCCTCTTTAGAGATTCATCCAGAAATTTACTCTCGGATTGTTGGCTACTTCCGCCCCGTAGAAAATTGGAACCGCGGCAAGAAAAAGGAATTCTCTCTTCGAAAACCATTGAAAGTTTCTGTTTCATGATCAAAGGTTTTGTTGGAACCAGTTTGGTTGATTATCCCGGGAAGATTTCTTCTGTTGTTTTTTATAGTGGATGCAACTATCAATGTCCCTATTGCCAAAATGTTTCCCTTGTTGACCCCCAACTGACGGATAATTTGCCTGAGATCTCTGAAACAGTAGTTCTTAAAAAGATTATGGAGCGGATCCGTTTTATTGATGGAGTAGTACTGACGGGAGGAGAACCTACCCTTTACGAAGATTCCTTGATGAGGATCCTTGGAGAAATAAAAGAAAATCCTCTTTGTCGAGACCTCTCGATCAAGTTAGACACAAATGGATCAAGTCCTCTCCTATTGAAGTCATTAATAGACAAAAAATACCTAAACTATGTAGCGATGGATTTAAAAACATCTCCTACCCTGTATGATTCAATTTCTGGAATGAAGCAAAGCTATCAGAAAGTCAGCCAATCAATCGATATCTTAAAAGCATCTAGCCTGGATTACGAATTTCGAATTACAATTGTACCAACTCTCGTAGATGAAGAAATTCTTGTTTCCTTAGGTGAGAAAATCAATGACAGCAAACGTTTTGTTTTACAGCAATTTCGTCCAAAAATAACACTGGACCCCTCTTTTGAAAAAGTTGTTCCTTATCCAAATTCCGAGATAAAAAGATTAGCAGAAGTGTTGCGGAACCGGTTTTCTTTTGAAGTGATCGAAAGAGTTTAATGGATTCTTTCTCTACAGAGCAAGAAAAAAGGATTTTGACTACAGCCAGGGAGAGTATTTTGAATGCTTTTCTTCACAAAGAGTTTGTTATTCCTTCTGAATGGGCTGAAGAAAAAGCTTTGATGGAAAAAAGAGGAACGTTTGTTACCCTAACAATTCAGGAACAACTAAGAGGCTGCATTGGCTCTATCCTGCCCGTTCGACCTTTGTTGATAGACGTAAAAGAAAACGCACTAAATGCCGCCTTTCATGACCCAAGATTTGCTCCTCTAGAGAAAAGCGAGGCTTCTCAAATCCATATAGAGGTTTCGATTCTGTCGGTGCCAAAACTGATTACGTTTCTTTCTGTTGAAGAACTTTTTTCGAGGGTAAGTCCTACCGTGGATGGTGTTATCCTTCAATCCGGATATCATCAGGCAACCTTTCTGCCCCAAGTCTGGGAAGATTTACCAGAACCGGATTCATTTTTCAGCCAGCTTTGTAAAAAAGCAGGACTCGTAAGAGATTTTTATCGAACAAACGTCTCAGATCTTATCGTGAATGTCTACCAGGCAACAATTGTTAAAGAACAGAGCTTTTAAGCAAATTTGTTGATAAAACTCGTATTTATTTTTCCTTCCGCATAATCTTCGTCATTGACGATTTTTAACAAAAGAGGAATATTGGTTTTGATTCCTTCAATCGTAAATTCTTCCAGGCATCGTCTGGCCACAAAAATACACTCTTTTCGGTTTTCTGCTTTGACGATCATTTTAGCAATCAACGAGTCATAATGGCTTGGTATTGTGTATCCCGAATAAATATGCGAATCAATACGGACGTTTCTTCCTAACGGAAAGTGTACAAAATCGATTTTGCCAGCGCTGGGTGTAAATGTTTTCGGATCTTCTGCATTGATGCGAAATTCCATCGACCATCCTGTTTGGTGTATTTCACTTTGTTGACAGGGGAGCCTGTTTTCCTGAGCAATTAAGATTTGCGATTTTACAATATCAATGCCGGTAGTTTCTTCTGTAATCGGATGTTCGACCTGGATACGAGCGTTCATTTCCAGAAAATAGAAATTCCCCTTTTCATCGGCTAGAAATTCGCACGTGCCTGCATTTTCGTAATTTAGGGCGGTCGTGAGTTTAACAGCGGCCATGGTAAGTGATTCAATCTGACTCTCTGATAGCGCAACGGTTGGCGCTTCTTCAATTACTTTTTGGTGCTTACGCTGAATAGAGCATTCCCTAACGCCTAAGTGTACGACATTTCCTTTGCCGTCACCCAGGATCTGGACTTCAATATGACGAGGATTTTCCAGACATTTTTCCAGATAGATTTCTTCTGAACCGAAGGAAGAGAAGGATTCCCTTTTGGCGATCGGGAATAATTCCTCCAGTTCCTTATCATTATTGATTCTCCTGATCCCTCTTCCTCCACCGCCCATTGCTGCTTTCAACAACACAGGATATCCGATTTCATTTGCAATCCGCTTGGCTTCTTCTCCTTCTTCGATTGGTTCTACTGTCCCTGGTAATATGGGAACTCCTACTTTTAGAGCCATTTGACGGACATTGGCCTTATTTTTGGTCAGTTTTAACATGCTGGGGGAAGGTCCAATAAATTTTATTCCATAATCTTCACATATGGAAGCAAAAGAGGCGTTTTCCGATAGAAATCCATATCCAGGATGGATGGCATCTACTTCTAATAAAGTGGCCGTCGCTAAAATCGAGGAAGGATTCAGATAGCTTTGATTTGGATTGGCTGGTCCGATACAAACGGCTGTATCTGCAAATTTAACTGGTATGGAGTCTTTGTCAGCCTCTGAATAAACCTGGACAGTTTGTATGGATAACTCCCGGCAAGCCCTGAGAATCCGCAAAGCGATTTCTCCCCGGTTGGCAATGAGGATTTTTTTTAGGAGTCTCATCCGGTTACTCCTCTTCCAATACTGGCTCTAATTTAAACAGGACATGCCCATAATCAACCAATTGTCCATTTTCTGGATAGATTTCCACTACTTTTCCCCGACATTCTGAGGCGATCTCATTCATTACTTTCATGGCTTCAATAATACATAATGTCTGCCTTGGGTCTACGATGTCCCCGATTTCAACAAACGAATCTGAATTGGGGGAAGCGGAACGATAAAATGTACCCACTAAAGGTGCTTTAATATAGACGGCATTGTCTTCTATTTCTACAGATTCATCCAAGCTGGAAGCAGGGCTAAGCCTAATCGGATCACTGGGAGAACTCGTGGTTTTATGATCATCCAGACTCTCAATTTGACAGGACAGTCCTTCTGACTGGATCGATAAAGATTTTAACCGATTTACTTTTACGATTTCAACCAGTTGTTTTACTCTGTCAATTAAATCATCATGCATAATAAACCTCCCTCATTTCAAATCAATTGTTGCCACAGAAATGACTCGAATGCCTTTTCCTTCTCCTGCAGAGTCCATTCCTTTGTCTGAAGTTGTTTTCAGATTAATTCTGTTCGGTGAAACCAATAGCGCATCAGCCAGATTTTTCGTCATTTCTTCGATGTATGGATTCAGGATCGGCTCCTTGCATACGATTGTGACGTCTATATGAATCAACGAAAATCTAGGCGCGGTTGGATCATTAATGAGTTTGTGCAAAAAAGTTAGACTTTTTGCCTTCATGGCATTTTCTGTTTTGATACCGATATACCGACCAATATCTCCCAGGGACAAAGCGCCCAGCATGCTATCCAAAATGGAGTGGCAGAGAACATCGCCGTCTGAATCCCCTTCCAAACCTTTCGGAAATTCTATTTTGCATCCACCGAGAATCAAGGATTTGTTTTCAATAAAATAATGAAAATCATAGCCGATTCCTGAACGAATACTTGGTAGTATGTGGTGACAAAGGGATTCCAGGTCTTCTTCTGACGTTATTTTCTCGGCCAGATAACTGCCTGGAATTGGCTTAATGCTTGCCCTTGGTTTATAAGCAAGAACGATTTCTGTTTCATCTCGATATTCCTGCAAATGGTCCTCTGATTTCTGAAATGCTTTATAGAGCAAATCTCTCCTAAATGCTTGTGGAGTCTGTGTTCTATACAGCTTACTCAGTTGAAACGTTTTTACATCACCTGTATCCGTCATTTGCTTAAGCGCATCCTGCATTGGTAAAACAGGTATAGCTCCGTCATTGATCGATACTGCACCGCATAAAGCAGGCACAAAACTGGAAGGAAAAAGGGGTCTGGCTGCATCATGAATCATAATAATCCTGGCATCTGGATTCGTCTCTTTAAGACCATTCCAAACACTTTCTTCCCTATAGGTTCCCCCCGGTACGATTTTCATTAATTTTGGATACTCCATTTTAAGAACATCAATTTTTAAAGGCAGTGTGCCAACAAAAATGATTTCTGAAACCATTTCAGACTTTTGCATTGTTTCCAGCGAAAAACGGAAAACTTCCTTTCCTCTCATTTCTGCCGTGATTTTGTTTTTAACGGGCGAGAATCTCTCTCCTTTTCCAGCTCCTACGATGATAACGGATAATTTATTGGACTTCGGCATCGCGAATATACTTTGCAAATAAAATTTTTCCGGAATTGGATTGGAGAATAGAAGTGCATTCTGCTAAAACCCTTTTATTAATAAAAGGTTTCCCATCCTCGATGATCACCATAACTCCGTCTTCTAAGTAGCCGATGGCTTGTCGTAACTCTTTACCAGGTTTTGTCAGCAACACTTCAAACTGTTCTTTTGGATGAATTTGAGTTCGGAAAGCTATAGAAACCTCATTTATGTTAATAACTGTTTTTTTCATCTTTCGACTCATATCCGAAAGTGAAGAATCCAAAGTAATGATGCCGGCACCAATTTTTGTTGATAACTCAATGATATGATCACGTATTGATTTTGGTGATTTTGCTATCTCAATCAGCTTAAAATTGTTCTTTTTTAGGTTTTTGATGGCTTCAATCGACTCAAAACCTCTTTTAACTCTGATTTGGTAAATATCGCTGGAATTTTTTAACCGATTCAATTCATCGATTGTCACAGAAGAAATAAAAATTGGTTTATCAATTAATCCATTCTTTATCAACTCAACCACTCTTCCGTCTAAAATGGCACTACTATCCAGCAAGAATCCCTTTTTTCGAAACAACCAAAAAAAAGTAAGTTTTATAATAAGAAATTGAGATGCGATGAGTTCCGAAAGAAAAGGCAACACAAACAACCCGAGAAAAACAGCCCCCAATACACCCGCAAGAGTCCATAAGTACAACACGGTTTCACTTTGAACTCCCTTCCTTTTTGCCAGATCAATAAAAAAAGTCCCAAAGGGCCAACACAAAGCCACTGCGATCATCAGTCTGATAATTTTCTTTAAATCTATTTTAATTTTCATCATAACAATCAGTATTGTACTATCGAAATATCAATTCTCTATACGATTGGCACAACTTAGTGATGATGATGTTTCTGCGTGTGATGTGTTCTGAATGTAAAAGAGCTTGGTTTTTTCTTTTTGCCCCATTTTTTTAATTTAGTTTCAAACACAAGGGAGATAATCATCCATATGAGAGATGCAATCAATAAGAAATAGGAAAAACGAAGACCAAGCATAAATGGTTTTGTTCTGATTTCAAACTCGATTGATTCGGATATTCGAGGAGACTGGCAGTAAATTGAGTTTTCGCCAGATTTTACCCATTCTATCTCCTCAGAGTAGAGGCTAGATTTAACTTTTACTTTTTCAAGGGATGACCCTGATTGCGTTACTATTTTAGTTAATTCATGCTCTTCTTGAATCAGCTGGTCTTCTTGATCAGGAATCTGGATTACTTTTTGGAGGTTGATGACAGCATGCTCTGTTTTGTTTCCATATCTATCCACCGTGATATAAAGTTCTTTCAAGGTAAGTGTGATATCATTTAACTTCGTTTCTTTGCCTAATACAAGCGTTTTCAGTCCCTTTTGTTTTAGGGTGATTTCAATATCTGTATCCGGCAGTATTTGGATGCTGGGTATCCGCATTTCTATTTGCCCCTTGTCTCTATCGTACACCCACTGCGCAGGAGTGGCATAAACTTGGAAAGGGTTTCTGTTTATCAAAATCGTGTACACCTCTTGATATCCAGAATATTTTTGTATTTTTTTTACATTCCCCTGAAGTGTAAGGGAGTAGTTCGGAGTATCATAGGGAACATTTTTTTCAAGGCAAATGGATTCAACCGTGTTGTTTACGCTGGATAAAAGAATGCTGATAAATAATAAGAAAACTCCCAGGTGTCCTAATTCCTTCCCCCATTTCCAAATCGGAATCTTACGAATCCCGAGAAATATTTTTGCAATTCCAAAGGAGGGAAACAAGAGAAGAAGCCCTAATATGTAACTCTTGCTTGAAAAACCCATATTCATGATTAGAAACAGAAGGATAGTGAGAAGCATTGCTAAGAGAAGCTCAAGCAGATTTTTATTTAAAGAGTGGGTTCGAATGGTTCGATTCTTGGAAAAAATAGAAGATTGAACTGTCATGGCAATAAAGGAAAGGAAGACAAAACCTCCAAAGATTCTTTTTAAGTTAAGGCTCACCAAATTGAGTAATTGGCTTTGCCGGTTTAAGGAGAAAAGAGATATTTCAAAATAAGAAAATACGATTGGTACATGAATATCAACAAAAAGGACGATAGCCATTAACACAAACAACCAAGCAACCAATCGTAAGCGACCGGATCTTGATTTAATTTTTCCTGGATCCATCGATGTAGAGAATTTATTTAATTTGCAAATCAACAAAATGAGCGGAATGCCAAAGTAAAGTAAATCTGCCATCAATAATCCAACAAACAATCCAGGGCTTGTGTAAGAATGCTGGGTGATATTCTTTAATAATCCAGAGCGAATCAAAAAAACAAGGTGAATTTGGGAGGAGAAGCATAGTATTACCGCAAAATAAAGAAGCTTTAAACCAATAAGGTTGGATTTGTATAGATTGATCAAATGGAGGATGGCAAACAGAAGGAGGCAGGTGATTAATGACCCGCTTTCAATGGGATCAAAAGCCCAATAACCCCCCCACCCTGATGTTTGGTATGCCCACAAAGACCCAAGAACAATAGCTGTGGTTAATCCAAACAAGGCTATAAGAACATATTTACGAATTATGACAACCCATTCTGAGAAATTATTAGTCATTAGAGATGCGATACAATACGCAAATACTAAAGAAAGGAATGCATACCCTAAAAAAGCAAAAGGCGGATGTATCACCATATAAATGTGGCTTAAGACCGGATTTAATCCTAGGCCATCTTTAAACTCAATCAATACTCTGGCAAAAGGTTTAGCGTTCCAGATAAGAAACATAAGCACAATTTGTTGTACGAGTAAAATTGGCAGGACATATTCCTTCCATTTTTTGTCACGATTTGCCAGGATTAAAACAATACAACCAAACAGGGACCAGAGGAGTAAAGATCCAGCCTGACCAGCCCAAGTGGCTGCTAAAATAGAAGACTTTGACATGAGAAGGTTTGTGTTTCGATACACGACATCGTACTGAAATTGATGAGTGAGGAAAATTGAAACAAAATATCCATAACAAAGCAGAGTAAAGACAATTGGAGCATAAAGAAAGGAAGTGAAGAAGTTTCGTAAGCGCTTCACTGTTAAGCTCATTAAAGATAATAAAAAAGCAAGAATAAATAAACAAAGGGCAGAAATAAGCAAGATAGTCCCTATCACCTGGGGCTCCTTCCGTAATTATTGATCTGCGGTTTGGTTGATCTGGTTACCATTTTTATTTGCATTATGATGGCTATTTTATCAAAAACTCTTTGTTTGCGAAAAAAAATGCTTACATTATACTTAAATTAAGGAATGAGTAAGAAACAGGCTATTAATAAGAGTGTTGGATATGTCGTTGTTTTCTTTATTTTTCTTTTTAGTTTTTTATCAATTGGAATCATTAAATCGATCCCTGTTGGCTCTATGTCTCTTGGTTGGTCCAAAAACCTTACTAAATTCATAAACTGTCAAGCGGTATCTTATTCGGGAGAATTAGTAGGCATTGGAACCGATGATGGTTTTTGTTTTGTGTTTGATAAAACGGGTAAGCAAGTTTTTGAGAAAAAGTATGATTATCCTGTTTTGGAGATAAAATTTTCATTCAATGATGCCTTTCTTTTTGTTAAAAGCAATCACAGCCGAACCATTTCCTTAATTAACCTATCACAAAAAAAAGTTGTGTGGGAAAAGTTTAAAACAAATTTTGTTATTGACCAATTCTGGGTATTTCGCGATGGAAAAAGCAGTATTTTGTTTACCTCCGAAAAAGATAAAAATCATCAATATGTCTATCTAAATCAAAACGGAGCTACGATCAAGGAATTTTCGCTTCCTGAAATATTCTATCGGTTTCAATGCAGTCCCTCTTCTGATGGAAAATTTGTCTTAATTTCCCTGGCAGAGGGGGATATTTATTTAATTCAAAATGATGGAATCTTGAACTGGAACATTCATTTAGAGCCTGCCGTCAGGGAAGGCGCGATTGATAATCCGATACTCCAAATTGTGAGTAAAGAGGGGGTAGCCTACCTTGCCTATCAGGCGGAAGAATTTGGAAAGAGTCTTTTTATATGCCAGGCAATCGATAGTAAACAAAATATCATTTGGAAAAAAGAATTTAGCAGTACCATTACTGATTTACAGCTGGCTCCAGATGAAAAAAAGATAATGATGAGTATATCTGACAAGGTCATTGTTTTTGAAACGAACGGCAGGTTGTTGTTTTCAAAGGATCAATACGGGTATAACCCAGTCAAAGCATCCTTAGGATCAACAAATATTTTGATCGGTTTTATTCAAACCGACCAGAGACCCCAAAACGAAAAGAGCCGTTTAATCTTAAAACTGTTTTCGTTGAATCGCAGCCGGGTTCTCTGGCAAAAAAGAACAACAAAGTCTTTTTTAAAATTAGCTGTATCGCAAAATGGATTTGTGTTATTAGAGATTAGTCAGGGGAATGTTCTAAAGTACTTTCGGTATGTTGCTGATTCGGTTTAGTAGAATAAGGGGAGGATATCAATGAATTATGATGCATTGTTCACAGAACGAGCGAATCGTGTAAAATCGTCTATTATCCGCGAGTTATTAAAACTGGGCAGTCAACCAGGCATTATTTCCCTGGGTGGAGGATTGCCGGATCCAAATTTATTTCCGTATCAAAACTTTAAAGAATGTATGGATATCACATTAACTGATTATTATAAAATAGCGCTACAGTACGGGGAGACTGCAGGGTATATGCCTTTGCGGGAAGATTTAGTGGAGCTTTCAAAAAAGGACGGCATAGAAAATATTGACGTAGAGAATGTATTGGTCACTACCGCCTCCCAACAAGCAATCGACTTTATGGCCAAGCTGTTTGTCGATAAAGGGGACGTTATTATTACAGAAGCCCCAACCTACTTAAGCGCGATTCAATCATTCCAAACATTTATGGCTGAATTCGAATTAGTGAATATGGATGCCGATGGCGCCATTATTGACGAACTTGAAGGCATACTCATCCGATTGAAGGCAAAAGGAGTAAAACCAAAATTCTTCTATACGATTCCAACCTTCCAAAATCCTGCTGGTGTTTGTATGTCGATGGAAAGACGCAAACAGCTTTTAGAACTGGCCGTTAAATATGATTTATTGATTATTGAGGATAATCCTTATGGGGATTTGCGATACAAAGGACACGCTTTGCCCTCTCTCAAAGCCCTTGATAAAACTGATAACGTGCTCTATTTGCGGACATTTTCAAAGATTTTAGCCCCTGGCATACGCTTAGGTTGGGTTGTAGGACCAAAACCAATTATTGCGAAACTCAATTTGATGAAGCAGGCAACAGATTTATGCACTCCAGTGATTACACAAGTTGCTGTACATGAATATTTAAAGAGAGGATACTTGTGGCCTCATTTAGAAATCATCAAAGCGTCTTATGCTATAAAATGCCAGGTTATGATTGATGCCGTAACCAAATATTTTCCAACGGAAGTTGCTGTTAATCCTCCGGAGGGAGGAATGTTCTTGTGGGCAACAGCTCCGGAAAAGATTGACGTTTCCGTCATGTTTAAAGAGGCCATAGAAAAGGGAGTCGCCTATATCATGGGATCTGCTTTTTATCCCAATGGCCAGGGCAACAACACCATGCGTTTGAATTTCACCATGCAAACTCCTGAAAACATTGCAGAAGGAATCCATAGACTGGGCGATATGCTAAAAGCGAAATTATAAAAAATGGTAAAGGCAAGGGGATTGAAATGAAACACAAGAAAGTGCCAGTAAAAAAACAAAACCAAAAAGAGCAAACCAAAACCAGAAAGACTGATTTCTCAAAAAATCCGATATGGGTAATCTGGGTTTTGGTTATATCAATTTTGATCAATGTTGTTTTTCTAACCTTACAGTTTTTGCCAAAAAGAAATAACCAAAAAGAGCTTGAATATGCCTTATCAAAAGCGGCGTTTACGGTAATGAAAGAAACAACACTACGGGATGAGGAAAATGTATCCTTTCGAATCAAATTTGGAGAGCTTTGGGACAATCGCTTGCAAAGAATGAGCGGTTATGTTGCTGAATTTCCCTTGAACCATTTCCCGCCTTGCTCCGTGATCCTTGATTCTGATCTACAGATTATTTCCATCGGATCTCTCAAGGAAGTCTCATTAGCAGGAACTAATTATTACCTGGGTGATTATTTTTCGAAGCTGTATGGTTTGAACATTGAGAGATTGGCTGGGAATGCTGGTGTATTTAAGCCGAATGATAAAGAGCTTGAAGTGTATGCGGAAGAATTCAAGGCTAGTCTCCTGAAAACAATGAAAATGGCTTATCTTAGGGTCAACGGAGCCGAAGAATTCAACAAGTTATTTCCCAACGGAATGAATATGGCTTCTGTAGGTGACTATTTGAAGAAATTTCAAGCTGTAGACTCCAATGGGAAGAATGTAAACATTAATTCACTGCAGGATAGAAAAAACGCAATAATATATGTTGATATGGGTTGTGGATCCTGTAAATCAAAATGCGCTTCTATGCGGGACTTGCTCTCTGCTGGTGATATCAATGTTATTTTTATTTCCGATGGGAACGCAGAAGAAACAAAATCTTTTATCACGGAATACACAAAAGGAGAAACCGTCATTTCCGACCCAGACAGAAAATTGGCTAATTTGCTCTACATGAGCGAGCCCCCCTATCTCATGCTTATTGAAAAAAACTTAAAGATTGTTTTTAAGGAAAGCATTGATGATGTTGTCAAAGATGCCGAACCAGCCATAACGAGCTTTATCAAATAAGAAGGTAAAAAAAGATCGATACCCCCTTTTATTAAACTGAAAGGGGTTTTTGAATGATTTTTGTTAAATAGTGTTATCTTTCATGAGCGATGTGATATAATTTACAAACATTTTTACCTTGATTGGAGCAAAAAATTATGAAAAAACTTTTTGTCATGATTATTTCTT
>Ga0247841_10006935_pt1 | contig 17125 bp, 15 predicted proteins | sample LaCruzMarch2015__2_FD_192410 | JGI IMG/M metagenome (GOLD analysis project Ga0247841, IMG submission 192410) | Freshwater microbial communities from meromictic Lake La Cruz, Castile-La Mancha, Spain - LaCruzMarch2015_18m | ecosystem: Environmental > Aquatic > Freshwater > Lake | place: Spain... | reverse complement strand
GCCGCACAGCAGAGGGCTCTCGATGCTTCGGCGTGGACGGGCGAAAAGATTTTCAAGAAAACCATTAAACAAATAATTTTCGCGGGAATTGCGATTTTAATCGGCAATACGTTGATGGCTTATATCGTCGGTATTGACGAAACGCTGATGATAATCTCACAGCCGCCTTCACAGCATCTTTCGGGATTTATTGCAATAATGGTTTTTTCGGGGATTTTCTATTTTGTGTTCTCGAAATTCCGCGAGCAGGCTTGCACGATTGTCTGTCCCTACGGAAGACTGCAGGGAGTACTGCTTGACCCGAACACAATAGTAGTGGCTTATGATAACGTGCGCGGCGAGCCTCGGGGGAAATTCACAAACGAAGAAGACAGAAAAACCGGCGATTGTATTGACTGTAATCTGTGCGTTGCTGTTTGTCCGACGGGAATTGACATACGCCACGGCACACAGCTTGAATGCGTCAACTGTACATCCTGCATAGATGCCTGCGACAGGATTATGGATAAGGTTGAGCGTCCGCGAGGACTGATACGTTACGCTTCGATGAATGGAATAAAAGATAAAGTTAAATTCCGCGTTACTCCGAGAATCATATTATATTCAGTATTGCTTGTAGTCCTTTTATCCGTGCTGACGACGTTAATAACTATTCGTTCCGATATAAAGATAAACATACTGCGTGCCCCCGGCAAAATATTCACCGAGCAGGGAGACGGTAAAGTGAGCAATCTTTACCATATTGTGATGGTAAACAATACTTTCAAAGACGTACCCGTTGAAGTAAAGCTGAGCAATCCCGATGCCGAGTATAAACTTATCGGCAAGGAAATAAGTTTACAGCCGATGGATATATTAGATGCGGAATTCCTTGTGCTGATGCCAAAGGATAAAATTGCGACTACTGTAATTCCTCTGAATGTACAGGTTTACGCGAACGGCATATTAATTAACGAAACAAAAACAACTTTTATAGGACCCGTAAAAAAATGAACTGGGGAACAAAAATTGTCATAGCGTTTAGCATATTTCTGGCGGCGGCGATAAGCACAGCCGTTTTTTTCATGACGCAGAAAGTTGACATAGTAACGGATAATTATTACGATAAAGAACTTAAATATCAGGAACAGATTAACCGCCTTGAAAGAACAAAGAATCTTCCGGGACAAATAAAGATTGAAAATCCCGGTAATTCCGTAATAATAGTTTATCCGAACATACCAGATAAAAACACGGGCAAGGATTTTGTATTATTATACCGTCCGTCCGACATGGGAAAAGATATTAAAATACCCGTTAGCGCAGATTCCGCGCGCACGCAGATAGTCAGCACCGAGGGAATTCAGAAAGGTGTATGGCGCGTACAGGTGAGCTGGACATCTTCAGGAAGCGAATATTACGCAGAGAATATCGTTTCCGTGAAGTGAATTCATAAAATCCATCCGTTTTAACGAACCACACAACCGCGCAAACTCCAAATAATTCCTGCGGCTAATAGCCCTGTTAATCTCCGCATATCTTGCGGTATTAAATTACTATATTTTAAAAAGAATTTCGGAAAGAGTCCGTTAAATAAAGAAAGTAACAATAATCTCAGTTTTTTCCGAACTTCGCAATCAGCTCTATTTATTTTTCAGCAAATCTCTTATTTCTGTAAGAAGTTTTTCTTCATTAGACGGTTTGGCCGGTGCCGGTTTCTCTGTTTCCTTTACAGAAACTTTCTGATAAACCTTAAGGACAAGAAATATACATAAAGCAATTAGGAGAAAATCGAATGTATTCTGAATAAACATTCCGTAATTTACCGAGACCTCAGAAACGGCAGGTGTAACCAGGGATGTGCCGTTCATAACGGCTTCCTTACCGCTCTGAATAACGACTTTTAAATTTTTAAAATCTACTTTACCGAGAATTAATCCGATAGGGGGCATAATTATGTCATTTACTAATGACGCGACAATCTTTCCGAATGCTCCGCCTATAATCACGGCTATTGCAAGGTCCAAAACATTTCCCTTCATTATGAAGGTTTTGAATTCTTTATATAATCCCATACTAATGTGTTATTTTATATTTAAACAGAGAAAAAAAGCAAATATTAATATTATATTTTATATCCACCTTCAGTGTTTCCATCGTCGTATAGCCACTTTGGATAAGGACGAAGATAAACACCGAAAGTTATTCATATCGGAAAAATAATCAGTTCTTTCCGAACTTTGCAATCAGTTCTTTCAGTTTCCTGTCAGCTTCTTCCATCTTCATCTTCTTCCTGTCCTGCGGTTTACCGCCCGCTGATTTATTTCCGCTTCCGGATTTACTTCCGCCGCCGGACTTTTCCCCGCGCATAGATAAACTTATTCTCTTCCTTGCCGCATCAACTTCAATCACGGTTACTGTCACCTTCTGCTGAACTTTCAGAACGTCAGCCGGATTCTTAATAAATCCGTCTGTTATCTGGCTTATATGTACAAGTCCGTCCTGATGTACTCCGATGTCAACAAAAGCCCCGAAGTTCGTAACGTTTGTCACGATTCCCGGCAATTTCATCCCCGGCTTCAAATCATCAATCTTTTCAATCCCTTTTGCGAATTCAAACAGTTCGAATTTCTGCCGCGGATCTCTTCCCGGCTTCGCAAGCTCTGACATTATATCTTCAAGCGTCGGCAATCCGATGCTTTCGGTTACGTATTTGTTGATGTCAATTTTTTCCCTGTAATGCGGAAATTGTATCAGGTCTTTCACCTCACATCCCGTATCCTTTGCCATTTGTTCAACTATGTGATAACTCTCGGGATGCACTGCACTTGCGTCAAGCGGGTTTTTACCGTTCATTATTCTCAGGAATCCCGCCGCCTGCTCGAATGCTTTATTCCCAAGCCGCGCCACCTGCTTTATCTCGTCTCGTGAACTGAAGGCACCGTTATCGTTCCTGTATTCGACGATTGACTTCGCGAGCTTCGGACCCAAACCCGACACGTATGTTAATATCTGCTTGCTTGCCGTGTTCAGTTCAACGCCGACTTTGTTCACACAGCTTATTACAACATCGTCAAGTTTTTGTTTTAATAATCCCTGGTTCACATCGTGCTGATACTGTCCCACTCCGATTGATTTCGCATCAATCTTCACCAGTTCTGCAAGCGGGTCCATTAACCGTCTGCCGATTGATACAGAGCCGCGCACTGTCAGGTCCTGCTCCGGGAATTCCTCACGCGCCGCCTCTGACGCCGAGTATATTGAAGCACCGCTTTCATTCACCATAACAACCGGTATTTTCCCGAGCGAACTGTCACCCGTAAGTTCTCCGACGCGCTCAATCGTCTTCTTCACAAACTCTTCCGTTTCTCTGCCTGCCGTTCCGTTGCCTATTGCGATAACTTCCGTTTCAAATTTCTTTATCACGTCAATCAGTCTTTCAGCCGCATCAACTTTCGCTTTCAGTGATGTATGCGGATTTATCATATCGTTGTGCAATAACTTCCCCTGCCTGTCCAGACAAACGAGCTTGCATCCTGTCCTGAATCCCGGGTCTAATGCCAGCACATTCTTTTGCCCGAGCGGCGGCGCAAGCAGCAGCACCCGCAGATTCTCGGCAAAAACTTTTATTGCTTCCGTATCGGCTTTTTCCTTCAGCGTTCCCCTGAATTCAGTTTCAATTGAAGATGATAACAGGCGCTTATAACTGTCCGTCACCGCAAGATATACCTGTCCCGATGCGCTCAGCAGTTCCTTTTCGGGAATTCCGTTTTCGTCTCCGTGCTTATCCGTAATGCGGCTGTCTTTTACGAACATCCTCACGAGCCTGCCTTCCGCTTCTGTTTCATCGGGCATCACCTCAAGCCTTATGAATCCTTCGTTCTCTCCGCGGAACATAGCCAGCAGTCTGTGAGAGGGGGAGTTCTTAGCCGCTTCTTTCCATTCGTAATAATCTTTATACTTTATTCCCGTTTCCTCTTTTCCTTTTATTACCTTTGCCGAAATGTCAGCTTTATCCGTAAATAGTTCTCTCATCCTTTCTCTCGCCGTCTTGTCTTCGCTTACCCATTCTGCGATTATATCCCTCGCTCCCGCAAGAGCGTCGTCAATCGTCAGAACACCTTTCTCTTCGCTTATAAACTTTTCAGCTTCCTGAAAAAGTTCTGCTAAAACATCAAACGCATCCTGAGCAAACAATCCCTGTGCAAGCGGCTCAAGACCCTTTTCTTTCGCAATTGTCGCGCGAGTACGCCTTTTAGGTCTGAACGGCAGGTATATGTCTTCAAGCTCTGTTAGTGTTTCCGCCGCATCTATCTTTTCTTTTAATTCCTCCGTCAGCAGTTCTCTTTCAGCCAGCGATTTTAATATGGCTTCCCTGCGCTTGTCAAGTTCTTCAAGCTGTGATAATCGGTCGCGTATGGCTGTTATTTCCGTTTCATCAAGACTTCCTGTCATTTCTTTTCTGTACCTGGCAATAAACGGAACGGTCGCTTCTTCCGATAAAAGCTTTGCCGTCGCAAATACCTGATCTTCTTTTAAATTCAACTCACCGGCAATTTTCGATATATGTCTGTCGTTCATTAATTCTTTTATATTATTTTGATTTTATACTTTGTAATTTACCGAAACTGCTCTTAAAATAATTGGCAATAAGGAAATTGAAAATGACAACAATTAAATACATTGATATTAAAACCCCGCTGGGTAATATGACGGCGGCGGCAACGAGAAAGGGAATCTGCCTGCTCGAGTTTAATAACGGCGAACGCGTAAAAAATGAATTTGAAGATTTAATGAAAATATTCGATGCCGGAGCTAAAGAAGGAGGTAATATGCATTTGAATCTTCTAAAAAAAGAGCTCGATGAGTATTTCGCGCGGAACAGGAAGGAATTTACGGTTTCACTCGATATCCCCGGCTCTGATTTTCAGATAAAGGTCTGGGAGCAAATCCTGCTTATTCCTTACGGAAAAACTATATCTTATAAAGAGCAGGCAGAAGCAATGGGAAATGCCGATGCTGTCCGCGCAGTGGCTCACGCGAACGGGCAGAACAGGGTCTCGATAGTTATTCCCTGCCACCGCGTTATCGGCTCGAACGGAAAACTTGTAGGATACGGCGGCGGATTACCGAAAAAAAAATGGCTCATCGATTTCGAAAAAGGCATCTCTGCCAATCAGCCGGGCTTGTTTTAATTTTAATCCTTCTGTTTTTTTATAAATGCAAATGAGCATACCATGTAATTAATTGCCTTTAATAATATCTTGCAAATATTTCCCGAATAAAGTAAATTGTAATACAAATTATTACAATATTATGAGGGAAATATTAACGGTTAGTATCGGCGCAAAATTGAAGAAACGGCTCAATACTGCCGCCAGAAAATACAAAACCACAAAAAGCGATATAGTGGTCAGTGCCGTCGAAAAATACATCTCTTCAATGGAATGTCAAGCCGTAAGAGAAAAATTAATGCCTTATGCAAAGAAAAAAGGTTATCTGACGGATGACGATATTTACTCGGTAAAGGATTAAAGTGAAAATTGTTTTTGATACAAACGTCATACTATCTTCATTTTTAACGGAAGGTATAGCGCATAGAATATTTAACCACTGTTTATTAAATCACAATATTTATATCTCGGAATTTGTAATAAGTGAATTATCCCGGATTCTTACAAAGAAATTTAATGTCAAAGCAAATGATTTACAGGAGTTTCTTGATTTTATAAAGTCAACTGTAATTTGTGCAATTCCTGAAAACATAATTCCAAAAATTTGCAGAGATAAAAATGATAATCAGATACTGCAGTTGGCTGAATATATTAACGCAGATATTATTATTTCAGGCGATAAAGATTTACTCGTTCTCCGCTCATACGAAGAAACACAAATTATATCACCGCGCGATTTTTTCAATGAATATCTTTCAAATTCGTCCGCTTAATAATACATAATATCATTTTCCTGTTCTCTTAATAATATCCAGCAAAGGCTGGAAGGCATCAGGTTTGATTGCATCTGCCCCGACAAACGGATTATCAAGCACGTAAATCAGATATAATACGAGCACGCTTACGAATACAAGGAATGACGTCATAACATACTGGTGTCTGTTGTTTTTTGTACTGAAAAAGAATGTAAATACGACTATTATGACTGAATTTACTATCAATACGAGCCATAATATATCGGGCATATTCTGCCGACTGCTCAAAATCCTGTGCCGCCTGAATTCCCTAATTTCCTGCAGGTTTTTCAATGACTGAGAGAGAACCTCTGTGTTTGGAACCTGCTCTGATTTAACAGATAAGAATATTCTGTTCAATTTGATAAATTGTTTTTGTGCTTCGTCATCTTTTTTCCCGTAAGCTAATGATTCCCATTCGTCTTTCGTAATTCTCTTTGTGTATTCACGTATTGTTGACTGAATTTCCTTTTTTATGGAATCAGGAAAAACAGTTGCATCATAATACAGGCTTGTCAGATTGCTTGCCTCCTGTTCAATTCTTGAATTTGTAATTTCCATCTTGTTCCATATCACAAAAACCACAAATGCTATCAGTACTGCATAAATAACACATACTGCATTGTACATGAATCCGCCAATCGCATGGTTTTCCAACAGTTTTTCATGAGGAATTTTTCTTTCTACTAACTTCTGTATAAAAAAGAATATCGCTATGCATACAGCGGTTATTATGGCAATGGAAACAATAAAAGGAAGCTGAAGAAATATTTTCATAATATTAGTGTTTTAATTAAATTTTAAATCGATGTTTATTTTAAATATAATGTTCAATGCTCAATTGATAACTGATAATTTTTCTTCAGTTATACTACTTGTTATCCAGTAACGTATCCGTAATTCTGCCGAGTATATTGTCCAGTGTTTCAATTTCTTTTTTGGATATTTTCCTGAGTATTCTGCTTTCGCAATCTTCAAGCATACCGTCTATATTATCGCGTATTTTAATTCCTTTTGTTGTTAAAGTTATATTAACTACACGCCTGTCACCGTCAATTTTTACTTCTTTCAGGTACCCGTTTTTCATCATTTTTTCTACAACTCTGCTTCCGCGTGATACTGAAAGCCCCATTTTTTTTGCAAGTGTGTTGCAGGACATGATTACTTTAGGGGCAAGAGCAACAAGACCCCGGAATTCCGCAGGCGAGAGGTTAAATTTTTCCCTGATGTTTTCTTCGTGAGCCGAGCATCCTGCTTTCAGTCCGAATATCATATCAATTACTTTTGTATGCATAATAATTATTGTTTTACTACCTTGTTAATAGCAACTTAACTGAAACTATAATGATTTTCAATTGAAAAGTATAAGCCCTCTTCCGCACGCGGAAAAGGGCTTATTGTATTACAAATAACGCTTGTCCTGAACCTTATCCTTGTCGGTAAATTTACCGTGACCGTCAGGAGTTTCCTCCTGACGGGTTTAATTTCAGGATTAGTTCTTACCGAGTTTATCGAGGTATTTTTTCGGGTCTTTTTCAAATTTCGAAATACATCCGGAACAGCAGAAGTAATATTTCACGCCGTCAACCGTCGCTGATACGTTTTTATCAATCGGCTCACCCATTACCGGACATTTGACTTCTTCCTTTATATATGTAATCGGCTCGGCTTTGAATTTCTTTAAGCATCCCGCACAGCAGAATGTATATTCTTTTCCGAGATACGTGAATTTAACCGGCTCGCCTTCTGTACCGTCAATTGTTTCGCCTGATACGGGGCAGATTTTAACTGAGTCCACAGCGCCCTGTGATGATCCTGTCTTGTTTTTTGTGCATTCCGTCTTGCATTTATCAGTGCATTCTGTCTTGGATTTATCCGTGCATTCTTTCTTGCTCATATCAGTACACTCTGTCTTGGATTTATCCGTGCATTCTTTCTTGCTCATATCAGTGCATTCTTTCTTGCTCATATCGGTGCATTCTTTCTTGCTCATATCGGTGCACTCTGTCTTGCTTTTTTCACAGCCTTCGGTTTTCTTTACTTCATTGGTCTGAGCTAAAGAAATGTTCATTACGAACATGGTTAATACCGCGGCTACAACTAAGATTCTTGCTTTCATTTTTTCTTTCCTTTGTTTTTTAGTTTGTTAAAGATAATAAGTGTTTTTTTATATATAAAGTTCATAAATAATTTTTATTACTGAAGCATAAAACGAATTCCCAGATAGAAATCGCGTCCCCGCGTCGGTCCCCATATAAACGAAGTATCGAAATACCTGCTGAACGGGTTATCGGCGCTTACGATCGGATTTGGCTGCATAAAATCAAGCACGTTTTCCACTCCGGCGTAAAGTTCAAAGTTCCTGAAGTTTTTTGTTAACTGCATATTAATCAATGTATATGGTTCCGACTCCGACGGTCGCTGATACTGCACCGGGTCATTCTGTGTTGATGGAAGTACCTGCGTTCCGAACCATTGCAGAGTTACATTTGCAATCCATGAATTTGCTCGGGCGGAACTGTATGATAAACCCGATACAATCCTGTGTTTGGCGTTAAACGGCTGTTCTAACCTTTGCCCGTCTTTGTAATAAAACAAATCAATGAATTTATAAGCTAATTTAAAATCGAAATTTCTGAACAGTGTCGTGTTTGTCTCAATCTGCAATACGTCAGAACCCGCTCTGCCGAAATTTGAAAAGACAACTGCGGCGGGTATAACGTCGTATTCAGGAATCACTTTATTCGAGAAATCCGTGCGATAGTAATCGAGATTAATATTTCCGGCAACGGAACCGAGGTTAAAATACTGAATCATGTCAATTCCGTAGTTTATCATTCTCTCCGGATTCATTTCGCCGTTGAAAACAATGTCTTTTCCACTGCCGAGAAGAGACGGATACTCGCTGAAAAGATTGACTGTGCGGAATCCCGTTCCAAACGAAGCACGCACAACTGTCTCGGGAGTGAGCTGATAGCGGATGAGTATCCGCGGAGTCGTTATGAGATTGTATTTATTGTGAAAATCAAGACGAAGTCCCGCGATGACGGAAAGGTTCAGGTCCTTTTGCTCGAAAGAAGCTTCTGTGAAAACTCCGGGAATTGATTCAAGTTTTTCGTAATTCCCCGCATAAGTCTTGGGAACCTCTGCAAGAAATCGGACGTTCTCGTCAATATCCTCGTAGCGGTAACTTGCACCGAAGCGGAGAAAGCTTTTCTTGTAAACTTCGAATTCATACAGTCCGTTGAAATAAAAATCACGCTGTTTAGCCGTGTAATTCGTCGTTCCGTAATAAGAATCCTGATTGAAGAACCCGCCTGAAGTGAATAATTTTATCTGGTTCTCGTTTTTTAATACACGGCTCATTCGTCCGTAGATATCTCCGTTCTCAAGATTTACCGTCTGCCCGTAAATGATTCCGCTTCCGAGGTCAGTATCATAATTAAACCCTTTTTGTCCGCCAACGCGGCGCTCGTTGAGGTATTTCAAGCCGACCATTACGCTCGTTTTGTCCTCTTCCGAAGAGCCGTATCTCCATTTGTTATAAAACATGTATCGGCGGGTTAAAGGCACGTCAAGGAATCCGTCTCCGTTTTCATCCATGCGTTTCATTTCCTGCACGGTCTGGAATGCGGCTATCGTGCTCAGGTTTTTTTTAACCATCGCCGTACCGTTCACATTGAATTGCTTTTCGAGTCCGCTGTTTATGAATCCGTTAACTAACAGACGGTCTGACGTCCCGTAATCTTTCAGCAGAACGTTCATAATACCGCTGATGGATTCATAACCCTGAAGAACCGAATTCGAACCTTTTGAGATATTGATTTTATTAATCAGCGTTCCCGGAATGCTCGTAACTCCGTACTTTGTGACAAGCCCCGTCATAATAGGCATATTGTCAATCAAAATCTGAGTGTAAGAGCCCTCAAGTCCGAGCACTTTAAGCTCCTTTGTATTGGTCAGTATATCCGTAACCGCAACATCAACCGAAGCATTTTTGCCGAAACATCCCGAAAGGTCACAGCAGGCATCTTTTTTAAGCTCCATCTGCGTTATAACTTCCGTCTTGCTGTTATCATTTGAAATAAAACTCGACTTCTGCTCGTCTTCGACTACTATTTGCTGTGTCGAAAATGAACTTTTCAGTTCAATTTCTACAAAACTCTTTTTTGAAACGTCAACGGTATCAGGCGTATATCCTACGTAAGAAACTATTACCCTTCTGTCAGTTATCCCCTCGGGATATAATTCAAACTTTCCTTCGGAACCGGTCAGCGCGCCTTTTTTTGTGTTAATCCATTTAATAGACGCACCTTCAAGCGTTTCTCTGCCTTTTACGTTCGAGCCGTAAACAATACCGTTGATGGTCTGCGAATATGTATATCCGCAGGATATTATTATTATTATAATTAAAGTTAAAATATTTTTCATAAGATTTTTAGAAATAGTTTAAGGATCATCCCTAAATTATTGTCATTCCTTTTGTCATCCTGAATTGTCTTTTGTCATCCTGAATTGTCTTTTGTCATCCTGAATTGTCTTTTGTCATCCTGAACCTTGCCCCGAACTTGTTTCGGGGTTGTTTCAGGATCATTTCAGGATCATTTCAGGATCATTTCAGGATCATTTCAGGATCATTTCGGAATTGTTTCAGGATCTAAGCCGGAATCCTCCCGTAAATCGGGAGCGGACATAGAAATTCTTATGAATTAAATTCTCAGAGCGGAAATATATTTCTTTTGCGAGGCACCGGGCGGACTGATATTAGTTGATACCCGATGACAGAATGTGTGGTCGTAAATAGATTCGTTTGAAGTGTTGAAAATAACGGTTTCACTGCTCGTTGAATTTCCTGAGGTTGTCGAAACCGGAGTCTCATATTCGTTTTTTTCGAAAGAGCATTTTCCGCAGTTATTGCAGTCTTTTTTTTCTTTCTTATCTTTCTTCTCGCATTGCTTCTCGTTCGTTTTGCCGCCTGTGTCAGGCAGGTCGGTGCCGCAGGATTTCTCTTCCTTCGCAGAACTATTTTCACAGCAGGATTTTTTCTCAACTTTTGCTTCTTTTTCAGGCTTGCACATACAACTGTGCATGTCAACTGCAAAAGAAACTGCGCTGAACGAGAACAGCAACAGCAAGGCTACCGCTGTTCTGAAATTCCAATATTTGAGAAAATACTTTTTCACTTGCTACAAAAATACATATATTTTAGTGTTAATGTCAATGCATACTAAAAAATCCGATTTACTCTATAAGACTAAACACAGAATATTTCATAGAGTTAAAATTTTTCCATTCTTTTGCCGTAAGACCCGCTTTCCTGCACAAACTTCCGAGAAACTCTTCCGGAGAGCTCAGCTGTTCCCACACCTGCGGAAGATAAACCGCGTGATTATAGTTCTGTTCAATAATAACTCCCCTGTTCTTTATACTCCAGAATAATCCGTTAATATCTTCCGGGAAAATCTGTTCCGGCTTTGTCAGGACAGACACTTCATATTTAAGCCCTGCGAGCTCCGAAATCCCGACGGGCGAAAAACGGTAGTCCCGCGAGGCGGCGCTGATTGCATTTTCTATTATACTGTTGTAAAGAGTGTCGAACGGCTCAATCGTACCGATACATCCGCGAAGTTCATCGTCGTAATTCCTCAGCGTAACGAAGCACGCATAAGAACTTTTTAGATTCTGCTTAAACGATTCCGGAATATCTTTTTTCTGAAACCGCTTTCCTTCTCTGACGAATGTTTCGACTGTCTGCTTTGCAAGCCGTCTCATAAAATATTTTTCGTCAGGTGTAAAGATTTCTTTTTCGTGTAAAACTTTTTCGTCAGCAGGGAACTTTTCCGTATCCGAATAAAAAGCAACAGCGCCGTACCCGACAACGGAAGATTTATCTTTAATAATATCACCGGAGTTCTTGTAATCAAGAAGTTTTGTTTTCCAGTTTTTCCTTTTGGCAAGTTCAATAAGCGACATCACCGCCCAGGGTGAATCTATTTCCGCTTCGTTAATTGCTTCGGCATTAAGATCCAGTATTGAATCAAGAGAGTATTTATCGAGTTTAACTGCTTCGTTATAACTATGAAAATGACTGAGATCGACAGAGCAGACTATAAGAGTTTTATCATCGGAATATTTTTCGAGCAAAGACGCAAACTCCTCCGGGTCAATGCGCCCGACGATAACAGGAATTATGGAAAAATCTTTCAGAACACGCTGAAGAAAAGGAATCTCAATTTCAATTGAATGCTCACGCTCATCGGCGGCAGGAATACTGGCGATGTTTTCTTCCTTAAGCAGATTTTTGACTTCCGGAGAAAGCTTTACTTTCCCGAGAGGAGAATCGTAGGCGTCGTAATCAATAACACAGGCGCCTGTCAGTGTATAGTGGTGAGCAGTACCGAGAATTATAACTTTATTAATGTTCCTGTTTATCTGCCGGAAAGCGCATGCTGCGGTTTGACCCGAATACATGTATCCCGCATGAGGAACGATTATTGCCTTAACATTCATTTGGTATTTGGTATTTGGTATTTGGTATTCAGATATGCCACCCCCACGGGGTTTTATTCTATGGTTTTCTTCTTCCGCCAGTTCAAGATATTCATCCAGCTCGGCGGAAAGAGCGGCGGCGCTCGCATTATACCAGGTCCCCGCACAAATTGGTTTTCTGATTTTTTCTTTCATAATTCAAATCAAAGTGTTAAGTGTTAAGTGTTAAGTGTTAAGTGTTAAGTGTTATTATACCAAATACCAAATACCAAATACTAAATACTAAATACTAAATACTAAATATTTATTTCACAAGCAATTCCGGCCTGTATTCAAAATGCATCGTATCGTAATGATACCACTTTCCGCCCCATATAAAACCACGGTTCTCGAACACCTCGACAACTTCCATCGGAATCTTATTCTTATACTTCATAGATTTATCCCATTGCCAGTAATCGGAATATTCCGTGTTAATATCAATCGCGATACCGTAACTGTGCGCACTGAGACGCTGTGTACCCGCAATCACACGGTAGTTAAACGTGCCCGCAGTACGCTTTACATATTTCATAAACTCATTATCCAGCTTCGCAAGGTCATCACAAACAGCCCTGAGCTGAACATCAACTTCGTTAACAGTATTAACCATCAGCGGTGTACCCGATATACCGGGCATCCAAGTAACGGTAGTAAGATTTTTTCTTACGCCGGATTCCGAACTGCCGTACATTTTAGCAAAGAACGGCTCATAACGTATGCGTCCCGGCTCGAAATTTACGTCAGGAGGCTTATCCCAGCCTGCTCCCATAGTGTATGACTGTGACATCATATCCTCAAGGTCAGGGTTCTCCAGCATTTCATCGTGCGATTTTTCCCTGCCGTCATCGTAAACCATGGAAGAGCCGTCTTTCCAGTAGAGATTGTTGGCATCTGCGCGCTCAAGAAATTCGGGATAGGCTTTTATAAGCTTTAACAAACCGGCGGGAATCTTTGTACTGTCAGCAGTTTTTACCTCTGTGCCGGTGTTGACAGTCTTTTCGCTTATCGTGTTCTTTACGGCATTTTTTTCTGCCGTGCCGTTTTTACTGCATGAAACAGTTACCGCGATAATCAGTATCAAAACGGCGAAATATTTGATTTTTTTAATGTACATTTCCGACATATATTTTTTTTAAGTTTAGTTTTGCGATTTTTTCAAAGTTTTTCAACAGCCATAACGGCGTCGGGTTAAAATCCATTTCATAGCGCGGGAATGCGCGCGAAATATGCAGAACTATTTCCTTGTCGAGCGATGCAAGAAACCTGCAGAGTTCGTGGAATTCCTTCTCGTTATCGTTTAACCCTTCAATAAGTAAAAAAGTTACTTCAAGATGTTTCCCTTTTTCAACAATTATTCTTATGGTTTGCTTTGTGGTTTCAATTTCCCCCCCGCAGATTTTCTTGTAAAACTCCGGGTTATACGATTTTAAATCTATATTGAAAGCATCTATATAATCAATCAGTTCGCGAAGAGGCTCTTCGTTAATCTGACCGTTGGATACCACAACGGTTTTTATTCCTTCCGTCTTGCAGAGTTTCGCCATGTCAATCATATATTCGAAGAAAACTGACGGCTCGTTATATGTAAAGGCAACAAACTTATATCCCTTATCCATGCAAATTTTTAATATCTCTTCGGGAGTTACTTCGGTAATACGGTCAAAATCCGGCTTTTCAAACTCCTGCGATATATCAAAATTCTGGCAGAACTTACAGGAGAGGTTACAGCCGTATGTTCCTATTGAAAGTATCTGAGCGCCGGGATGAAAATGATAAAGCGGTTTCTTTTCAATCGGGTCAACGTGAATAGCAACGGGTTTCGAATAAGCCAGTGTATAAAGTTTGCCTTCTGAATTCTCACGAACACCGCATCCGCCTGTCTTTCCTTCGGAAATCAGACACTGTTTGGGACATAACACACAGCGTACTTTCTTATCTTTTTCTAATATGTAATATGAAGCTTCCCGCATCATTTAAAAAGTGTTAAGTGTTAAGTGTTAAGTGTTAAGTGTTAAGTGTTAAGTGTTAAGTGTTAAGTGTTAAGTGTTAAGTGTTATTATACCTAATACCTAATACTAATTACTAAATACTAAATACCTAATACTAAATACTAAATACTAATTACTAAATACTAATCGCTCTTAAAGATTCTTCAAAATAAAATCCGTAATTCTTTTATATAAATGGTAACGTGTATTACCCCCGCTTATATTATGGTTACGGTTCGTGTAAATCTGCATTTCGAACTGCTTATTGGCTTTAACAAGCGCGTTAATAAATTCCATAGTGTTCTGCAAATGCACATTATCGTCAGTCGCACCGTGCACTATAAGAAGTTTCCCTTTGAGTTCTGAGGCATGCGCAACAGATGAGTTACTGTCATAACCCGCCGGATTATCCTTCGGCAGTCCGAGATACCGCTCCGTATAAATATTATCATAATATCTGAACGAAGTAACCGGCGCCACGGCAACGGCAGTTTTAAAATAATCCTCGCCGGCTGTGATGCACAGAGTACTCATATATCCGCCGAAACTCCAGCCCCAGATGCCTATGCGCCCGGCATCAATATAAGGAAGTGAGCCGAGATACTTTGCGCCTTCAATCTGGTCTTTAAGCTCGAGTTCGCCCATGCGGCGGTAAACCTGCTTTTCAAATTCCGAGCCCCGCGCTCCCGTGCCCCGTCCGTCAACACAGGCAACTATGTATCCGTTTTTACAGAGCAGTTGATACCATATATAATCGTTTCCTCCCCATGAGTCCGTCACCGACTGCGAGCCGGGTCCTGCATAAACATACATAAGTACGGGATATTTCTTTGCCTCGTCGAAATCCGAAGGTTTTATCATGTAACCGTTAAGCTCCACATCCTGTGATGTATTGAATTTAAAAAACTCTTTCTTCGTGAAATTGTAATCTTTCATCTTATCGCGAAGTCCGAGATTATCCTGCATCACTTTCACAAGCGAGCCGTCGCCGCGGCGAAGTTCATAGTACGGCGGGATATTTGCCTGATTATTACTCAGAATATAGTATTTAAATCCTTTGCTGAACTCTGCATTGCTCGAACCGGGTCTCTCTGAAATTCTCTTCTTGCCTGTACCGTCCGGGTTAATGCAATATATATCCTTGTTAAGAGGCGAAATCTCATGCGAAATATAGTAAACAAGTTTTTTCTCTTCATCAACGCCTTTAAGACTTGCCACCTCCCATTCGCCTTTTGTTACCTGCGAAATCTCTCTGCCGTCGGCAGAATGATGGTAAATATGTGCATAACCGTCTTTATCGCTCAAACGCAGGAAACTGTTGTCCTTAAGGAAAGTGAGGTCATAAGATTCGCTTATATAATACTTATTTTCTTCCGTTAGTATCACGCGCGAAGCGCCCGTTACCGCATCGGCAAAAAGTATATCGAGTTTATTCTGCAGACGGCTCAGACGCGTTACGGAGAGTATATTTGGCTCACGAGTGAATTTAATGCGGGCGATATACTGGTCGGGATTCGGTCCGACGTCAACCCTTACTGTTTTCTTTTCGGCAACATCGTAAATATGTACCGTAACAACTGAAATATCTTCGCCCGCCTTTGGGTATTTATATTTGAACAGCTCGGGATAGAGTTCGCCGTAGAAAGTAAGATCGTATTCTTTCACTTTACTCTCATCAAAACGCATATATGCAAGCCGTGATGCATCGGGCGACCAGTCGAATGCTTTCGATATTCCGAGCTCTTCCTCGCAAACCCAGTCGGCAATACCGTTAATAATCTTATTTTTTTCGCCGTCTTTCGTCACCTGTGTTTCCGTACCTTCTTCAATGTCAATTATGAAAATATTATTCGCGCGTACCAGGCAGACCATGCGGCTGTCCGGAGAAAACTCCGCACGCCGTGCTTTACCGTTACTGGTCAGAAAAGTCAGTTTTTTTTCTGCTATATCCCATACATAAAAATTCGAAATAGTCGAATAACGGTAAACCTTCTCCGCATCCGTGGAAATAAGAATTTTTGATTCGTCCGGACTGAAATAATAAGAACTGATTTCGGCTTCGCTTTTGCCTGCGGCGGCAAGAAAATCATCCCCGCTTAAAATTGTATTTATTTTATTTCCGGTTTCATAATCATAAATATTAAGATTCACTCCTTCGTCTATTGCGGAATAGTGAATACCGTCTTTCATAGACTGCATTAAACTATTGACTCCGCTTCCTTTAGACGTAAATTCCGGATTAAGAAATATTTTTTCGAGCGTTAGCTCGTAGAACTTTTCATTGACCTCATCCTGCGCCGAAACAATACCTGCCGCCAAAAGAGTAAAAAACAGAACCAGAACTGTGAATATTTTGTACATGGTTTGATATACTTTATTTCTTTTGCTTTTCAACGCCGTAGGCGTTGCCTGTTATCTCTGATTGTTTTATTTCTTTTGCTTTTCAACGCCGTAGGCGTTGCCTGTTATCTCTGATTGTTTTATTTCTTTTGCTTTTCAACGCCGTAGGCGTTGCCTGTTATCTCTGATTGTTTTATTTCTTTTGCTTTTCAACGCCGTAGGCGTTGCCTGTTATCTCTGATTGTTTTATTTCTTTTGCTTTTCAACGCCGTAGGCGTTGCCTGTTATCTCTGATTGTTTTATTTCTTTTGCTTTTCAA
>Ga0247841_10006934_pt1 | contig 17128 bp, 8 predicted proteins | sample LaCruzMarch2015__2_FD_192410 | JGI IMG/M metagenome (GOLD analysis project Ga0247841, IMG submission 192410) | Freshwater microbial communities from meromictic Lake La Cruz, Castile-La Mancha, Spain - LaCruzMarch2015_18m | ecosystem: Environmental > Aquatic > Freshwater > Lake | place: Spain... | reverse complement strand
CCATGCCGGATACGTCCATGCTGATGACCTCGGTCGAGACCGGGCCGGGTATGATGGAGCATATCTCCTGCACCAGCTTCTTGTAGTTGACCTTGCCTTCCTTCGAGACAAGGCTGGGGTTGGTTGTGACGCCGCTTACGGCGCCCAGCCTGGCGCCGTGCCTGATGTGTTCAAGGTTGGCCGTATCAAGAAAGAGGCGCATATACTTCTCCCTGTATTGATTTTATTATTATTGAGGCGCCGTCCGGATGCATTATTTTATCGGTAGTGTTACCTGGGTGCCCTCTACGAGGGTCTCCCTGGCGGCGCCGATGAAACTCACAAACAGCGGGTGGGGACGGTTGGGACGCGACCGGAACTCGGGGTGGAACTGGCAGGCAACCATCCAGGGGTGGTCCCTGACCTCTGTGATCTCCACCAGCCTCTTGTCCGGCGAGAGCCCGCTGAACACCAGCCCTTTTTTCTCAAAAATATCGCGGTAATCGTTGTTGAATTCATAACGGTGGCGGTGGCGTTCGTGGACAAGCTGCTCTGCGTAGGCCTGCGCCGCCAGTGTGCCGTCCACCAGCGCGCATGGGTAGGTGCCCAGCCGCATGGTGCCCCCCATATCGTTGATCTTGCGCTGCTCCGGCAGCAGGTCGATCACCGGGTAGGGCGTGCCGCTGTCGAACTCGGTGGAGTTGGCCCGCTTGTTGCCCAGGGCATAGCGCCCGAACTCTATGACCATCACCTGCATGCCCAGGCACAAACCCAGGTAGGGGATATTGTTATGGCGCGCGTACGAGGCGCTGGTGACCATACCCTCGATGCCCCGGTTGCCGAAGCCCCCCGGCACGATTATGCCGTGAACCGATCCCAGCACGTCCTGGTGGAGCCCTTTCTCCAGGTCCTCGGACTGCACCCAGATGATATTGACCGTGCGGTCGTGGTAAAGGGCGGCGTGGCAAAGCGATTCGCGCACCGAGTAATAGGCGTCCTCCAGCTCCACGTACTTGCCCACTAATGCGATGTTGATGCTCTCACGGGGCGTCTTCATGCGGGCGACCATCTGCCGCCACTCCGCCAGGTCGGCCCTGGTGGCGTTGAGCCTCAGCCGGCTTATGATGAAATTACTCATGCCGAACTCTTCCATGATGAGCGGGACCTCGTAGATGGTCTCAGCCGTGACCATGGGTATGACGGCCTCTTTCTCCACGTCGCAGAAAAGCGAGATCTTGTCCCGCAGCCCCTGCGAGATGGGGTAGTCGGAGCGGCAAAGTATCACGTCGGGCTGTATGCCGATGCGGCGCAGCTCGTTCACGCTGTGCTGCGTGGGCTTGGTCTTGAGCTCCTTGGTGGTGGCGATGTAAGGCAGGTAGGTTACGTGTATGTAAAGGGCGTTGTCACGGCCCACTTCGTTGCGCATTTGCCTGATGGCCTCTAAAAACGGCTGGCTCTCGATGTCGCCCACCGTGCCGCCCACCTCAACGATGATCACCTGTGCCTTGGATATCTGCGCCACCTCGCGGATGCGGCGCTTGATCTCGTTGGTCACGTGCGGGATGACCTGTATGGTGCCGCCCAGGTAGTCGCCGCGCCTTTCGCCGGCGATAACCGAGGAGTAGATCTGGCCGGAAGTCACGTTGGAGGCAGCCGTGAGGTTGGTGTCGATGAAACGCTCGTAATGGCCCAGGTCCAGGTCGGTCTCTGCGCCGTCCGTGGTCACGAACACTTCGCCGTGCTGGTAGGGCGACATGGTGCCGGGGTCCACGTTGAGGTAGGGATCGAGCTTCTGCACCGATACGGAGACCTCACGGCTCTTGAGGATGCGCCCGATCGAAGCAGTGGCGATGCCCTTGCCCACCGATGAAACCACGCCGCCTGTGACGAAAATATATTTAGCCATAGCTATATAAGGCTGCGATCATATATATCTGCAATTGCATAATTAAGCATGGGTTAAATTGTGTCTGCGGGAAATTTGAACTTGCCGGGAAAGCAGGGTTTTTTTAAACCCTAGGGTAATTATAGATATACGTATTTAAGGCTGTCAAGTTTAACTCTGATTATAGCATTCCTATGTCATTGCGAGCCCGTCCCCAATAATGTCATTGCGAGGAGCCGCAGGCGACGCGGCAATCTCACCGATCGAAGGCTCCATAGTCTGAGATTGCTTCGTCACTTCGTTCCTCGCAATGACATGGTAAGGGGTGTTCCCTGCAATGACATTTGCGTATCTTGTCATTGCGAGCGCAGCGAAGCAATCTCTGGATTCGAAGGCGTGAAAATCATATGGTATCATACAAATCTTTCCAACCTGGATTCAGGTCGTTTATAAGCTCAACTTTCTTTTTCCGTGAACCACCTTTGATCTGTTTTTCCCTGCTGATGGCGGAGATTACATCTTCGGTAGTCTGAAAATAAACCAGTTTATTCAGGTTGTATTTTTTACTAAAACCTTTAATCGATTTTTCCTTATGCTCGTAGATACGCCTCTTAAGTTCGTTAGTTATACCTGTATATAGCACAGTATGATTTTGATTGGTGATTATATAGACATAATATTGTCTGTCCAACTTCTGTCAATCCACTTACTGCCATGTCATTGCGAGCGCAGCGAAGCAATCTCTGGATTCGAAGGTGTGAAAATCATAATTCCCATGTCATTGCGAGCGCAGCGAAGCAATCTCTGGATTCGAAGGCTCCACAGTCTGAGATTGCTTCGTCACTATGTTCCTCGCAATGACATTTGCGTACCTTTGTCATTGCGAGCGCAGCGAAGCAATCTCTGGATTCGAAGGCTCCATAGTCTGAGATTGCTTCGTCACTATGTTCCTCGCAATGACATTTGCGTACCTTTGTCATTGCGAGCCCGGAGGGCGCGGCAATCTCTGGATTCGGAGGCTCCATAGTCTGAGATTGCTTCGTCACTATGTTCCTCGCAATGACATTTGCGTACCTTTGTCATTGCGAGCCCGGAGGGCGCGGCAATCTCTGGATTCGAAGGCTCCATAGTCTGAGATTGCTTCGTCACTATGTTCCTCGCAATGACATTTGCGTACCTTTGTCATTGCGAGCCCGGAGGGCGCGGCAATCTCTGGATTCGAAGGCTCCATAGTCTGAGATTGCTTCGTCACTATGTTCCTCGCAATGACATTTGCGTACCTTTGTCATTGCGAGCCCGGAGGGCGCGGCAATCTCTGGATTCGAAGGCTCCATAGTCTGAGATTGCTTCGTCACTATGTTCCTCGCAATGACATGCCGATGGCGTTATTTTTTACGAAAGGCTAAAAACAGGCCCGCCAGTGGGCTCATGATCAATACCAGCAGTCCCAGCACCGCCCAGGTCAGGTTCATGCGGAGTAGAAATTCAGGCGTGGCGGCCAGGCGGTTGACGAAATCGATGTACATGCCCGCCATGGGCGCCAGCGACGGCTTGTGCACGCGTTCGAGCGTATCGTCGTCGTCGAAAAGCCAGATCGGCCCGCTGATCATGCTGACCACGGGCAGGCCTGCGCGCCCGTACTCCTGCGCATCGGTGGGCACTCCCAGCGGCGTGCCCGTGGGGAAGACCAGCGTGCGCGACAGTCCGGCGTCCGCCACCGATTTTGCATAAAGGCTGACCGTGAACGGGTTCTCGGTGATGAATACGCCGCGAGGCTCGGCGTTGCCCGTCGGCGCCGCCGGCGGGATATAGTCGTCCGAGATGTGCTCGATGGCGATATCGAATAGTGACTGCGGAACAATGTCTCCCCTGTGCTTCTCAATGAAATCGGCGTTGGTGGCCCCGCCCACCATATGCCCTCCGGTGAAGAGGAATATCATGGTGAAAGGTCTTTCGGAGATAGGCAGCCGTACGTAGTATTCGGCCAGCGCCAGCACCATCCCCGCGCCGCTGCTGTCCTCCACGCCGCTCCTCCAGGGGGAGTCGTGATGTGAGTGTATGATTATGGCGCGGTCGCTGCGGCCGGGCAGCACTGCGTAGACGTTGGCGCTCTCGCCGCCTTTGAGGGCCACCTTGGCGTCCAGCACCAGCTTCACACTGGTCTTGCCCGCCGCCACCTGGGCCTTGAGCTTATCGCCGTCGTCGGGCCGCAGGTACATGCTGGGTATGGAACGCAGCTTGCCCTCATAAGGGGCGTAGTAGGTGAATTTGCCCATATCGGGATATCCCCTCAGTATGCCTATGATGCCGGCCGGGTGGCGCGACTCGGCCTGCTCGTAGAAGGAGTCATATTTAAGCATCCAGCCGATGGGGTAGGGGTGCGACCAGCCCTTGAGCATCTTCTCGGGCTCGTAGGCCATATAGCTGAAGAGCTTCATCTGGTCCCAGCTCACGTTGGTGGGGGATATATCCACCAGGACTATTTTATCTTTAACGTCCTGCCAGTCGGGACCGGTTGTATTTCCTACGTAAACCACCTCGGCCTCGGCGCCTCCCTGCGGGGCAGGACCGCTGTAGGGAACGTAAAATGACTCGGGCTGCCAGGATGCCGCCGTGCCCGGCTGCACGGTTATTCCCCAGCTGACCGGCTCCCAGTAGTCGAAATTGCTTTTCTCCACGCGCACGTCTCTGAAGCCGTACATCTTGAGCATATACTCCAGGTATGTGATGGCGGCCTGGTCGGACAGTGAGCCCGGCCTGCGCTCGCCCAGGTTGTAGATGTCATCGATCAATCTGAAGATCTGGCCCTGCGTGGGCCTGGACTCGGGGGTAGAGGCCTTGATGGCCGGATTGGACAGGGCGGCCACCGAGACAGGGACCAGCACCAGGGAGATCACCACCAGCAGGCCAAGGGCGGTCCAGGCCAGGGCTGGCCTGCCTTTGGGCTTGGGTGTGGACCCTCCAACTACATACAGCGCGATGCCTGTCCCGAGCAGGATGAGTCCCGCAGCCAGGAAAAGCAGGGTGTTGCCGGTGAATATGGCGGGCAGGGCCAGGAGGCGGATGATTACATTCAGCTCAACCAGCGCCGACAGTATGTACTGCAACAGGAACCATATAGAAAGGCTGATCCAGATGGCCCCCAGCGCACGCAGCCACGAGGGCTGCCGGGCGTTGAGCAGGAGGGCGACCAGGAAAATAACCAGCGGTGGGAAGAGCGAGTACCATGCCATGAATACGGCCAGCGGCAGGCTGGACTTGTCCATTGTGAGCGCCGCGACGAACGGCAGGGCTGAGAACACGATGGACAATCCCAGCGGTATCAAAAGCTGGATTAAAAAGGGACGAATTGCGCTGACAGGGCAGGACCTGGCTTCCTGTGACATGTACGACCTCCTTTTCATAACCTGAGTATTCTGTAGGGGCGGACCTTCAGGTCCGCCCGAACGCGGGCGGGTTTGAAAACCCGCCCCAACATTTTCTCTTCTTGTAGGGGCGGACCTTCAGGTCCGCCCGGCTAACGAGTATACTCAAAAATCTTTATGACCGGCATCGGGCTCGACCCGGCGCTGGCTTTCTCCGTGGATTGATAGACCGGCTTATACTGGTTCAACGCCTCCAGCGGGACCGGGCTGGCCAGCGGGTCGGCGCCGACGATGCGGTAGTTGCCGTCCTTCTGCCCGGACACGAAAGCCGCCGCCTCGTCGTAAGTTTTGAAACTCCTCAACCCGGTTATCTCCTTGAACTTCTGGCCGTCCGGCATGCTTTGTTCCACCCAGGACATGACCGCGGTTTTCTGAGGTATAACCTGCTTCCCGTCGAAGTTGTACAGGCGGCTGACCATGCTGCGGTAGAAATCGGGGTAGAAGACCAGCAGCGGTACGTATTTCCCCTCCTTCTTCTGCCAGCACAGCTCGTAGTAGTCGCCCTCCTTCTTATCGCTGAGGCCGGCCACGGCGTAGAATTTATCGTTGGGAGAGGCTATGCGGTTATCGATGATCACATATCTGGCGCCCAGGTCGTCCATGATCTTATCCGCCACGGCGCTGTCCTGCGATGTGTAAAAGCGCGCTTCGTCCAGGGGCCAGGTGCCCGGGTTGGCGGTCGGAATGCGGTGCCCGATGCGTGTGACCCAGTATCCGTAATCGCTCCATACCAGCACGCTGTATGCCGTGGACGGGTATTGGAAGGTTTTACCCGCCGCCGGAACTTCAAATAGCCTGTAATAATAGTCCGCCGCGCCGAACGGCTCGGGCGTATTGTCCTTCATCCACTCCAGAGACTCCATCCAGGCGTTGCCGGGACTGTGCGACGGGTGGCTGGCTATCCCCACGGCAATGGCGGCGCCCGGTATCATCACGCCTATGACACAGGCTGCCGTCAGTAGTCCCATGGCTATTGCAATGCTGGACGCCCGCCTTGCCCTGGACGGCGGCCTTTTGGACTTTTTACCCGGCGGTGTCCTGGGCTCCGGCATGGGGCGGGGCTGGAAGGCCTCGATAAAGGTCCCGGCCAGGTAGCCGGTCAATACTGCCAGGGATACGCTGAGATAAGAGGAGAACCTGACCATGGCCAGTGCGGCCAGCAGCATTACTATGCTCCAGACGGCTGTCAGAACATGCTGGGGTTCCCCTTTTTTTATACAGGCGTAGATCAGTACCGCCAGCCCGGCAAGGCCTGTGTACAGCGTCAGCGCTAACTCGTACCAAGCCATATCGAAGCTAAATATATCGCCCTGGAAAAACAGCGGCTTCATCTCGCCTACCATGGTCTGGCCGATCCTCCAGGAGAAGATGTCGCCGATATAGCTTGCCACCTGGTTGAAGATGGAGGGGAATATCAGCCATGCCCCCAGCCCACCCAGAGCCAGCAAACCTCCGACAGCCAGCGGGAAATAGACTTTTTTAAGGCCACCGGCTGTCATCAGGACCGAAATGACGTTCAACGCTATGGGCATAAGGATAATGGCAGCCAGCGCCAGCAGTGTCATCTTGTCGCGTGAAGTCGGTAGAAAGATAAGCAGGGCGATCAGGAAGCAGGTGATGGCCGTCTTGCTCAGGTAGTCGGTGGGGAAGCCCCGCAGGTGGTCGCTGATGAACTGGATGATGAAGTAAATAAAGATGACAAAGACGAAAAGCAGCGCGCCCTGCCAGGTGATCAGGTAAAGCCCCAGGAAGATGCCGGCGATGATGCTGTAGGGTATATGGCGGCTGGCCGGCGGGAATTGCCCTTTCATCAGCAGGGAATAGGTGAAGCTCCTGCCGTTTTTAACGGCCAGCATGAAGAACATCAGGAAGAAGGTGGTGAAAAATAGCTCGGCCGCATGGTGGTCGGTGTTGCCCAGCAGTGAGCGTGAAAGGATTTCGCCCGGCATTGTAGCCGCCAGCAGCGCGGCCGCCAGCCCGCCCCAGCGGTTGCTCGCCGCCCTGCCGATGAAGAATACCGGTATCACCGTCAGCACGCCCAGGACTGCCGGAAGGTATACCGCTATGCTGTCGGCGGCGGGCTGCGCCGCAGAGGCACCCCCGAACAGGCGCACCGTCCCGGCCAGCATGTAGGCGAAAAAGGTCGGTACCCTGCCGATGACATCCCCGCTGCCGAAGAGCATGAACGGATCAAACCTGGTCAGCTGGGGGAAATTGGCAAGCAGGTTGTCTACAAGGCGCATGTAATAATAGGCGTCTATGCCGGTCAGCTTTATCCAGCGTCCGTCGAATACCGCTGTATAGGGCATGACTATTCTAAGATATGCGGCGATCGCCATTGCGGACACTACGGAGATCAGGGAGAAGAGCCAGTCGGGAACTTGAAGCCTATTCATAATAAAACTATTTTCATATAGGCGTACCTTCAGGTGCGCCCGCCCCTATCCGGGCGGGTTTAAAAACCCGCCCCTATCCGGGCGGGTTTAAAAACCCGCCCCTACGTTTTTTCTTCCTGTAGGGGTGTACCTTCAGGTGCGCCCGCCCCTACGTTAACACGTCTTCTGTAGGGGCGTACCTTCAAGTGCGCCCGCCTCTATCCGGGCGGGTTTAAAAACCCGCCCCTACATTTACGAATTCATATTCTGTAGGGGCGTACCTTCAGGTGCGCCCGCCCCTACGTTAACACGTCATTGCGAGGGCCTTATTTTAACATGTCATTGCGAGGAGCGCAGCGACGAAGCAATCTCATTCTATGACGTCATCGAATGATGAGATTGCCGCGCCCTCCGTCTGCCACGCCTTCGGCTCGCAGCTTCGGCTCACCGCAATGACAACGCAATCCAGTAACGTAACGTTTTCGATTCCCACGATTGTTGGTTGCGACCCTTAAAAGGGCCTTGCCGCCGGCAGTACCCTGGTCATACAGCTGTCCGTGCTGCCCGGTGGGCCGTTCTCGCCCCTGGTGTCGACGCAAGCCGTTGCCGCTGTGTCCATCTGGTAGCTCCAGGTAAGGGTCCCGAAGGTCAGCGTTTTGGTCTCACCCGGCGCCATGGGCGGTACGTAGCCGGTGGCCGCGGCGTTGTTGCCGACATAGATCGCTGAGCTCGACGGTTTTGAGACGGCGTCGCCCCCGTTCATCACGGTGTAGTAAACCATCGGGCCTTCGCGGAATAGATTGACCACGGTCAGGACGGCGTGCCTGGTCTCCAGCGGCAGCACCGTAACGCTGACCGACATGGAGGACGGCCCCCCGCTGTTGAGCGCGGTCAGCGTGTAAGTGGTGTCGGCAGTGGGGCTGACCAGCCGGCTGCCGCCTGCCTGGACGCTGCCTATGCCGGGTTTGATCTCGATGCTGGTGGCGTCCTGCACGTTCCAGCTCAATGTCAGCGATTGCCCCGCTGTGATGGTCCCGGGAACGGCCGAGAAATTATTGATATTGGGCAGGGGGACGCCCGGGGCCGGTTGGACTGTGAAACCCGCCGACGATAAATCTTTGCCGTTGAGGTATAGACTGACCGTGTAATCGCCCGGGACCCAGCCCGTATCGGGCGGCCCGGCCGGGAAGACAAGGTAGGCTCCGCCGGCTACAGCCAGCGATTCCTCTTTGATCGTCTTCCACTGGCCGCCGCTGTTGTACAGCCATTTCGCGCTGAGCTCTCCCGAGACGGGCAATCCTGCCGTGCTTACCGAGCAGAGGATGCGCGGCGTGTCCACCGTGAAAGCCGTGGCAGAGTTGAGCGGCCTGCCGCCGGAGTCGACCTGCGTGGTAAAGACCATAGCAGGCTGCGCGGCGCAGGCGGCCGCGGTGAGTAACAGGGAGAAGGAAAACAATAATGTAATAATCGTTCTTAACATAGCGTACACCGCCTTTCGGGCGGGTTTAAAAACCCGCCCCTACATTTTTTTCTTCCTGTAGGGGCGTACCTTCAGGTGCGCCCGCCCCTACGTTTCCAAATCCACATTCTGTAGGGGCGTACCTTCAGGTGCGCCCGCCCCTACGTTTACGCATCCACATTCTGTAGGGGCGTACCTTCAGGTGCGCCCGCCCCTACGTTTACGCATCCACATTCTGTAGGGGCGTACCTTCAGGTGCGCCCGCCCCTCAAAAGCCTACTCGAACTGTTGAAGGAGCCCTACTTTCCAGATTGCGAAATCGTTATCTGCGCTTGCCCCGGCTTCCGTGCGCAGGACGATGTAGGCTACCTGGCCCTCGTAGTCCTTGAGGTCGACCACCCAGTCCTCGAACACACCCGGCTGGGTCATGGTCTTGCTGCCGACAATGTTGGTCACGTCGTTCAAACCCTTGAGGCCAAGCTTGAAGGTTACGCCGTCCGTGCCGGTGGCGTTCTGCGCCAGTCCCACGCGGCCGATGAACTTGAGCTTGGGCGGGATCTTGATGGGCAGGACGGCCGTGGCCGTCGGCCCGGTGTTGACATAGCCAAGGCCGGGATCAGTGGTCATAAAGTAGCCGAAATAGCCCTGTATCCAGGAGTTGGGCCATTTGGGAGGTATCATCTCGAATGACCCGTCGCCCAGCTTGAAGTGGGCGCCCTGCGTGCTGCTCTCCGTGGTGTAATAGTCCACCGGCCCCAGGTTGCTCACCCATGTGGCCTGGTGTCCCTGGGGCAGCATGTCGTACTTGAAAAGGATGCCGTAAACTTTGCTCGCGCAGTTGTTGTTCTTGTCGCCCTCGATGGCCTGGTTCTTGCCGTCCGCGCAGGCCTTGATCATATGGTTGAGCTCGGAGAAGTCCATGTAACTGCCGCCGCCCGAATCAGGCGGATTATTGGATGTCTGGCCGGGGGTCTGGACGGTGATGTCCCATAATCCGCCTTGAACCGTCACTGATTGGCCTCCCTGGACGTACATCACCTGCCCCCGTGGTCCGCCTCCGCCGCCTCCGCCTCCCGACGGCGGCTGAGTGCCGCACCAGGGCCACTGGTAGCTCGAGAACTGCAGGCTGCGCTCCTCGCCCGGCTTGAGCACGTCCACAAAGCTGGTGCCGCCCAGTGTCGGGAACATGTTGTCGACATACAGGTAGGTATAGGTGGCGGGGGAATCCACAGCGCCGGTGTTTTTGATCCTGTAATAGATGGTGCATACCTCGAGCCAGAGGTCGGTGATGATCAGGTCGGGCGCGCCCGCCAGGGCCTGTCCCACCTTCACGATGAGCTGGCTGGTGGTGGCGCCGGTTTCGTTGGATGCGGTGAGATTATACGTGGTGGTCGTCATCGGGGTGATGGTGCGCGTCCCGGAAGAGGGCAGGGTGCCGACCTCCGGTTGCAGCGTAACCCTGGTGGCGTTGCTGGTATCCCAGGTCAATGTCACCGGCTGCCCGGCCGCCACCGTGTCCGGTATGGCGGTGAACTTGCTGATGACCGGGCCGCCCGGAGCCGCCGAGAGGTTCTGCACCGTAAAGGGCAGGCTGGCTAACTCCCGGCCGTTGGCCGAGAGCGATGCCTGGTAATTTCCCTGAGGAAAGCCGCCCGGCGGGGGCTTGATGGAGAAGGAGAGATATTTGGTCCCCTGGCCCGTCAGGGTCTGGTTGAAGAGTGTCGAGTTGGCCATGCTTGCGGCCTCCCCTCCCAGGTAAACAAGTTTGCCCGTTACCTGCGTATTGGCGGGGGCGTTATTGAGCTTGAGAGAGACGTAGATGGTCTCTGTATTTACAGGAAACGTGTTGGCCGGGTTGACCGGCCTGGAATCGCTGTCCACGGAGGCAGCCAGGGTTGCGTCGCTGATCAACTGGGCTGTTTCTCCCGTATTGACCCTCACACAGCCGGGCAATGTAATGATCAGTGAGATGACCGTGAAAAGCGCTATAACGACGTACCAGCCGTACTTTTTCATGACATCAACCTCCGAATTATGATTACAGGTTTATTATATAGAACCCGTGCCTGGGTGAAAAGGTTTAGACGATGTCATTGCGACGATTATTCCCATGTCATTGCGAGCCCGCAGGGCGCGGCAATCTCAGCGATAGAAGACGCAATGCCATGAGATTGCTTCGTCACTTCGTTCCTCGCAATGACATTCGTAAATGCTCGCAATGACATAATAAATGGCTATTGTCTCTACCAGTTCAAATTGAGGCAGTTGTTCTGCTCGTCGTACTCCCCGATCGCGTCCTGCGCGTCGGCGCACAACCGCACCGGCAGTGTGTAGGCACGCTGCGTCCCGTACGGCCAGACGAAATTGGGGAAGGACTGTGCCCGTTCCTGCCCCGCCGAGAGTATATCGGTCAGGGCCGAGGCCTTCTGGCTGCCGTCAACGTAAAGGTAGGTGAAGCAGGGCTTGACCGTGTTGACGCCGCCGATGTTCTTGACCTTGAAATAAGCCTTGTTGCCGTCGACCCAGAAGTCCGTGATGGCCATATCGGGCTTGTCGCTGATGTAGGAGGTCACCCGGACATTGGCTTTTATCTTTGTGCTGCCCGCCGCATTGGTGGCTGTCAGAATATATTCTGTGCTGTTGGCCGGTGTTGTGATCTGGCTGCCTGCCGGCGAGACGTTGCCGATGGGCGAGATGCTGACTGAAGTGGCGTTGTTGACCAGCCAGGACAGGGTGACGGCCTGTCCGGCCATGATGGACTCCGGCTGGGCCCTGAAGTAGGTGATGGTGGGCGCCTGCTGCACCGCCTGTAGCACCGGGTTGACCGTGAACTGCGCGTTGGCGATATCCTTACCGTTCAGAGAAAGGGTGACGGTATACTGACCACTGCCCCAGGTCCCGGTAACCGGCTGCCTGCTGAAGGACACGTAGCGCGTCCCTTTGACCGTGGAAGACTCCTCGGCAAGCTGCAGGTTCTGGGCAATGCCGGACGCATCCTTTACATAAAACCACTTGACGCCCACTGCTGTACCTTCGGGCGCATTGTTCACTTTACAGGTTACATAAATGGTGGGTGTGCTGGCCAAAAAGAGGCTGGCCACCGACAGCGGCTGGCCGTCCGCCGTGACCGACGTGGCAGTGGTAACCTCGCTGAGCGAGACCGGTCCCTGGCTGACCGCATCGGGGTTGACCTTTATGCAGCCCGCCATTATCAGAAGCAGGATGAAAACAATACCCGGGATAAGCCTGATAGTAGTCATGGCATCAGCCTCCTCATAATCTGGTTCTCAGTCATGTCATTGCGAGGGTGAACCGAAGCTGCGAGCCGTAGGCGTGGCCCTCCACCCCCCTGTCATTGCGAGCGAAGCGAAGCAATCTGTGGATTCGAAGACGTGACAGTCTGAGATTGCTTCGTCGCTGCTCTCCTCGCAATGACATTCAAAAGGGCCATTGGTATGCATCCCTATACCGGGCGGGTTTAAAAACCCGCCCCTACTGTAGGGGCGTACCTTCAGGTGCGCCCGCCATTGACGAAAATTACCTTCTTGTCCTCATTACCAGAACCAGCACGGTCACCACCAGGGCTGCGCCGACGGCGATGACAACCCACACCCACAGCGGGGTAGCGGGCTCCGAGGGAGGCGGCGCGGGAGGCGCCGGCGCGGGCTCGGTCTGGAAGCTATAGGTGGCCGACCAGTCGCTGGGTATCGGCTGCCCGTTGACCTCCAGCGCCCTCACGCGCCAGAAGTAATTGGCGCTGTAGTCCAGCGTGCCGTCATACTCGTAAGCCGAGGTTGTCGGGTTGCCGGTGATTATTATCTGCTTGAACTCGGGATCTCTGGCCAGCACGAACTCGTATTTAGTCGCGTCTTTCCAGGGGCTCCATGAGAAGGATGCGGGCTTGACCTTGCATCCCATGCAGCCGTTGGATGGGGCCAGCAGCTGTACGCCGTAATAGGGTGTATTGACGATAAACCCGGCCTTTATGGTGAAGCTGCGCGGCTCCGACCACGGGCTGGTCGCTATCTGGCCGGTGGCCGAGCCTACCGAGCGTATCCTCCACCAGTAGATGGCGCCCGCCTCGGGCAGTGCGCCGGGTGGAATCCAGGCGGCCGGCGCGGTCATGTTGGTATCGTCCATCAACAGCAGTATGGAACCGGTCACCGCGCTGATGGAGGCGCTGCTGTTCATCGCGGGGTTCACACGCAAGGTGAAATCAGGGTCTTTGGCGATCTGCAGCTCGTAAGCGGTGCTCAGGCAGAGCTGCTCCCAGGCCAGGTCGACCTGCTCGTTGCGCCCGGTTACAGGGTCCGCCCCCACCATGTATTTACCTGCGGACGGCACGCCGTCGGCAATGGCGGCCGCCGGGGCAATCATAGTGATAAGCAACATACTAAGAATCGGAAGCAATTTACGCATCATAGCCACCCGTATTTTTCTTTCATCATATTTCAGGCAAAGACCAATGTCAATTAGTAGATTTGTGCCGTGTCATTGCGAGCGAAGCGAAGCAATCTCTCCACAGACAGTGTCATTGCGACCGATTATTCACATGTCATTGCGAGCCCGCAGGGCGTGGCCGCCCACCCCCCCTGTCATTGCGAGCGAAGCGAAGCAATCTGTGGATTCGAAGACGTGACAGTCTGAGATTGCTTCGTCAATTCGTTCCTCGCAATGACATATAAAAGGCTCACCCTCGCAATGACATAGTGAAGGGCTTCTCGCAATGACATTGCGCTCAGCGCCAGGACGGGAAATCGTCGTTGGCCTTATCGTATGTCACGCGGCGCGGCTTCGTGCCGTCGGCGTTCATTATAATTATGTCGTCGTTGCCGTGTTTATCGGAGGTGAAGGCTATTTGCTGTCCGTCTGGAGACCATACCGGGTCGTGGTTATTATCGATGTCGGTGGTGAGCTGCCTGGCGGTCAGGCCGGGGAAAGGCGAGCTCCCGTCCATAACCCATATGTCGACCTTGGCAGCGGTCCCCCTGGTGAAGACGATCTTGCTGGTCACCGGCGACCAGTCGGGTTGGATGCCTTCGACATCGAAGAACAGTCCGAACTTGCCCTGGCCGCTGCCGTCGGCGTTCATCAGGTAGAAAGCAAGCTTCGAACCGTCACCGTCGCGGTTGCTTACGAAGAGTATCTTTGACCCGTCGGGAGACCATGTCGGCATGCCGTTGATGCGGGCCAGCTCGGTGAGAGGATGGTCGGGATCGCCGGTCTCGATCAATCTTGAAGCCCAGGTCGAGGTGTCTGTGAGCTGCCGCAGGTTGGCGCCGTCCGGGTCCACCACATATATGTCCAGGAAGATGTCCTTATCCGCGTTGGATGACTGGCTGATAAAGGTGATTTTACTCCCGTCGGGCGACCAGCGGGGCAGGCTGTTGAGTTTCTTCATATCCGTAAGCTTGACGCGGTTGCCCCCGTCGGCGTCCATGGTCCAGATCTCCCAGTATTCCGAGCGGCTGGAGTTGAAGGCTATTTTGCTGCCGTCGGGCGACCATGCGGGAGGGCCGTCGAACGTCAGGTTTTCGCTTGAAATAGCTCGTTCATCGCCGCCGTCGGGCCTGATGGTATAGACATGCTCGATCTTGCTGCGGGTGGAATGAAATGCGATAAGCCCGGGCAGCCCCGAAGGTTTGTAGGCAGTAGTATTACTGCACGAGGCGAGCAGAATGGTGGGGGCTGCCAGCAGGACTGCCAGGCAGGCAAATACCAGGGATTTTAAAAAGGACATAGCTGAATCTCCTGTGGTTAAGTTTAGTACCGTTATTCAGAAGTATAGTGTGAACCCTGAGGATTGGCAACCGGGGGAATCTTTATCGCTTGTCATTGCTGGCTGCCCACCCACCTGTCATTGCGAGCGAAGCGAAGCAATCTGTGGATTCGAAGACGTGACAGTCTGAGATTGCTTCGTCACTGCGCTCCTCGCAATGACATGCGTCATTGCTGGCTGCCCATCCCCCTGTCATTGCGAGCGAAGCGAAGCAATCTGTGGATTCGAAGACGTGACAGTCTGAGATTGCTTCGTCACTGCGCTCCTCGCAATGACATTTGAAGGGTGTTCGCAATACCTGTTAAAAAGAGGGAGGGGCGGCTTGCGCCGCCCCTCCCGTGCTATCGAGTGCCTGTGAAGTGGTGATTACACCCTGCGAGTTTTGAAGATGAGGACGAGGGTGACGATCACGAGGATGGCGCCGATGGCGATGATGACCCAGACCCACAGCGGGGTTGCAGGCTCTGCCGGCGGAGGCGCAGGAGGCGCAGGCGCGGGCTCAGTCTGCATGCTGAAGGTTGCGGACCAATCGCTCGGGATGTTCTGGCCGTTGACTTCAAGGGCCTTCACACGCCAGAAGTAATTGGTGCTGTAGTTCAGCGTGCCGCTGTATTCATAACCGGTGGTGGTGGTGGTGGCGGTTACGACCAGGCTCTTGAACTCAGGATCCGTGGCGAGGTCGAACTGGTACTTCGTGGCCTCTTTCCAGGGGCTCCATGAGAAGGAAGCTGGCTTTACTTTGCAGCCGAGGCAGCCATTGTTCGGGGCAAGCAGTTGTACGCCGTAGTACGGGGTGTTGACGATGAATCCCGCCTTGACGGTGAAGCTGCGAACCTCAGACCAGGGGCTGATCGCGAGCTGCTGGGTTGCGGATTTGGCGGAGCGGATCCTCCAGAAGTAGATGGCGCCGGCTTCAGGCAGCGAACCCGGAGCGATCCAGGCGGCCGGTGAAGTCATGTTGGTGGCGTCCATCTCAAGCAGGATGGATCCGGTGACTGCCCTGATGATGCCCTGGCCGCCGCTCTGCGACCAGTTCATAGCAGGATTGACCCTCATTGTGAAGTCGGCGTCCTTGGCGATCTGGAGCTGGTACCAGGTGGTTAGACAGAGCTGTTCCCAGCTCATGTCTATCTGCTGGTTGCGCCCGGATACCGGGTCAGCGCCCACCAGGAACTTGTCAGCCGGGGTCTTCAGGATGGGGCCCTTCTTGGCCAGGCAGTCGGTGTAGGCCCAGAGCATGCCCTGCCTGATACCCGGAACGTAACCGGGCCAGGTCATCCATGCAGCCTGAGCTGTGGCAAATCCTACGGATGCAGGCGTTGCCGGGAAATTCCAGAAATGGCCATTGACCTGGTTGTCTATGGCATAGAGGGTGGTGTTGGTATCCAGCGTGCAGCACCCGCAGTATTTGAGCGAGGTGGGCTCAAGTGTGAACTTGATGTGGTTGGTGCTGAGCGGGGCAAAGATGTCGAGACAATCCCACAGGATGCCCGGTTTGGGCATACCACTGCGCGGCTTGAGTGTGCGGCAGACAGCGCTGTTGGTGACCGAGGGGCCGGGCAGAGGATTGTAGGTATAGTTGTCGTGCGCCGCATACAGGGCGGGCTGAGGATCGCCTGTCCATGCCTGGACCAGGCCGTAGATGCCGATGTTGTGCGGCGGGAGCGTGTAGCCATACGCGGTAGTAGAAGGAGGGGTCGCACCGCGGACCAGCAAGTAGAGATCAACGCCGAGCGCTGAGCCGTTGCCGTTGGCAGCCGACATCATGTCGTTGTCGGTCCACCTCTGGAATGAGGGGACGGTGTTGCGGTAGACGGTACCCATGGCGGTTGCTGCAGCATCGTCGCCGACGTAGATGAAGTTGTTGTTCTTGAAGTCGACGTCGAAGATGACGTGCATCTTGCCGTGGCCGGAGATGGACTGGGTGCCGGTGGTCCACGTCACGCCCTTATCGGCGGAGTAGGCTACCGGGTAGGAAGAGAGGGAGCCGGAGCCGGCCAGTACCTTGCCGTCGGGAACGGCCACGATGGTGTGGGCCGTCTCAAGGTTGGTCTGGTAGGTCGGCAGGTTGGTCGACCATGAAGTGCCGGTGTAAGGAAGCCTCTGGACCATGCCGTATCCATTGATCACGTAGAGGGTGGTGCTGGATTCAAAGGCAAAGTCCTGAACGGCGAACCTTGGGGTGATCGGCGCCCAGTAATCGCCATAGTCGGGCGACCATGCCAT
>Ga0247841_10006930_pt1 | contig 17132 bp, 16 predicted proteins | sample LaCruzMarch2015__2_FD_192410 | JGI IMG/M metagenome (GOLD analysis project Ga0247841, IMG submission 192410) | Freshwater microbial communities from meromictic Lake La Cruz, Castile-La Mancha, Spain - LaCruzMarch2015_18m | ecosystem: Environmental > Aquatic > Freshwater > Lake | place: Spain... | reverse complement strand
CCCCATTTGGAACATCAGCCAAAGCCGACGTACCTCTAAAATATGTGGGAAAACGAGCTTATGTCGTTATTTTGGGTTAAAAACCCAAAACAATTATGCAACACAGCAAAAACGATTAAGAACAAGGTTTTAATAAAAAGCCTCTGGTGAGCCTTTGCAATAGCAAAAGCCGTAGGAAAAACTAAAAGCCTCTGGTGAGCCTTTTGCAACGGCAAAAGCCTCGGGAAAAACTAAAAGCCTCTGGTGGGATTTGGACCCACGACCATCGGTTAATTTACCAATAAAGGATACAAAACCGGCGCTCTACCAACTGAGCCACAGAGGCATTTATACAGAACTTTGATTTAATTACTTTTTAAAAGGTTGTGATTGAGAAGAATTTTGGATTTAAAGCAAGTTTTCAAAGTAACCTATTTTTTAGTTAAATCTTGAAGGCCAGCGTTGTTTTTGCTTCGGTTTTTTTTCCTAATTGGAACACAAAGCTTGCTGCTTCTTCAGGTACCCTGAATTGGAAAAACCCCTCTCCCGAGTAACCTGTATCCATATTGGTTTCCAGCAAATAATTATCCAAAGGGATTAACTGGTTTTCTGAAAGCAAAGAGAATTCAGAGTCCGGGCTGAAAAATAATTGCTTTGCTTTATTATTTACTTTGAATCTTATTAACAAAAATTCTTTCCCTTTTGGGCACACTAAAGGCCCTTTTTCTGTTCCTTTCTCTGCTACTGTAAACTGGAAATCAACATTCCTGTACAGCAGGGCTTTGCTTATTGGAGCTGTTTTTGTCATTGCGGTTAATCCTTTTTTTCCGGCATCAATGCTTTTCAATTGCTTGCTTCCGAGTTCTTCTCCTAATTTTTTTTCTTCAGCAGAGTATTCCTTGTATTTTGCATTTATTTTTTTCTGGAGTTCTTTAAGCATTTTGTCCCTTAATCTTTTTGGCGCATACTCATATTCTTTATCAAATTCTTTTCTCATTGTGGCTGCTTCTTCAAGCCACCTGTCTTTTGCGTTTCTTTGCTTGTTCCAGTATTCATCCGTGAGCTCAGTGAATCCTGCCATTGTGCGTGTAACTTTTTTCTTTGGAACAACACGATCCTCTTCTCTTATCAGAGAATAAGAAGGCAAAATAATCTGCCCTGCTTCTTCCGGATTAGGCCCTTGTTTTATCTGGCCTGTGCTTACATAGTCATAAATTTTTTTTGCTAAAGTTATTCTTTTGTCAGGGTATTCAACAAGATTTGTTGCATATACTCCTGTTGGCGTTATTGTTATTTTTCCATGGGATATTTTTGCATCTCCTATTTTAGCTTCAACTCCGAGAGAAGGGGCAATAATTTTTGCATCCATCCAGAAAAGGGTTATTTTGTTGTCATTAAGTTCTATGCATGTTTCTATTTCTTTTTTTCTTACAAATTCTCCATTAAGGGGCTTGAATTCTATTCTTGGAAAATTTGGCGCAATAATAAGTTTTTTTGAAAGGTCATCCGCACTGCTCATCAGCACCCTGAATAATCCTTTCATTAATTGAACTTTGGTTATCATTTGTACTGTTACAGGTTCATTGCTCCGCTTGAATTCTCCTATTGACAAAATTAGTTCGCTGTCAGGAAACATTGTAATGCGTGTATCTTCAACTCCTTTTCCTGCATATGATCCTCCATCCTCAATCCCCCACATAACCCCTTTTCCTGTAATTAAGCCGTCTCCATTTCTTAGTTTAGGGTTTTCTCCGCTACCATTCAAAAGAATTCTTGAACCATTCCTAAGCAAGTATGCTTCTCCGGAAAACTTGTAAGGCACTGGTAATTCTGTTACTTGAACCATTCAAAAACACCTTTATTATATTTTGAACTTAAATTTCTTTTTTTCTTCTACTTTTTTTCCTATTTGAAATGCAAAATCCTTGGAATCCTGCAAAACAATAAACAATATGTTTCCTTCAACTGTTTTTCCAGGATCAATGTTTGTCGGTATTGTGTAGTTAGTTGAATTTATCTCATTTCCGTCAGCAATGAGTTTGAATGATTCATCGGGAGAAAGAAATGCATCATAATTGCTTTTATTTGTCGCTTTGAGGTTTACTGTTACAAATTCTTTTCCGTTGGAAGCCACTCTTAATCCAAGTTCAGATCCCTTTTCGGCATTAATTATTTCCAAATCAATTTTCTGGTAAGTGCATTTCTCGTTTATTTTTGCGGAACCTGTTTGTGCAGTAATTCCTTTTTTCTGGGCAGTATTCTTTAACTGGTTCATGAAGTTTTCTCTTGCACTTATTTTTTGTGTTTCAAAGGCTATTGCCTGTCCCAAAGTAGGTTTTCCTTTAATAGAATATTTTTCTTCCAATTCATTTTGCTTATCCCGAAGTTCCCCTAAAATTGTTTCATAATTTTTTCCTGTTCGGTTAACAATGGTTTTTGCAGTTATCTTGTCTTCCTCGCGTAAAGCAGAATAGCTTGGGATTGGCAAAAAAAATTTTCGTACAGATTCCTCCCCTTGTTTAATCATTTTTTCAGCTAATTGTTTTCTTTTCTTGATTATTTCCTCTTCATTTTCTTCATCAAGAGGGGTTTTTGAGAAAAACTCTTTTGTGGATTCGATTTGTTCTTTTGCCTGGTTTATTAAAGATTCATCACCTAATTCTTGCAGGCCCTTTAATTGCCCCTGGAGCCCTTTAAGGATTTCTTCTTTCTGATTTGTCCTTTTCTTTTCTTTTGTTTTCTGCATTTCGAAAAGAAATTTTTTGCCCGCAAAACACGCGGCATATTGCGGGAGCATAGAAATCCTGTTTCTTATTTCATTTACGCGTTCATCAGGATTCTTTATATTATCAGTGCAATAAATCGCGCTGTTTGTGAGAACTATTTTTGAGTTTCCCGGCGAATGCATTCCTCCTGCAATGAGTTTTGCATTCCTGTGCATTACACGGTTCATTGTGTTAAAGAAAACTATTGAGCCGTCATTGTTCAGTTCAATTATTGCTGCGGCTTGTTTTGATTTTGAATATTCCCCGAACAGGGGCTTGAATTCAAATGCAGGGTACTTTGAAGGAATTACTATTTTGTCTTCAATTTTTCCCTGTGTTGTTACTGAAAAAATAAATAGTCCTCGTATTAACTCTATTTTTGAAATTGACTGGGTTATTGATTTGCCTGCCCCTTCATTTTTTGAAGACTTAATGGAGAGCACAGCTTCACTGTCGGGAAAAAGTGTTAAGGAAATATACTCTTTGCCTAATGAGTCTCCTCCTGAAAGGCTTATTGCGCATCCTTTTTCCGTTATTATTTTGTCGCCATCTTCAAGAATAATTTTTTCTTCTTTTCCTGTGAATGATTCAAGGGAAATTAGTTTTATTTTGCGGCTCCCTCTTTGCGCAAACACGGAGCCTATTATGGTATAATCAAGAAAGCTATTTTCTTCAATTCCTGAAGAGGATTTTCCCCCTCCTCCGCCCATTCCTGCACTAACTTCGTTTTTTTCATCCATTTTTTTACCCTAATAAAATTAATTCCAATAATTAAAATTATAATTAAGCGATTTTGAATCCTTCATGTAACGGAGGATATTGTGGCAGTTGCTCAAATTTGTTAAGCGCTTCTTCGGTATCATCCTTAATCTTTGCCCTGGCCAGTTTTGCGTTCTCAGGCATTTCTTCAAGCATTTTCATTCTTGCCGGATCTTTCTTTAGAGCAATCATTTGTTTTTGCATTTCCCCAAACATTTCTTTTCCCTGCCCGGAATAAAATTCTTTCATTTTTTTCTGCGCCTCCCCCATTTGTTTTAATTGCTCCTTAGTCACCCCAGGAGTATTTGCCATTTTTGTCAAATCCATTTGCTGGAAAGCCATAATATTTTTTGTAATATCTGAAGGATCGAATGACTTCAACCGCTCAATACTTTTTTTATCATCTTCTTCCGAGCCTGAATAAATTCCCGCACGCACAGAACTAAATGAAAAAGAAGCAAATGTTGATATTTCAACAAAGCGCGGATCAATATCCTCAAGCCCTTTTTTATAAATCCCATTGCGCGTGACAATTATTTCCTGCATATAACCGTTCTTTACTTCAATTTTTTTCCCAGTCCCTTTGCATTTCAATGTAACCGGTTTAAGCTGCGGATTAAATATGGTATTTCCGTTAGATGCTATTTCTATTGTTATAGGGTTTGCTCCCTGCAAAGAAGTTATTTCTGCAGTAGGAGTAATTATTGGCTCTGAAGTGCTTGCATTGAATATTCCTTTCAAAAGCTCTATTTGCACAATTACCGAACCAATTAATTTTACATTATTGGTTTTATCCGCCCGGCTCCATTTCTCAATGCTTATTCTGGCTTCGCTTTCAGGGAGCAAGGTCAGCAGTGTACTCATTTCCCTGGTTTTTTCTTTCTTATCGCTGCTTATGTTTATTATTGAACGCTTTCCAGTTGAAATAACATCTCCATTTTCAAATCCTGTTTTTGATTTAGCAAATTCTTCCATGGAAATTTTTCTAAAATCAGGGAGCTTAATTATTTTTCCTTTTCTTTTAATGAAAGCATTTTCTCCGTAAACATTGAATAATCGTATTTCTGATTCAATTTGTTCCTGCATCAAATCCCCAGTTATAATTTGATATCTATTGCTTTTATTTCCCCTTTTTTGCTTTTAAAATTAAGTTTAACTTTTTTTATTTCTTCAGGAACAGAAAACACAGCCATACAGGTTCCAGTTTTACCAGGTTCAACCCCGTTATCAATGTGCGAATCAACCGGTTTCAAAATTTCTTTGTCACAAATAAGGCTCATATCTTCATCAGGGAACATATAGAACGGCCCTTTTAACAAAACGTTTGTTATTTCAAGTTCAATTACAAGAAATTTTTTCTTTTCCTGTTTCGCAATTGTTTTGTATTCATCTTTCTTTTCTTTTGATTTAACTGAAAACTTTGCTCCACTGTAAACAACTGACTCAGCCATTAAAACCGCCCCACATCATTCAATTCCATTGAATTTGTATTTACTTCTTTAATAATTCCTCTTTTTAACTAATTCCTAAAGCCCAAGTAAAACTTAAATAGGGGTTAATCAGTCATTAAATAATGGGCATTCTTGATGGTGTTATAAATAAAGTTTCAAGTGACCTCCAGTACAGAGCGGGCGCTGAGCTTTCTTCAGGAATAGAAAAAGGAGTTAAGGGAGGACTAGGCAAGGTTACCGGAAACAAGCAGCCTGGTGCTAAAACCTGCCCTAAATGCAAAAAACCTCTTGCACAGGATGGATTAAAGTTCTGCCCGGAGTGCGGCGAAAAGCTTATTCTTGTTTGTGCGGAATGCGGTATTGAGTATCCTGTCGGAACAAAATTTTGTACTCAGTGCGGAAAACCATTAAAGAAATAATTTCCTTATTAATCAATTTTTTTTTCTTAAAGCAATAAAACTGGTTTCTTTCAAAAAACTTTTGCTTTTTTAAAGCCTTTCAAATACAATCAAAGAATGAATAAGATAGAAAAACTCTCTTCCAAACAGGAATCTGAGATTTGCCTTTCCTGCGGAGAATGCTGCAAGAGGTACTGGATTACTGTTTTGCCTGAAGAAGCTGCAAAAATTTCTAAAGTGCTAAAGGTCTCTAAGAAAGATTTTCTTGAAAAAGATTGTTTACTGCATGTAAAGCTTTTTCCTAAAAGCACTCCGGGAGTATTGACTTTTCCCAGTACCTTTTTCCCTAAACGTGTTTATGAGTTAGTGGAAAAAAAGATTAGCAATGTTCCTGAAAGTTTTTTTGTTGTCCCCCAGGTTGTTTTGAAGAGGGAACAAAAAAATGTTTTTAATTTTTCTGAGAAAAAAACCAAGCAGGAAAAACGGAATGCCTGTGTTTTTCTTGATTCTTCAAATGCTTGCGCTGTTTATGAGGCAAGGCCCCAGCCCTGCAGATTGTTTCCTTTTATTGCTGTTCCCGGTTACAGGGAGCAGTATCCTTTTTGCGGATTGTTTAGAAAAACATTCAGGGATTACTCAATTGAATCAAGGATTTATTACAAGAAAGTGCAGAATTATTTCAAAAAGGTTAATGAAAATGGTTTCAGCGGGTTATGGAGAAATCCCCCTGAGAAAGGATTATTGTATTTACAGGATTCTTTTCTCGGAGAAATTTCTCTGGATGAGCTTGAAGAAATGATGCCTAAAAAAGATTAATTTATTCAGCCAACTGGGACAAAAGCAATAATTTTTTTGCTTCAACATATTTTCTTTCAAGTGAATCGGTATTCTGTATTAATACTTTCTTTTCTTTCGCATATTCGTCAAATATTTGTTTAGTATAAAGCAAAAACTTTTCTCTTTCCAGTCCGGTTGCAAATGACTCTGTTAATTCGCTTTGGGTAAGCAGAACAGGGGTATTAATATCAGTGCTCATTGCTAAAGCTATTTTTTCTTCATAATTTGGTTCCCCTATTTCAAATGAAAAAGCATCATTTATTTCAATTATTTTTTGTGCGGATAAAATAAAAGCAATTTCTTTGAGGTAAACTTCGCTGTTTGGTTTTGAATTATATAATTCTTTTTCCTTGTTTATCATCCAATCCAAATCATCCCTCATAGAGTAAAGGTAATCATCATCAAGAGTTGTTTCAAACCCCAGGGATAATTGCTCATCAACATTTGCCCTGTATTCCTGGAGGTTTGCCTGATTTTCCTGGAATAATTCACTTGCAAAGGCAGCGTTCTGCATTGAGTCACTTGTCTGCATTGAGCTAACCAGAATTACCAGTATTGCAAGAAGTGTAACTATTACTGCAACAACAAATCCTCTTTTTTGGGCAGTAAATAAAAGAATTTTTTGCATTAAGCCTTGTTTCTTTTTCATTTCTTTTGTTTTTTGTTTTTCTTTCATAATAACTCAATTCAACTACCAGTATTTATTAATAACCTTGCTTAAGCTCAAACAAAATTAACCTGATTTTATTAAAACCCCCTTATTTTTCATTAAGTTGGAAAGGAAAACCCTTAAATAGAAAAAAAACAAGTAATAAAGCATGGAGGGCAATTGTAATGGCTAAGAAGAAAAACCTTGTTCGTTCATTTTTTTCTGAAATGAGCAAGTGCTTGCCAAATTTTGCCACGTTTGAAAAAGTTTTAGAAGAGTTTGTTGAACACAAAGAATTTGCTTTGTGGGTATTTGTAAGGGTTGTTGTGCCAGTAATAGTTTTGCATTTAGTAATAAATTTCCTAATATTTGAAAAATTCAAACTAAGCCCCACTATTTTTGGAATAGCTATTTTCTTTTACGCGACTTTTCTAATTGATTTGGATAGTTTTTTTAATCAAAAAAAAGGTTCAAAGAAGGCAACAACAACTCAAAAAATTTTGATTTTACTGTTTGCCCCTGCGGCAATTTATTACCTTCTTTCAAAAAGAATAAAACCAATTTATATTCCACCCAAATTTTTCCATCGAAAAAAATCTATGGCAATTTTTACTTTATTTGCATTCCTATTAGGATATTTATTGTTCTTCAATCTGCCGGATGCATTTTTCTTCGCATTATTTGCATTCATAGGATATCTAACCCATTTGGTTGCGGATAAAATAATTTTAATTAAATAACGCCGAAATAAAGGAATTCTGTAAAAAAAAAACATTATTAATCAATTTACCAGCCGTAAAATGCATCACGCATGAATCTTTTTAATGAATCATGCTTTGCTGGTATTTGCAGAGAAAAGCGGTTAAATTCAAAATTGAGTTCTGCAGATGTTTTGGGCAGGTTTTTCCTAATCCATGCAAAAGAAATCCTGTGGGGGTTAGAAGAGGCTCTTTTTAAGAATTCAAATTCTTTTTCATGTTTCTTTGATAAAGATATTAGCAAATTCTGCTGTTTGTCAAAATCTTGTAAGCAGTCAAAAGCATCATCAACAAACTGTAACCCGGTTGACATGTTAGAAAAAGATTCTCTAAGATTTGTAACTTCTGTTTTCGACAATCCTTGTGCGTATCCAACAATTTCAACCCATGTGCCGTACATATCGCCGGCGGTAGCTTTAACTCCGCTTAATACTTCCTCGTAATCAGCAAATGGATTTGAAAAAGTTCTGGAAACCCCTTTAGTGGCTCTTTTTCTGAAAGAAGAAAAAGCATTGATTATTGCTCTTTTTTGTTCTTTTGGCAGATTTGTTTTTTTAAGGCGTACAACAAACTCTGAGGCTTTTTGCCTGGAAACAGGGATTCTTTTCAACTCTTGTAAAGAAATTTTTCCTTGTTTTCGCGGGCCATAATTAGGGTTGTCAAGCACTGGGTCGACAGATAAAACATATCCATTAAATGCTTGCCCGATTTTGTATGCCTGTTTGCTTGGTTTAACTCCAGTAACTCTTGTGAATTGATTATATATTGAACCAAGTGCAAACCTGTGATATAGTTTTACTTCTTTTTGATTAGAGAATCCAAAAGATAAATGTCTCTTTGCTCCTGAAGTTAATCTGCCCACGCTTGTCCAAAAAGCCTTTTTTCCGAGATTACTTACTCCAATCCTAAAAGCCATACATAAGAAAGAGCCAAAGTGAATTAAAATAATATTCTTTTATGAATAATGAAGCCTTTAAGGATAGAATTAAAAGATTCATTTGTTGTCTTATATTGCATGAAAACAATAATTCCTTGTTTTGTATTTGTGTTATTGCTATTAGCTTTTTTTGGTTGTACGGATGATAAAACAAGTGGGGATTTTAATTTGCCCAATAATCTCGGGAATGTAAATAATGTAACTAATCAACCCTCTGACCAGAATATTGGTGGCCAAAAACTTAGCGCTAAGTTGTATGCTCTAAAATATGAGTTTTTTGAATTCAAGGACCCTAAGGAAGGTGCTTTTACAATAAATATTCCTAAGAACTGGGTTGTTACAAATGAGTCTGGTCTTGTCAGGCCTTATATTGATGCGGGCGTTTTGCTCCGAGTAACTTCTTCTCAAAACCAGAGTTTCTTTTATGTTAGCCCTTATTATTTGTACACAGTTCCTAATGATTTGCTTAATTATGCTGGTTTTACTGAAGGCAAATATTATGATGCTTCGGGTGGAATAGCTAAGCCAATGATGGTGAAAAAATATACTGAAGCCAAGGCTTACCTTAATGAATATCTTCAAGGGTTTAATGTTAATACTGAATTAGTTGAAATTATTGACAGGAATGATTTAATTAAAAGCAATCTCGGGCCTTTGATTACAGTGCAATCCGCAGCTGAAATGACTTTTATTTCCAATCCTGGGCAAAACCAAACAAAAAACAAAGTAATTGCTTACATTTATCTTGTACAAACTGGGAGTATAGGAATATGGGCTGTTAGCTTATTCGGATACGCTTCTCCTGAAAGCTTGTTTAATGAAACAGAGTACCTTGTCCTTAAATCAGAAGAATCTTTTAAAGTTGATTCGGCTTGGGCAGCTAGAGAGGCACAGGAAATCAATAAAAGAGCAGGAATAATCTCTTCTACTCAAGACTCTATTTCTGAATCCATTTCTTCAACATTTGAGTACAGGAGCCAAAGCATGGATAAAATAAACAACGAGTGGAGCAAAACTATTTTAGGAATAGAAGAAGTTTATAATCCTGCAACTGATGACACGTACACTGTAAACAGTGGCTCAAATTATTACTGGATTGATAACAGAAACAATATTTACGGAACAGAAACCTCTGAAAATCCTTTTCCTAATGAAGATGTAAAACTCCTTGAGATTAAAAAATAAAATATTCTTTTTTTACATGTAGCTTAAATTAAGTTGTGTTTTTGCAAAAAAATATTTCTCAGCACGCTTTAAGAATTTGCCTGAATGATAATCACTTATGGCTCTTTCCATAAAAAATCTTTCAATTACCCTTAGTAACAAGGAAATACTGATTGATGAAAGTATTGGGATTGCAGATGGCTCTAAAGTGGGGCTTATTGGCAGAAACGGGGTTGGAAAAACAACTTTTCTTAAAGCAATTTTGGGCCAAGTGGATTACTCTGGCCAGATTAAATTCAATGGTAAAGCCGCTTATTTTTCTCAGCATATTGACTTGGATTCGAATAAAACCGGGTGGCAAATCATTGGGCAACGTGCCACAATTCATCACCAGAATCAGTTTGAGAAAGAATTGCTTGAGATTGAAAAGCTTCTTTCAAGTCCGATTGTTCATCAGGATCATAATCAATTAAGCAAACTAACTGAGCGCTATGTGGAATTGCAGGCTGAAATTGCTAAACACCAAAACCTAATCCCTACCAGCAAAATCAAATCTGTTTTACGAACCCTTGAGGTTAAGGAATCCTGGCTTGACCAAACCATTGGCTCGCTTTCGACAGGACAGCGTGCGATTATTGCTTTAGCCCAGATTTTATCCTCTGATGCGGATTTTTTGCTGCTTGATGAGCCAACCAATCACCTGGATTTCAAAAGATTGGATATTTTAGAAAAATATTTGCGTAATTTTAAAGGAACATTACTCATGATTACTCATGACAGATATTTCTTGGACAAAGTGTGTGACACTATCCTGAAAATAGAAAATGGGAAATGGATTAAGTATAATGGTAATTATTCAGCGTATGTAAAAACACGCGAAGCAACATTCCTGGCCCAAAATAGGGCTTATGAGGTAGAACAGGATTACATTGCTAATGAAAAAGACAAAATAGCCCGCATTGGCAAAGCTCCTGGAAAAGTTAAACAGGGAAAATATCGTGAAAAACTTTTGGAGAGAAGGGAAATAATTGAAAAACCTGATTTGGATAAATCTGAATTCGAAACCCCTTTTGAAGCGTCTCCAATCAAATCTCACATGGTTTTAGAACTAAATGATTTAACTGTTGGGTACGAAAAACCTCTTATTTCCCATATCAATCTTAATGTGTGTGTTGGCCAAAGAATTATTTTAATCGGAGAAAATGGAATGGGCAAAAGCACTCTTTTCAAAACAATTGAGGGGCGTGTTCCTGCACTATCAGGAAAAGTTATTTGGGATCCACAGGCAAAACTCGGGTATGTGGACCAGGAACTCAAAGATTTGACAATCAATGGCACTTTGTATGATGAAATATATTCTTTGCTTCAGGACACTGGGAAAACACGCCAGCAATTATCCATGGTAGGATTTATTACTAATGAAGAGGTGTACAAGCCAATTTCTCAATTATCTATGGGTGAAAAAGCACGGCTTAATTTGCTTAAAGTATTAATTACAAAACCTAATTTGCTTTTGCTTGATGAACCAACTAATCATCTTGATATTGATGCTTGTGAAATCATTGAAAAAGCTTTTTTGAATTATGAAGGAGCACTAATGGCAGTATCGCATGACAGATATTTTATTGAAAAAATTGCTCAAAGAATTCTAAAAGTAACTGAAGGGACAATAAAAGAACTGCCAAGAAGAACCTAATTTGTTAATACTTGAAGAGTAACCGTTCTTATGCCACCCGTATATTCTATAATTATTGTTGTGTTTGTAGAGCTAGGAGTCTCTTTGATTTGAACACTTTGTCCATCCACCTGGGCTGTAAAGTTTCCTCCGACAAGTGTTGTCGGTATTGTTATGGTTGCAGATCCAATTGTTCCGCTGGAGTCAGCAACTGTGAAAGTAATTGCTTTTGTATTTTGATTGAAAGTCAGAGCCGAAACAGAGGAAGTGGAACTTACTAAAATGTGATAACACTTGCCGTCTGACGAAACCAAATAATCATATGGAGGTTTTTGTTCCTTCAAGAAGAGCGTTCGGGCGTTGCTGCTTAGAATATTGCGAGCAGCACTGTATTCCAAATTAGAAAGGAGACGCGTCCAGTGCCCTACGGAGTTAGCTGGAGCACCATCACTTGTATTACTTGAATAGTTGAGCCATCTCTCAAGACTATTTGATCCCCCGCCTGCATCTGAACCAAATAAGATGCGAGAGTTCCATGTTCCAAAGAACTGTTTCCATTCATCATTCAATTGGCCATTATTAGCTTGGCTTGTGAGTAATGCCCAATTAGAGTTGGATTGCGGCAAAGGGTTTTGCATGTTCTGAATCCCGGCCGTATCAAAATACAGATTTGGGTATCGCAAGAGGAAATCATTAAGCGCATTGCTATCGAGTGGCATGTTATTGAATCCTAGATGAGCCCAGATGAAAATCGCGTCTTTGTTGGAGTTCAACATTTTTTCAAAGGCAATATTCGCAACAGGGTCATCAGGCACGAAGTGAAAGGAAATAGGAACATGGTATTTAGCGGACAGGTTCACTAGCTGAAGCCATAGCGGAGTAGTTGGCGAAACATATACGGTTGGAGGAGGAGTGACATCTCCACTATAATATCTTAGGTTAGTTTCGCCTATGCCATAAAATTTTCCTGTCTTCAACTGTGTCTCAGCAGATTTTACAAATGACTGGCCTTGTGTGAGCCATGCAGAGGGCTGCGGTGAATCAGGAGTATCTACAAATAATATAAATCTGCCAGGGTATTGGGTTGTGTTTTCGAGTGAACCTGAATATAATAGCGACATGCTCACGCCTGCTTTATCCATTTCTGAAATTATTTGGGATACGCTAACCTTGGATGTTATGTGAACATGGGAATCAAAAATATCCATCTGCTCCCTGTCAATAGATTGACTAGGACATGAATCAGCAGAGTTGATGACTGTAAGCACACATTGATTGTTTATACAATCAGAATCATCATTACAAACCGGATTATTATATTGGCAGCCTAATTTTAGGACACACTGATTATTAACACAATTATAATCGGATTCACAAGAAGGATTATTGTACTGACAGCCTTGAGAAACAGATTGTGGAATATTTTCCTGAGAAGTAGAAGGCTGTGTAGTGCATCCAAAAACAAAAAGCAAAGCAATTAACAAAACTAAACCAAAAACAATTTTATTCATGTTTATCTTACTAATAAGGAATTGAAAACAATATAAAAGGAATACCCCGACCGTGTTGTTGAATCAGAGTCTAAATACACTAATAAATTACGTTTGATTTTCAAACAAGTCCAATTCTCTTCATAGTATGTACTAACTTCTATAAAATACTTTCGTGAAAATTTTGCAAGTTAGGCACTACAAGTAAAGCATTTGTTACCAAATAAATTTGCTAACAAGCAAGAATTAAATTTCTTTTGCTTAGCGGGACGTGTTTTGGGCGTCGGGCTTTGCAGGGAATTAACATTAATTTGTAAATAAGGTCTGATTGCTGTATGGATTCTTGGATAGCGGGTTTTTGATTAGTGTTGCTGTTTGTATATTTTTGATCCATATTAAGCACCCTAGTATCTCAGTGTTATTTGATTCTTTGAATACTCCTTGTATTTTTTCATTTATTATTGTCAGGGTTTCTTCTCCGATGCCTATGTCTTCGTGTAGTAAGTAGTCGGTCACATGTATTACTATTAGGGAGTTTGTTTGTTCAGCTAGTTGGTTTTTGTCTACTTTATCTTTGAGTGCTCGGCAGATTTGTCTTATTAGTGACTGTTGTCTTGCGCTTTCTGCAGTGGATGGCCATATTTGTTGCGTATGAATTTCAACTAGTTTTGATTTTCCGGGGATGTAGATTGAGGAGGATAATGGGTTTATTTTTAGGTCTTTGATTTTTGTTTTTTTAAGGTATTCAACTCCTTCAGGAGTTTGTTTTAGGTTTTCTAAGCTGCCTTTTAAGTCTGGATAATATTGGAGTATGTCTAGTTATTCGTATAGTGTTTTTTCTAGTTCCCCATCCAGTGGATGTAAATGGAATATTCGTTCTGGCGGTGCTTTTATCAGTGGCAAGGCTATAAGTAGTTTTGGTAGTAGAATCTCTTGAATCTTTTCCCGGGTGTTGTTGCCGTCTTTGTCGAGCACTTCATCAGCTCTAATGTTAATTGTTAAAAGCATATTTTCAGGTATGGATTTGCTTAGTTCTTTTGCCACAAAGGTTAGGGCTTCTTTAAGTATTTGTTCTACTTTTCCTGCGTTGATTTCAGTAAGTTCGGCATTAAACTCTTGAGCATTTAGAGTAAATCTAAAGTCATGGTTTGAATCAGTAAATGCCCCATATTGTAAATTAGTTACAGCCGCAATGAGTTTCAGTTGTCTGTAAAATTCTAATTCGGTAAATATAGATTCGGCTTGACCTTCCTGAAAGGATTTTATTTTGTTTTCAAAGTTTGATCTTCTTTCTGCTTTCCAATTCTGAATTTTTAGTTCAGCAATAATTTTCTCAAATGCTTCAAGGAGTGCATTTGCATTTTTATCCGGTCCGTTTGAAAATACATCATATTCTGCTACGGATGCGAGATTGAGAAATGGGTTGGCAAAATACTTTGTCTGGTCAAATTGACTGAAATTATCTACTAATGTGTTAAGTGTCGAGTATTCAGCAATTATTTTTCTACCGTTGTTTAAAAATTTCTGGGTGTACTCTCTATCAAATTCATCTTCTCTTGAACTGCCAATAACCATACCTAGCAATTAATCCTTAATCATTAAAAAATGGCTCTCACTCATTAAGTTCATCCTCTGCCTTGCCTTTTTATTTCAATTCTAATTTCCCCTCCTTCGCTAACTCATTTTTTCATTTTAACTTGGTCTTTGCCCGTTTAAAGCTTTCCCCTAAAGGGTCGCTGGCGGCTAAAGCGTTTACTGCCGTCAAAGCCCACAGGGCACCACTTAGTGAAAAAATTCGTTTTTCACTCAGGAGGTAATCGAAGATGAATTTTCAACATGAACAAGTATTCGGCAGAGGATTCACAATAGATGAACTTCTTGCTCATATGAAAGGCGGTAAAAAATGAATCAACCTTCTTTAACTGAAGTATACAAGAAGTCCATCTCCTTTTACACATAACAGCAAGCCATAGATGATGGCATCTTAGTAAAAGTAGGTTACATAATGCCTAGCAAAACACCCCTAACCTTTACAACCAATTTATTTAATGACGTAAAAGATTACTACTGCGAAATAATAGATAAAGGATTTAAAATGCTTTCACAAAAGATGATGAAGATTCAGAATATTACTCATGCGAGTCATAGAAAAAGATTGCATTTGGGTAATAGCAAACAGTGAAGGGGCAATATTCATGAAACCAGAAGATTATTGAGTTAGTCTTCTATTTTTTTAGGGTATGTTTAGTTTTTTGTTTGGTGCCATTTGTTCAAGTAAAAGAGGGATTGATTAAAAGCACATTTTTGTAAAGGGAAAGTCTTTCATTGTTTGTTGTTTTAATCTGAAATTATTTGCGTGTTTAAAGTGTCCTAAATATGAACTAAATGAAGAGCGAAAAGCTTTTTCTTCGATAGAATTTTTCTCAAAGAAGAATCTTTTGTTTTCTAAAAGTTCTTTGTTTGTAATTGAAAGTCTTTTTTTGAAGTTAAATAAAACTCTTTTTCTGACAAAAATACTCCAAGGTTTTATAATATAACCTAAAAAGTTAACGCCATTACTTATAGGTAAAAGTTTTACCTCATTCTTTAGATTAAGTAACAAACGATTCTCTAAGAATTCTTTTATTTTCCAAAACCAATTCAGTAATTGCTCTTTGGATTCTGATAATAAAATAAAATCATCAACGTATCTGACATAATGCCTGCAATTTAGTTCTTTTTTTATAAACCAGTCCAAATCATCCAAATAAACGTTTGCAAAAAATTGGCTAGTGTGATTGCCAATCGGCAACCCCTTGCCTTTTTCAATATTAATCAAGGATTTGTGCTTTGGTACTAATTTACTAATAAATTCAGGGGATTTTTGAATGAAATCGATTGTAGGGTCATAAAAAACAATTTTTTTAGAAACCCAAAGTAAATCACTTTTAAAAGAATCACTCCAATCATTAAAACTATTTACTTTGTTTTCTATTAAAGAAAACAAAATTTGTTTATCAATGCTCATAAAAAAATTGCTTATATCTAATTGTAAGAAATAAGCTCTCTTTCTGCCACAATTACTTCCTATTACCTTTCGCATGTTTCTTTGCAAATGCTTAACTGCTTTATGAGTACCTTTTCCCTTCCTGCAAGCAAAACTATCTTTGGAGAATATTGGTTCAAAAACTTTTTCAAGCGCACTAACAATTAAGTGATGAACTATTCTGTCGCGAAAATCTGCTGCAAAAATCTCTCGTGGCTTTGGTTTTAAAACAGTGAAACAAACAGAACGCCTCGGCTCATAAATTCTATTGTTTAATGAACAATACAATTCCTGCAAATTTTGTTCAAGGTTTTCCTCAAACTTTAAAGCATTTATTGTATTACGCTTTCTTTTTCTACAACTAGTATAACTGTTGTAAATGTTCTGAAAGCTAAATAGAGCCGGGGACATTTCTTTTTCAAACCGAACACAACGCGCCTGGTTGTTGTCGTTGTCCTTATTGTCGTTGTTGATGTTACCATTGTTGGTATTCAAGTTGTACGCGTTGTTCGGATTCACCGGAACACTCGTTATGTGCGAACCATTCATAGCTAAAACCTAATAGGAATCAGCAGTTTTTTTCACCACGTGGGTTGTTCGCATCAAAAAGAAACCTGCTTATTCGCTTTCTTTCCGAAGAAAGAAATTCAGAGCCGTTCTGTCCATGCAAAGCCATTTGCTTTGCCTCACTAACTTCGTTAATGAGAATAAAATTTTTTGATAGAATTTCCAACCACCTTTACAATCAAAATTATTTTTGGCTATTAAGCCACGCTTGAGATTGCTTTGCCAAATCAACAACCAATCCTGATGAATATTCGTAGGAAGAAAACTTTTTGAAAACACCAACTTCTTTACACAAACGAACAACAAGCTTTAACTCCTCTACCAAACCAACTAACTCCTGCAAAGCTTCTCTCTTTTCAGGCAAAGAATTTGTTCTCATTATTTGACAAGCAACTTCCCTACTTTTATTTCTTAAATCGGTTCCGAGAACATACTTATCATAACGAGAAAAACTCTTTACAAGTTTTTCAAAAAAAACACACAAATCAAAAGCTTTTTTGTAAATTGGGAGATAGTCATAACGAGCCAAAACAAACACCTTCCTCAGCAAAATTTTTTGCGTGCCCTAACGGGCACTACTTTTCCTTACCATCACAAACCATCAAAACACTCATAAAATAATCAAATTATCAATTTTCAAACCGAACACAACGCGCCTGGAAGTAGCCGCTGCCCTTA
>Ga0247841_10006929_pt1 | contig 17134 bp, 23 predicted proteins | sample LaCruzMarch2015__2_FD_192410 | JGI IMG/M metagenome (GOLD analysis project Ga0247841, IMG submission 192410) | Freshwater microbial communities from meromictic Lake La Cruz, Castile-La Mancha, Spain - LaCruzMarch2015_18m | ecosystem: Environmental > Aquatic > Freshwater > Lake | place: Spain... | reverse complement strand
TAATTTCATATATCTTTGCAATGCACCATGTTTTTTATAATATTCTAATTGTTTTTTGGGAACAGATAAAATATCACCTAAAATTTTTCGGCAATTTTTTGCTCTGCATCTACACTTCATCCTCCACTTTGTTGGAGCAATAACAGAAGAATAATCATAGGTAAGTTCCCCTCCTTTTTTGATATCTCTTAAAGCAAACATTTCACTTCTTTTCCTTATACCAGTACTGGGATTACAACTATGATTAAAGATACGAGAAATTTTATCTAAATCAATATAAGTTCTTCGCCCAACCTGTAAAGGATCATCAATATTTTCTTTATCTGAATTTACTTTTCTGATGAAATCAGCAATAGTCATTTTCCCTCCTCCTAAAGTGTAAACAACCCTTCCTTCTTTTATATCTTCTCCAGCAAAAACACCATTACCATACTTTCCAGTATCCCTTATTTCTATTTTTGGTAATATACGTGAATTTTTCCTTGCCATGTTTAAACATTATAAACCTTTTCTGATTTTAAACCAGAATCTATTTTATTTGTTGTAAATATTTTTCTATAAAATCAAACGTATTACTGTTGGTATCCCAAAGTCTTTGAGCTTTTTCTAATTTGTCTTGCAATTCGGGATAGAACAATTTTTCTTCCATGCTGGTTATTTTTCTGAAAACTGGCAAATTAAGAATTATTATGTTGATGATTTCAGACAACTCCCATAATATTCCGGAATTTTTATCTAATCCTCTGGTTTTTTCTGCAAAGTTTTTATCTAAATATTCGAAAAATGCAAAATGAAGCATCTCGTGTAACGCAACCTCTACCATATGTGTTTTGTCTTTTTTCCAGTAGATTTGGAAAGTCTTTGATTCTAGCCATCTAGGATTACAATTAAATATAGATAAATAACCCTGATAAATACTTTTGCTAAAATCTATGCCAAATATTTTTTCTAGTTCAATTAAAAAAAATTTTTGTTTTTCTTCTAAAATGTGTTTAATTTCTTCTTGTTTTTTAAGTATTTCTAATTTTTGATCAATATAAAAACTATCTATGTATTTCCTATAGTTTTTCAGGTTTATCTCAGGATGTTCCTTTTTAATTAGTTCTGCAAAATTTGCTCCGGCTACAGAAAAATCCCCAAAATCAGCATAAACCTCATAATCTAGTTCTTTGTTTAAATTTATTTCAAACATTGTTTAATAATAAAGCCCCCTTGTTTTTTAAGCAAGGTCAGACCAAATCCAAGTCTTTCATATACTTATTTTAAAATAATGTTATATTTAAAATATGAAAAAGAAGATAGAAAAAGACCTAATTGTTGATTTTGACCCACCTACTAAAAAAGGTATGTCTTTTAATAAACTTGAAAAATTAATGAGGTCTTGGCAAAAGAAACTTTGTATGACCAATTGGAAATTAGGATTGAAGATTGTTGATTTTCAAAAGGATAATGGTTATCGTCAAAGCGGACACTTTGTAGCTGATACAAAGAAAAAAACAGCCACTATACTGATGACTTGGAATCCATGGCGAGGTGATGAGGAATACACACTACTACACGAAATGCTCCATGTTTTATTGTACAATTTTGATAAATTTAGTGAGAACAAAATTAAAACTTTATCAAAAAATAATACAAAAATCCTTGATTCATATTTTGAAAAATTAGAAGAAACTGTTCATCATCTAACGAGATCTGTTTTAGGAAGAAGTGATAGATAAAGATTTGTTGAAAGTGATTAATCCACTTTTAAAATATTTAGCAAATATAATGTCTATATCTTCGTATTCCATATTTCTGTTAATGGATTTGTAGAAATCTTTAAAAGTATTTATTCCAAACTGGTTTATAAGTTTTTTAACAAAAAATCCAGCAAAGGAGTAATAGTACATGAAATCACTGTCCGGGGTGTTCATCCAGTCTTGGTGGGTAATTATTTTTGCAATTGGTAATATTTTTTTTCTTCCCTCTTCTAGCCACTGGTATTTTGTCTTACCCAAAACAATTCTGTCCCAAGATAAGCACTCAGCTAATCCTTCTGCAAAAAACCCCGTTGCCAATCCTAATGACAATGATAATAAATGTGTATCTTCATGTTCCCCAATTGGCTTGTGTTCTTCAGTATACAAAACATGGATAGTGAAATCTTTATGAACAGCTTGAGCATAGCCGTCATCCCCCATAAGTTCTTTTTTTGTTTTTTTGTCCGGATAAAAATAGTATTGGATTTTTTCTTTCAGCGGTTCAACATTTAACAAAGACATTACTTTTTTAAAAGAGTCTTCTTGCGTTGTTGCTATTATGTTTATATCTTTCTCTGCCTCACTCCATTTAAAATAATAAAAAGTATAGTGTGCGGATTCTTTAGTAACCCATCGTGGGTCACCCTTAAAATTCTCTTTATACGTTGGTAGATATTGATTTGTTGAATTATTTTTACCCATTTAGCTATTATAACAAAAAGAGTTGCTGATGGCATCAGCAACTCTTACTTCACGCTTCACTTAACGTTTTGTATTTAAGGAGAATTAACCCTTGATTGATTCGTTTGATCAACTCTTTTTGACACAAACGTTTAGAAAAACCGGTCAGTCCATATCTAACAACAGAATCATGTATACATCCACCACCACAAATCGGAAGATAGGGGCACTTTTCTTTCATACAATCATTCATTCTCTCAAAATGTTCAAAACGACGGTCACGAGAGTATGATTTTGGAGCTGTTGATACATTAGCAAAGTCATACTCTGGTCTTCCTACTGTGCAGAAACATTTCTGAAGTGATCCGTTAGGTTGTAAAACAGCCGAATGTTTCGCTATCGCTACGCACCATGGACCCAACAGAAATTCTTCCGGTATTTCAAACCCCAAATCTTGAGCAATCTTCCAGATATCAACCGCTTTTTGGGCAACGAATCTCTCGTGGATTTCAGTTGTAGTTGTACCCAAAGAAGGAACCACAACACCAAGACTTAGTTGTATTCGGTCTTTGCGTCTCATTTTGCTTAGAAACTTGAGCAAGTCAGGGATGAAGTCCGCTGTTTCTTTGTCCAGGGAGATTCTCAGATTTACTCTCTCAACAAAATTACCATCAAGAAGCATTACAACATTACTGATGATTCGATCAAAAGAAGGGTGTTTTCCCAAACCACGACGTCTGATGTCGTGCATCTTTTTTGGACCATCTAGAGTTATTTGCACCTTTCGGCAACCATATTCTTTTAGGGTTGAAGCAATGCTTGGTTCCAACAATTCACCATTCGTAGTGATATCTGTCCAGAATTGGACTCCTGTAGATTTAACTACAGAAGAGATCCTTGATAGAGCTTCCCTGATTAGATCCTTTTCAAGTAGAGGTTCACCACCAAAAAGAACACACCTGAAAGATTTAACCTCAGGATTTACTTCAAGGTAGTGGGCTATCCAATTAACAGATTGACTTAACGTCTCACCAGACATTGTCCCCATTCTTCTAACACCATTCTCAAAACAATACGGGCACTTTAGCTGACACTTCATTGTTGGGAGAAAATGGAGTGAAAATAATTGGGCGTGCTTATTTCTGGTCTTCAAGAAAGAGGACATGTACTCAGAATATTCATCCTTTTGCCCTTCAACAAGGAAACCGTTGTCCCCCAATAGTATACCCTGAGTTTCGTTATCAACTCCGATAATTCTGTTGTCTTTAAGCCATGCATTAATCGTATTAAGAAGTTTTTGAGTTAATACAACTACAGCGCTGGTCAAAAAATTCTTCAAAATTACCCTTTTCCCACTTATTGGATATTGAACAACAAAATAACTCCACCGGTAATTCATAAAACTCTCCTTTCTTAAAATAAGAGACCCCCAAGTTTGTATTCCTTGAGGGTCTTGTTTTTGGCTGTTTCAGTAGCCACAACTGTCCTTGCCCATCCTTGACGGAACACGGAAATCCCGGCTGCCAGACTTCAGCAATACGATGCCTTTGTCGACAACCTTGGAATTCTTTCCGCCAAGGTTTGAGCAAGAAGTGCTTCGTCTGATCACCGCCGGCTTGGTAATCATTTGACACCTCTTTCTTTCAAGGAACAGAGAACGAAAACTAACTTTAGTTTTCTATTAATTCCTGTTCTCGTCTATATATAATAATATCTCTTAAGGTAATAAGTGTCAATAGTTAAAAATAATGTGAAACGATCCGTAGTTTAACTACTTTTTAATAACGAATTGAATATCTTATAATTTAAACTTGTACCGTAAACATTTTTAAATAGTTTGGAAAAATCTTTCTGGTTATTTACTGTATTAAGATTTGGAATAAGTTTGAGCAACTTCTTCTTACCGTATTTCTTTATTAAAAGTTCTATAGCAAAACCTGATTCACGATAAATCTCACTACCACCTTCATCATAAAATTTTAGAAAAGTGTTAAATTTTTCTGGAACCCTCTTAAATTTATTTTGTCCTGATGTATATATAGCAACACCTTCTGTTAACCATCTTGGAGTATGTTTTCCATTAGAAAGTATTGAAAAGAAAGAATGGCTAATCTCATGTTTAAGAAGAGAGATATATGTTTCCTCAGTATACTTATGGCTACTTTCTTTTTCTAATACTTACCTATCTAACACATAAATCATTCGGCTACTAGACCAACCCACCAACCAATGCTCTGTTTTTTCGTCTATTTCTTTCCTGCTTTGAGTGATAATTATGCTAGGTCTACCATAAGTCCATTTTATTTCATAAAACTTATTCAAATCTTTCATCGAGTCTTTAAGGATTTTTTCAATAAATTTATCTTTTTGTTTTTGTAATTTATATATCATAAGAAGAAAAATTATACTTTCTTCAACATCAATTTAATAAACTCCGGATAGCACCACCAGTGTTTTTTGTCAGCTTCGAATTGGGGTGTAATAGGAACAATCAAAGGCTTAACACCGAACTTCTTCCAGACATACTCAAAGTTTGGTAAGAGCACCTCTTCCGTAAATTTCTTTTCTTTGGAGGTTAGTAGATAGTTCTCAAATAAAATACCGTTTCTAATATAGAAGGCAAAAATATACTTATAATATTCCGCTGGAGTCTTTCCTAGTTTATGATACCAATCTGAACCATCACAAATCTCTAAGTCATCATAATAAGTACAAAGTGAACGATGATGAAAATCAACAAAATTTTCTCCCCACAAAGTTTGAATATCTTTTATTTTTTTCTTTTCATTTACCCCGCTCAAGTCAATTACGTGTCTACTACTAGTTAACATGTCTCCATGATCATCTTTGCCGTGATAAAAAACCATTTTTGCCAAAGAGGCCTTATCAAAGTTGGTAGTTATAAAAATATCATCCAAATATTCAAAAACAAGAGGTTTAAGCTCAATCTCTTGAGCAGCTTCCCAAAAATGAAAAAAAGCCCAGTTTGGTGTTGCGACATGAAAAGTACAAATGGCTTTAGGGTCACCTTTTAATTCTTCAGGAAGAGTGATGTCGCCAAAATATTCATCAACTTTTTTCTTTAACTCTGGGTCGTTCCATCTTTTCCAAATTTCTTTTTTGGCTTCCTCAAGTGGAGTGTATATCTCGTCTATCGTCATACATTTATACTATACCACTTTTCTGATAATAAAAAAGCGGGGGGACTCGTAAGTCTCCCCGCTTGGGTTACCGTGACTGGACAATCAGTGAATGAAAGTCTGCCACACATTTTTTACCGCTGGAATCATCACCAGCCAGTTGAATATGGTCCAGCCGAAACAGTTAAACATGGTGCTCAGTGCGAAGAAGAAATAATCCTCCTTCTTAAACACCACGTCTTTCTGACCGTTTTTCTGGTGCATGTAGAAAGCTGTTGCCACAAATGAATCTGTGACAGTGGAAAGAACTAGAAACGAGACGATCTTGTTCCTAATTGCTTTCTCAGCGACCCACATAGCAAAGGCTGGGAACGCAAGGAAGAATCGGCGGATACCATCTGCATGTTTAAATGCCTGATGGGCAACTCCTGACTTGAAGATTATATCGTCGACGACAGTAATCCCAAGCCAATCGATTCCTTTCTTGCGATACCATTTCAGAAGCACGAAATTGATCAGCATGGCGCCAATCGTAAGCCACACAACTCCAACTACTTCATACTTGTTCTGAATCACAGGCCAGAGCAGAAAGTCATAACCAAGATTCAGTGTTTCGTATAAAGCCAGTCCGGTGGCAACCTGGAGCAGTCTTTTTACAGATTTTGTGAAGTAAAAGACCAATCCAGAAACCACAGCAATCCAGAATAAAATCTTCAGAATTTCCCAGATGCTCATCCTAACCTCCTTACCCGACCAACTTTTGTTGGTTTGGGGTTTGTTTCAAACAACTTAAGAATCTTTACCTATTCACCCGAATAAGCTCTACCTACTATTATACACCTAAGCACCCCTGTTTGTCAATAGCACAAAATAACGCCTCAAACGGCGTTATTTAAAAATTCAGTGGATAATTTTTAACTAAAGTATTGGTGGTACTTCTAGCACGTCTGTATCAGTAGAGACCGGTAATGCATCTGACGGAGTTGAACACCTTATACCGTCTGAGATGCTTTCTTCATCACAATATTCGTATGAGCAATCAGCTTCGTTTTCAGTACAACGCAATTCCCCATCACAACCAAGTTTTTCTACACTTGCTTCACAAGCAACTATGGTAGAAGCTTTTTTATTTACAATTTTATAAATCCAAACATTTTCTTCTGGAACATCTGAACATTCACCATCAATTTCAACACTACACTCCCAAACAAAACACTGTTCGGTCATTGGATCACAAGAAGTTTCTGCTACTATTTGATAATCTTTATTAACTACGATTTTTACATAAGTTACAATAATGGATCCTGCAAGAAGCAAGAAAAATATTGAATAAAATATTTTGTTTTTAAGACTAGACTTTGTGTCTATATTTATTTCTGGGCTCATAGAAGTATTATATAACAAAGAATAATAAACTACTATACGGAAGATAGTATAAGGGGAAAGTATAAGTATGAGGAAAAAAGAGAAAAAACCAATTTGGAGGACCCACCTCAAATTACCCGAGAGGAAAGACCTCCAAATACTGTCTCTATATCCCCTCCGCCTTTAATTCATCAATAGCTTTCTTTGCATTTCTAGAAAGTCTTGTTGGGATTTTAATGTTTATTTTTACGAGAAGATCACCTCTTCTGCCGGAATCCATCGGAATCCCCTTTCCTTTTACACGAAGGGTTTCTCCAAAGGCAATTCCTTCTGGAATCTTTATCTCTATTGGTCCATCTAGAGTTTCAAGATTGTATTTTGCACCCAAAATTGCATCAGATAGTTTGATGTTTAATACCGTAACGAGATTTTTACCCTCTCTTTCAAACACGGTTTTGTTTCTAACATGAAGTTTGATATACAAATCACCATTTGACCCACCCTTAATAGCTTCACCTGCGCTAGAAAGCCTGATGGACTCTCCATCTTCAACATCAAAAGGAATTTTTACTTTTACTTGTTCTTGTTTCCTTACAAGTCCATCTCCTCCACATTTATGGCATCTCTCTTTTGGTATTCTTCCTATACCTCCACATTTGTCACATGTTTTTTCTGTATTAAATACACCGAAGATAGATCTTTTTGTTTCTACAACCTTTCCTATACCATTACAATGAGAACAGGTTATCATGTCGGTGCCAGATTTTGCTCCGGTACCATTACATTCATCACAGGTTGAAGTCTTTGTGAATGAAATAGTTTTTTCGGTACCAAAAACTGATTCCGCAAAAGTAATCTCCAAGTCTACTTGAATATCTCTGCCTTTTTTTTGTTTCTTTCTTCCACCCCCTCCACCTCCAAAAAAGTCTCCAAAGATATCGCCTAAATCAAACTCGAAGTTCTGTCCGCCTTGTGCATTTTGGAAACCTGAGAAGTCGAATCCGCCAAATCCACCTTGATCAAATCCTCCTCCTTGTGGTCCACCACCTGAGAAAGTCTGACCATACTGATCATATTGAGCTCTCTTTTCATCATTACCTAAAACAGAGTAAGCTTCGTTTACTTCTTTAAACTTCTCCGAATTTCCTCCTTTGTCGGGATGATATTCATGAGCCAATTTTCGGTAGGCTTTCTTTATTTCATCTTTTGAGGCGTTTTTTTCAACCCCAAGCGACTGGTAATAATCTTTTTTATTCATGTGATTAAGTGTGATTTAATTATTTGACAAATGACAGTTGTGTATGTTAGTTTTTATTAGAAGAAATAAAATTTATACACAAGAAAGGAAAGGTTAAAATGGATCCGATGGTTAAGTTTTATTCTGTGTTCATTGTGATAGGTTTGCTCGTCATCTTTGTTAGTGATCAGATGCAACTTCGTAAAATCAGGAAGAAAACGAATACGGTTATTGATCAGATGTCCAAAAATCGTAAACCGTCTCCAGATTTTACCGAGGTATAAAATTAGACGGCGTTTGTGTATCGGGGGTTGTCCACGTGATAGCCCCTTTTTTTATTATCTCAAACAACGTGATGTTTTAATCCCCGAAGGGATCTGAAGTGAAGTTCGCCATGGCGAACTTCACTTCAGAGTTTATCTCTCTTTACTTTTTCTCTCCTCCGTCTTCTTTCTTTTCTTCATAATCTGCGTCTCTTACTTTGTCGTCTTTCTTTTCCTCACCTTGATTTGGTGCACTTTGAGCTCCAGCAGTATTTTGACTTGCTTTAGCCATAGCTTCACCAATCTTTTGCATCTCATTTGATAGCGCCTCAGAAGCGGTTTTAATTGCCCCCATATCACTACCATTCTTTGCAGACTTCAGTGCAGTAATTTTATCTTCCACAGATCTAACGATTTCTGCCGGCACTTTATCCTTATTATCTTTCAAAGCTTTTTCAGCTGTGTAGATCATCTGCTCTGCAATGTTTTTGGTCTCAACTTTATCTTTCTTTTTCTTATCTTCTTCAGCATGAAGTTCAGCATCTTTCTGCATTTTCTTTACATCATCTTCAGAAAGACCGGATCTAGCTTCTATTCTTATAGACTGCTCTTTGGCTGTAGCTTTATCTTTTGCTTTAACATTTAAGATACCGTTTGCGTCCACATCAAAGGTGACTTCAACTTGAGGTATACCTCTAGGTGATGGTGGTATTCCGTCTAAGATAAATCTACCAAGTGACTTGTTATCTGTCGCCATTGGTCTTTCACCCTGGACTATGTGTATTTCAACAGAAGTCTGATTATCTGCTGCTGTAGAGAAGATCTGAGTCTTTGAGGTGGGTATTGTTGTGTTTCTCTCTACGAGTTTTGTTGCAACTCCTCCCATCGTCTCAATTCCAAGTGATAGAGGTATAACATCAAGAAGTAAAATGTCTTTAACATCACCTCTTAAAATTCCTCCTTGAACCGCAGCTCCGAGAGCCACAACTTCGTCTGGGTTAATAGAAAGATTTGGCTCCTTTCCAAAAAGTTCTTTAACAGCTTTCAGTATTGCTGGCATTCTTGTCTGTCCTCCAACCATAAGCACCTGATCAATATCAGCAAACTTGAATGGAGATGCAGCAACAGCCCTCTTTGTTATCTCAATTGATCTTTCAATGAATTCCTTACAAAGATTTTCAAGAGCTGCGCGAGAGAGTTTAAGGGCCAAGTGTTTTGGTCCATTTGCATCTGATGTAATGAATGGGATATTTATTTCACTTTCCATCGCAGTTGAAAGCTCAATCTTTGCTTTTTCGGCAGCCTCATCAAGTCTTTGTAATGCAAGTGCATCTTTCCGAACGTCTATGCCGTTTTCTTTCTTGAACTCCTCAGCCATCCAGTCAACAATTTTCTTATCAATATCGCGACCTCCAAGATGACTATCTCCATCTGTAGATTTAACTTCCACGACACCATCTCCCACCTCAAGGATAGAGATATCAAATGTTCCTCCCCCAAAGTCGTAAACAGCAATCTGCTCATTTTTCTTCTTGTCCATTCCGTAAGCAAGAGCTGCGGCTGTTGGTTCGTTGATAATTCTTAATACATTTAGTCCGGCAATCTGACCCGCATCTTTTGTGGCTTGTCTTTGCGAATCGTTGAAATATGCTGGCACTGTAATAACAGCGTCAGTTATTTTCTCACCGAGTTTTGTTTCTGCATCTGTCTTAAGTTTCTGAAGAATCATAGCCGAAACTTCTTCCGGTCTGTAGTTTTTACCACCCATAGCAAGTTCTACACCTCCGTTTAGAGATTTTAAGACATCAAATGACACAGAAGCCTTGTCTTTCTGCACTCCAGCATCATCATATTGATGACCCATAAACCTTTTGACTTGAAATACTGTATTCTTTGGGTTCGTGACGGCCTGTCTTCTGGCAAGTAGACCGACAAGCCTCTCGTTTGTCTTTGATGTTGCAACTATAGAAGGGGTTGTTCTTTGTCCTTCTACGTTTTCAATGATTTTAGGAGCGTCCCCATCCATAATAGCTACAGCGGAGAATGTTGTTCCCAAATCGATTCCGATTATTTTTGACATATATTAGTTGAATTAATGCGAATAATGAATACGAATATACGAATTAAACGAATGATACGAATCGTAATTAACGAATCTTATACGAATAATTCGTAAATCGATTCGTTGTGTTCGTTCATTTGTTAATTCGTTTTATAAATTAGGAGCTCTTGTTATTTGACTTGAGAAAAAAGATAGGTCTTTTTGTGCTAAGAAATTATATGAAAATAAAGGTTGCTTAAGCGGAAGGATTGGAATACTTTCTATATGTGTTGGGAGGGCGTATATTTTTTCTTCCGCGGTTTCTTGCCCGACAAGTTTTCCACAAACAGCACGAGCTTTTAGACTGCCGTTAACTTCAACGATTTCAAACACAACCACAGCCAAAGAGCCGTTTGGTAAACGAACCATCTTTTCAAAGTATTTTGGCCTGCCTACGCAGACAGGCTGTTTATGGACGGATAACATAATGTATTTGTATTATATATGAACTTGAATGAAAATCAAGACGGTAATTTTCTATATTACAACACACTTCTAAATTACAAAGGCGAAGCCTTTGTAATGACGCATTTTTTATACTTGTATATTCTGCTCTGTCATCTTTATAGAAAATCAAGTCTATCATTTTTTATTACTATTACCGAATTGTAAAACTTTTCTGGTTCGTCTAACAGCCTCTTTAGGAATTCCACCGGCAAAAATAAAAGATTTTCCTAACTCAATTTTGCTATGAGAAAAAGGTATGGATTCTGGGTCTAGATAGACACTTCTCAAGGCAAATAACTTTTCTGCATCAATCTCTATAACATACCCTTCTTGATCAGGATTCAAATTTCCATGTGCAATAGAACTTCCCTCTACAGCAATATAGGTAAAATTATCTGAAGGATTATCAATTGCTGCTAAACTCATGTCTGTAGTTTCGTGTGTAAAAATTTTTCCAGCAAGGAAATTTACATCTTCAATTTTGAGTGGACATAATTCGAGTTGATTATCTTTAATATTTAGTCCGAATCTTTTTTCTGTTACCATTTTTCTTAAATGTTCATAGTCCTGTCTGTATGTAGATTCAATTGGTAAAGATAAAACGGCTGACTCGTCACTTAATAGTAAATTGATGTCTTTGAGTGTTTCAAAACCGTATCTTCCTCTAAAACTGTCTACAGTCAAAACTTTATCAGTAGACATAGTTTCTATTGTTGAAAATTTAAATTCTTCCATATTATAAGTATTATTTTCTCATCTCACCTACTACAACTTTTGGAGCGACAATTACTCTACTATTTAAAGAATAACCTTTTTTGTTTACGGCTAAAATAATTCCATCTTTTGATTTGTCCTCAGTTGCTTCCATAGATTCAGCAATGTGTAACGCTGGATCAAACTTCTCTCCAACTGGATTAGTTTCTATGATTCCGTTATCAGCCAAGACTTTTATTAAATGACTATGAATATACTCAACTCCTGTTCTCCAGTTTTTATCTACTTTTTCCCAAACTTCTTTGTTTGAGTAAGCCATTTCAAAACTATCTAAGACAGGAAGAAGCTCTTCAAGTAAACCTTCATTTGCATATTTAATCAAATCAACTTTCTCACTTTCAACTCTTTTTTTATAATTTACAAAATCCGCCCTTTCTCTCTGCCAACCATCCATGTATTCCTGCTTTTCTTTTTCACAAACCTTGAGCTTTTCGCGAAGTTTTTTCACCAAAACTTCTAAAGACTCATTTTCTTCATCGGGGACAATGTCAGAATCATCTGACTTTGTGTCAGATTTTGTTTTTTTTACATTCTCATCATCATAGATGACGCTGTCATCTTTATCTGTTTTTTTATCATTCATCCCGTTAGAAGCAGACCACGATACATTCGCAATCTGCAGTGTTACTTTTTATAAATTTGACCAATATTACTTAATGTAAACTCTCATTTATCCAGATAGAAGTGATCGTGGCTTCTAACGGGATTCATACTAGCCATTTTAACATATTTAAATATAGAATCAAGACTTAACTTGACTTTGTGTGTGAGATTTGCTATAATACAGATAGGTTAAAAGTATCTTCGTTTGGTCAATTCAAAAAAGGAGACGTGAGAATGAAGAAGTCAAAGTCTGGGTTCACTCTGGTCGAGATATTAATTATTTTAGCAATAATCGGACTTTTGCTGGCCATAGCGGTCCCTTCTTTTCGTAAAGCGCATGAAGAAGCTTTGAAAGCGAAAACAACACCTGTATTGACTACAGCCGAACAAGAAGAACAAGCAGCCATCAACGAACGGCTTGCAATGGAAAGAAACCTCGCCCAAATTAAAGATTTCGGGAACGGTGTCTATTACTTCCCTTTTGTTGATGATGAGTTCAGAAAAATAATTTCCACTTTTCTTTCTTCGCACACCAATCTTGAGGTCGTGGCTTCTGATGGTGACGTCGTTAAATTTGGAGGTTGGGATTCCGGCTATGGAGCCACTTCCGGCCATACAGTGTTCTTTCGAGAAAAACATTAAACTGTAATAGCCTGACTTCATCAAGACGTCTTGCTATAAAAAATACAGTTAAACTAAGTTGCTCTTAATTTAGGGGACCCTAAGCGTGCTGACATTTCGCTGGATAGCATCTGGTCGATATTGTCGGACGGTCCCCAACCTTTTTTGGGGCTCGGACTAATCATCCGAGCCTTTTCTTTTTAAAAGATTTGACATTTCCTAAATAGTTGATAATATATTTTACGGAACATATAAGTCTCACAACCAAAACCGAGGAAAATACGCATGAAACCAGTGATTAAAGTGTGGTGTTTGCCAAACTGGGTGGAATCAGTTTACGAAGGGCTTTTTAAAGAAATTGTCCGATGTCTCGTCAGTATCGAAGAGATACAGACAGAAGATGACCTCTTGATTCTCTTCCCGCCTGATCGTATGGCATATGGTCTCGGAAGAGAAATCTTCATTGAGATTGACTGGCCCAACTGTCCCAAAAATCATGATGGACCAGAAATTCTTTCTCGTCTTATAAATGTCGTGAGGGGTTTTTGCCCAAGGGCATCCATAATCGGCAAGATTACATACACCAGTTTGAAAGTAAATGGTATCGTGATAGATTACAAATAATTTTTAAATAGTAACGATCCCGAAGCAAGCAGAAATGTGAGCTTCGGGATTTTTTATTCTTTGCTTTTACATTTCCGACCTTTTATCGTACTCATGATAATTTACGATCGTAAATTATCATGAGTTTAAATAAAGACCCCTTTTCCCTATTTACGGAATCTTTTTGGAGGACTCGCCTCAAATTACCCGAGAGGAGAGACCTCCAAAAGTTTTTCTTTTTTTCTTCTCTCCAACTTAAAGCGAGGCTTATTATTTCAAAAGCCTTACGGAGCAAATTTTTTAGCAAAAAAATTTGTGAGTAGACCCGCCTGCAGTCTTCGGGCAGGGAAAAAGCACCGCGACTGGCGGTGTTTTTAACGGAGATCGTGTTTGCGAAACTGTAATCGGTTGAGTGAACCGAGTTGTGTTTAGAAGTCTGCGGTGGCAGACTCATATACCGTAAAGAAAACCTGGTATTTTAAAACCCGCTTTGGGGCGGGCTTTAAGATTTTTCTTATCGCTTGGACCATTGTGCTGCCTTCCTTGCTTTCTTGAGTCCAAACTTTCTTCTTTCTTTACATCTCTGATCTCTACAAAGAAAACCTGCTTTCTTTAAATCTTTTCTTAATTTAATATCGTATTCATTAAGCATTCTCGCAATACCGTGTCTGACAGCTTCCGCCTGTGCTGACGATCCTCCACCAACGAGCTTGGCTGTTATAGCAAAGCATACAGGCACAGGAAACTTAACAAGAGATTCCATAGCTGTCATTCTCTGCTTTTCTGTCTTAAAATATTCTTCAAGACTTTTCTCACCATTAACTGTCAAAATCTTTACAGAGTTTTTTTCTGATTCTACGCCTCTGACTCTTGCAGTTGCGGTTTTTCTTCTACCTACTGTTTCTATATATTTTTTGTCTTTCTTTTCTGTCATAAAATTATTCTGATATTTTAAGATTAAGTACAAGCTTTGACTTTAGCTTATTCTGAGGAATCATTTTATTAATCGCAAGTCTAAGCACTTCTGAATATCCCTTTTTTGCTATGACTTTTTCCATATTTAATATATTTAATCCTCCAGGATAACCAGAAAATCTCTTGTATTCTTTGTTAATTAATTTCTTTTCACCTATAGACATTTTAGAAGCATTCGTTACTTCTACTTTTACATTCGATACAATGTTTCTAGCATAAGAAACCAGATTTTTACCCATAAGTAATTGTGCAACCTGACTTGCAAGTCTTCCTACCTTTTTTCCTGTTGCATCTATTTTATAAATTTTCTGTTCCATCCCAGTTATGAATTTTATTTATTAATTTTATACAAACTCTATCTGAACCATTTTGGCTCCATCATTAATTCTTGAACTCAATTTTGTAATTCTAAGGTATCCTCCTTTTCTATCTTTATATTTTGGGGCAATATCTTTAACTATTTTGTTTGCAGCGACAGTTCCTATTTTTCCAGCTAAAAGTCTGTGAGAATTTAGAGTCCCCTCTCTTCCTTTTGTTACAAGCTTCTCAACTATAGATCGTAGTGAACTTGCTTTTGCTTCTGTTGTTGTAATCTTACCTAACTTGATTAAAGATACGGACAAAGTCTTAAGCAAAGCATCTCTTTGCCCTTTCTCCCTACTAAAAGTTCTTTTTGTATTGCTATGATTCATCTTTTTACTTTAAAGTAATGCCGAATTTGTTTAGAACATCTTTTATTTCTCCTATACCTTTTGCGCCAAGACCTTCTATATCTCCAAGGTCTTCCTCTTTCTTTCTTGCTAGGCCACCAATTGTTCTAATATTGGCACCTGAAAGCGCATTAATTGTCCTCACGGACAGTTCTAAGGTTTCGATTCTTGTCTTTAGGAACTCAGGATCAACATCTTTATCCTCTTTGTCAGCACCTTTTGTTTCTTTATCTGTCTTTTTTTCTTCAACAACCTCTGTTTCCTGAAAACCAACAATTGCTTTCAACTGTTCTATCATTATAACAATGGACCTCTCCAACGCTTCCTTTGCTGTGAGTGTTCCATCTGTTTCTATAAACACTCTCAGTTTATTGAAATCCGTTCTGTCCCCAACACGCATATTTTCCACTTCGTAATTGACTCTTCTAATAGGAGTAAAAATAGCATCTGTAGCAATGACACCGATCTCAACCTTATCTTTTTGTAACACTTCTTTTGGTATATAACCGAGGCCAGATTCCACTCTCATTTCTATTGAAAATTCAGTATTTTTGTCTGTAATAGTTGCAATATGTTGATCTGGATTTAAAATTTCAACTTGTCCTGGAACTTTTATATCCTCTGCTGTTATTTCTTTGATTCCCTTAACACGAATCTCTAGAGTTTGGGGTTCATCTGTTAGCATTTTTACTCTAACTTTTTTTAAATTTAAAATTATATTTATAACATCCTCTTTTACCCCTTTCATAGTAGAGAATTCGTGAGAAACACCGTCGATTTTTACTGAAACGATAGATGCACCCGGGATAGAAGAAAGAATAATTCTTCTTAAAGAGTTGCCTAGAGTATGGCCATAGCCCGGATAAAGACCGTCTATCTCATAAACACCAGAAAAACCTTCCTCGTGGATGATTTTTGGTTTTGACGGTAAAATAATTTTATTTTTGTCGGACATTTTTTTATAAAAAAAATATTAATAAACCTTACTAACTAAAAACACAAACAAAAACTATCTGCTATAAAACTGATATATTGATGGAATATCAAACCCTACCTCAGCTGGAGTTAGCTTTGGCAAACCTTGAACCTTACCCTCTTTTTTCGCTTTATCAAAAGAAAGCCATGAAGGACAATTATATGTCTTCATTCTTTCTTCAAGATCTATAAATAATTTCTTGTTCGCACTTCTTTCTCTTACCGTAACAACATCTCCAACTGAAACTTGGAAAGATGGGATGGAAATTCTTGCTCCGTTAACATTTATATGCCCGTGATTAACCATCTGCCTTGAGAACTGCCTTGTCTTGGCGAGTCCTAATCTGTAAACAACATTGTCTAACCTCATTTCAAGCTTTTTTACAAGAGAGTCTTCATTGTTTTCACCTCTTTTACTCAAAATTCCTGTAACATAGTTTTTGAATTTTCTTTCATCTATACCATAAGTTACCTTGGCTTTCTGTTTCTCCAAAAGTTGCATAGCAAAACCAGATTTAGCTCTTGGCTTTTTTGAAAAAGTCTTACCCGACTTTTCTCTTAAAGCAAATTTTTGGGACTGTGTCTTATCAAAAACACCAGCTCCAAGTCTTCTTGCTATTTTGTATTTTGGTCCAAATTTCATGATGATTTTATTATGAGCGAAGCGAAACTAAAATCTCACCCTGTGAAATAATCTTCGTATTAAGAAGGGTGTTATTTTTACATATCTTATAATCTATTATTTTTGTAACCATGTTGATGTTATGTATTTCACGGGGTAAGAAATTATACTCACTCCCATTCGTTAATTTCTTATACTCTCCTTGGTTTCTTTGGTTTTGGTCCATTGTGTGGTACAGGTGTTTCGTCTTTTATTTCTGTGATATTAAAACCTTT
>Ga0247841_10006928_pt1 | contig 17134 bp, 13 predicted proteins | sample LaCruzMarch2015__2_FD_192410 | JGI IMG/M metagenome (GOLD analysis project Ga0247841, IMG submission 192410) | Freshwater microbial communities from meromictic Lake La Cruz, Castile-La Mancha, Spain - LaCruzMarch2015_18m | ecosystem: Environmental > Aquatic > Freshwater > Lake | place: Spain... | reverse complement strand
GCAGGGGTAATTTGTTTAATATCATTAATCCAATCAAATTCTTCCTTTAATATTTTTTTAATTAAATTTTTCATGTTTTATATAAATATCTTTAAAAATTAATTTCGTATTTAAAATTACCACAATCCCAAACAGATAGGTACCCTCTATCTATCATAATTTCTTTTTCGGTTTTATTTTTATCATAACCTTCTTTAACCAATAAATCTTTTCTAAAATTATATCTGTGATATCTTCTATCATCACTAATAGTATACCAATAATTGGGTTTGGTTTCCGATATTAAATTAAAGCCTATTTTTGAATACAGATTATCTTCACTTACAGTCCATCTTTTATCAGCATAAGTAATTATTTTATTAGGTTTATATTTCTTAACAAAATACTTTAATAATCTAGATGCAACACCAACAACATTGTTTGATGAAAATCTAACTAACTCAAAAGTATTGTCTTCTTTTTTAGAACCCAAAACACTTCTCAAGGTGGAAAAAGTCATTACAGCAACTAATTCTTCACCGTGGAAAGCACCAATCTTATAGGTTGATTTATCATCACCTTGAATATGGTTTTTTAATAAAAATGTGTTTTTTTCTTTGGTTGTTATTTCCCTCACATCACATTTACGGGCATATATTTTTTTCCCAGATAAACCTAATATGTTTTTAATTTTACTTTTAACAATTTCTTTGTTTTTTATCCATTCATCGGAAAAAATATGATATAATTTTATTCCATGTTTTTTGGCCAAATTTTGTTTATTTAAATGATAATTTTTTGATTTACCCATTTTCTCGGAATGCCAAAATAACCCGTTATATTCAAAACCAATTTTTAAATGAGGTACGTATATATCAATTTCAATACCTTGTAAACTTTTTTTATGGTTATTTAAAACTTGAATACCTAAAGATGTTATATAATCAGATATTTCTTTTTGATTTTTTGAGGTAAAATTGTTTTCTATATTAGGTCTGCCTTTCTCTAAATAATTCTTACATTTTTCTTTAAAATTTTCAGAAAAAATATCACCATATTTTTTTTCATATTTTTCCAAAGTTATATTATGTAATTTTAAATGTGTGTTGGAAATAGACCTGAAAGGTTGGTTACATATTTTACAGTTTATAAAACTTTTAGAATCCAATAAATCTATTTTTTCTTCTTTTAAATCAATTCTACTTTCTGGGTAAGATTCGAAAAAATCTTTTATAGAATCAAAATTGTGTTTTTTAACATGTTTAGTAATAAACCCACCTTGATTTTTAACATCATTAGTGTTCCAACCACAAACAGGGCAAGACCATTTTTCTTTTACAATAACATCAATTAAATCAAAATAGTCTTCATACCACAATTTACCAGTGGTATTTGTAATTAATTTTCTTTTATAAAGACTTGGCAATTGTAACCCGTAAATACTTTTTAAATAAGTTAACACAAATCCTGACCGATTAAGAACATCGTTTATGATTTTATTTGTTTTTTTACATTTAAGTGCTTTATTTTCATATTTAGAGTAATCAATTTCTGTTATAATATGTTTTTTTTGACCACCTTTTTTATTAATTTCAATATTGTTTTTTAATAAAATTTCTTTTAATTTTAGTTTGCCAATACGAAATTTTTGACATAAATCGTTTATAGAAAACGATTTTTCTGTATATAGTATGATTATTTCTTGTTCCATTATTTATAATTATACCATAATTAGGGATAAAATCAAACAGTTTATTTTCTTTTTGGGTAAGGTTTTAACATGTGTTTTATCTTATCTAAATGGGTTTTTTGGTTTTTAATAAATTTAAAATATCTTTTTTTTCTCCCCATGTTAACTATCTCCACATCAGGAAATTTTTTTAACACCTCATCTTTAGATGCGGTACCAATCATTTTCCTTATATGTCTTTGATTGTAAATTTTACCGTTTATCTTATACCCATATCTTATTCTTTCTTTACCCTTTTTAGTTAAATTACCTTCCATTGTACCTGTGTAAAACCAACCTAAAGATTGGTATATTGTACCTATTTCACCCGCATTAGAATCTACAGTGGCCGATACTACTTCATAGTTAGTGTTTTTTATTAACCAATTTAAAACTTTTGATATCATATAAGACGCAGAATTTTTAGGTGTCCACCATAAACAAACACCCCTACTTAATTGTATTATTTTATCAGTATACCCATACTTATCCCAAACACCAATATTATTACCGTATTCTGGTTGTATAGCAACCACCCCTCCCAAATGTTCAACCCCATTAACAATAAAAAACAACCCAAAATGATGTTTAGCGTATTTGGGTAAATAACCTAACCATTCATATTCATTGATTATTTCTTCACATTGTTTTCTAGTAATTTCTTTAACGATAGAATTTTTCAAGTTTAAAGATTCATAATCAAAATTAATTTTATCTTTTTCATCAATTTCCTTTTGTTGTCTTATTTTAAATTGATGTGCTATTATTCTATTATTTTTAGACATATTTTCTTTAGCCCACATAGGTTGTAAGTTGGATAAAGACCAACACTCTTCAAAGGATTCGTTTTCGATATTGGTAAAACTAAAATTGGATAAAGGTGTTATATGGTCAACATGCCAATCACCATAATTCTCCCAAGACATACCTTCTTTAAATTGTATTTCTAAATGTTTAACCAACTCTTCTAACGTATAAGGTAAATAATCAAATGTTTTACCGTATTTTTTAATATTTTTTTCTTTTAAAGAAATATTAATAGCGGTTCTTATGTTTTTATTTAATTTGTATTGTGGATCACTATCACACCTTTTTTTAGACCAATTTTTGGATTTTTCGTTAACATTCTCTCTATTTAACTCCCTCCATCTACTATGGTAATCTTTAAGGTGTTCACGATTTTTTTGTGACCATTTTTTATTGTTATCTACTATTTTATCTCTATTATTTATATAGTATTTAGCATCTGAAATTTTTTTACCACCTAAAAACCTTCTACCTGGGGCATCCACATTTATCCCATTCTCCTTTAAGGTTCTATTAATAATTGATTTATGATATTTAAACATTCCACTTAATGTTGGAGTACCTATTTTATCTTCTACATATAATTTAATAATTTTTGTTACCTCTTCTTCTGGTATAACGATTTTTTTAGCCATATTTTCTAATGTTTAAATATAAATATAACCATAAACTCGAAAATTTAAATTAAATATAAAAAAAAAGAGGGGTATAAACCCCTCTTTAATCTATAAATGTTGATTTTTACATCAAATTAACGTAATTCTCTAACATCAAATGTACGTAAACCGTCAACTCTGATATGTCCATAGAACCTGTTATTCACGAACTTTTTAGCGTAACGTGTCATTATACCTTTTACGGGTACGAAGTTAAACGGGTTATACATTGTTGGCGTTAATTGCATCGGTACGTACGGAGCGTAGATGTAACCAGTGTCTAACAATGACTTACCTTTATGACCAATAATAATAGAGTAAGCTGGAGCGTAAGGGTCACGGTAAACTTGGTAACGTCCACCTAATGCACCGATTCTCTCGATACCCATGTTATATTGATCTTGTTCAGGAGATGCGTTAGATACGTGGAAATATTCCAAGTCATCAAGTACTGCTGATACCTCAGAAGATACAACAATAAAGTTAGCACCACCACGAAGGGTTGATTTATGGATTTGAGCTGAGATTTGGTTGATAGCGGTAACTAACGTTTGGTTCCAATCTTTTTGAGTGTAACCATTGTTGTTAGGTAAACGCTTCCATCCGTTGTAATCCCAACGTAATTGCCATGCTGCACCTTTTCTCAAGTCGATAAGGATTTCACGGTCGATTTCAGCTGCAACCTGCTCTGACAATAATGCTGTCAATTCAGCTTCAGCATCGATGTTGTGGAATGCACTAACGTCTTGTGCTAATTCAGGTGTCCAAGTAGCTCTCAACTTTCTTTCAGTCACAGAAACTGTCACAGAATCAAGTTCAAAACTTACTTCACCCATTGCTGATTCAGCTTCAAGGTCAGCGTACTGTCTCCAGAACACTAATGTACTTCCACCACCGATAGTTGTACCAGTGTAGTTAGCTCCGATGTAACCATCAAAAGTACTTTCAGAACATGTTATACAAGTTGGTGTTGTAAGATCAAGTTCGATGTAAAGGTTTCCACTTGGAGAACAAATATCACCGTAATTAATAATACCTGCACCATATTTTTGTGTTACTACACGGAAAGGAATTGAATCACCTGTGGTGAAAATTGTTCTTCCGGCTGAAGTAGAAATTGTTGTTGTTGCAACAACGGTTAATGAAGCTAAGAAAGATTCACTATCCATTTCATTACCATCTGGACCAGAAAGACGACCAGCTGATGTGGTGTTAAATCCTGCTACCTGAACAACTTGATAACGTAATGAACCATCTGTAGCTGCTGGTGTTTTACCTGCCACAAAATCATTACCACTGGTACAAGCTGTTAATACATAAGCACTACCTGTAACCGCTTTTAATGTGATTTGACCTTTTGATTGATCGAACATACCATCGTTGTAGAATCTATCGTAAAGATTTTTAGCACATGAAGAGAAAGTAGCTGCAGAAGCACAATTAACACAAGTTGCAATTGGCATCTGAGGGTTACTAGATGTACCACCATTTGTGTTACTTGCAAAACCACCTGCATCAATTCTGTCAGAAGTTTTAGGTACGAAGAAGAACAATTTACCGATTGGTAAGTTCAAAGCTTGTACTGATACGATTTCATTCGCTAATAATTTAGAGAATACACGTCTTACGATCGGGAAAACTACAGTTTCGAAAGAACCGGTAGATGCACCACCAGTTGCTTCAGTAGTTTCGTTGATAAGAGCTGACGCTGAATTTTCATATAATAAAGCGATGTTTTCTTTAATGTGGCCTTCAAGACCTTCTAAGAATCCTAAAGATTCCCATTTGTTGATAGTTGCTTCACGAACCGCTTTTTGATGCCTAAGTCCGATGTTTCCAACTTCACCTGATTTTAATAAATATCCCATTTTTTTTGTTTTTTGGATTGTTATTTGTTATTGTTATTTTTTGTAACCGTACTCCCAGAGTTTTTTCATATTTTGTAATTCTGGGTGTACAAAAACTGTTTGTTCACTAATTTGAGATGCTCCACTTGAAGAAGTTTTGTTAAGTTTCTCTTCGATAGATTCCTTAATAGGAGTTCTTGTGTTTGAGAATTCTTTTACAAGTTGTTTGTAGATTGATTGAGATTCTTTTAAAGATTTCGCTGAATCCAATCTTTTTAAAACTTCTTGTTTTTCATCTTTTGTGGTGCTTTGCTCAGTAAATAATCTAACCGCGTAGGTAAGATTGCTATTAAAAACTGCTACCTCTTGAAGTTTGTTTCTGAATTGTTTTAATGCGTCAACCATTTTTTCTTGGTTCGCTTTTAATTCATTATTTTCACTTTTAAGAGTTGAAACAGATTCGTTTAAAATTGTATTTTCACTGATGAGTTTAGATATTTGTGGAGTTTTAGATTCACCCATGTAAGAATTATTACCCATTCTTGCGATTGCGTTTGGATTAGTTCTATTACCTACATGGTATCTACCTTTTGTAGATTTTGTTCTACTAGCATAATCATTTCTATCGTGATTCATGTAAGATTTCATATCCATGTCGGAAGACATTCCGTCTTCATTACCTTTTTTACGAGCCGCTATAACATCACCCATAGTAACTTTATTTTTGTCTCCATACATAGAGGCAAGTTCTTGGTTTGTGTCATATTTTTTACGTTTCATATACATTGGTGGTGTAGACATATAGTCTTCATTCGCTTCTGACCCTTCACTATGAGCTCTAAGTTCATCAAGCAAATTATTAACTTCTTGAAATATTTCAGGACTTTCATCTTCTAAATCAGGAAAATCCGAATATAAAGTAACATCCAGATAATCATACATCTTTTCATAATCGTTACCCGCAAATTCTCTTATTTCTTCTACATGAGTTTGATCGAAAAGGTCTTCCATTAACGAATAAAATTTGTCTACTAAATCGTTTTCACCCATACCGTCATCATCCATTACAATTTCGTATATAACTTGGTTTGACCCTTCTAAACCTTCTTCCATAGATGACATTTCAACATCACCTACTTCACCAGTTCTAGAGTTAAGTTCAATTCTATATTCAGAACCTGACTTATTATCTTTTAAGGTAACCATACCGTTATCGTTCACAACTTCGATTTCATCTTCTGGTCCCATTTTTTTGAACACAGAGATTACGTCTGAATGGGAACTTTTAGTAAGGTCGATAGCATTCATTGGTTCCATCATACCTTCATCTTCGGTTTCATCACCTAAATCAAGATCGAGATCCATATCCATATCTTCCATGTCCATGTCTTCACCACCTAAATCTAAATCCATATCCATTTCCTCGTTATCACTATCTTCCATGTCTTCGTCTTCCATGTCCATGTCTTCATCACTTTCTTCAGTGTCTAAATCCATTTCTTCTTCACCCTCGTCATTAGAATCTAGTTCTAAGTCAATTTCTTCCTCTTCATCTTCTTTCAATCTTTTTTTCGAACCTGTAAGAGATTCCTTTACCATTTCTTCAATTTCTGAACTCATAGTATGAGCCAGTATTTCTTTTGCGTTAGATTTGAAAGTAGCATCGATATTCTCCGCTTCGAGAAGAGCTTCCTCAATAATTGATTTTTTTTCGTTTGCCATTTTCAATTTTTTTTTATTGTAATTAATTATTTCTAACACAAGAAGTGCCAGATTTACAAATAAATATGTGGTAGAAAGTGAAAAAATTTAATAAGTCAATAATTTTTTAAAAAAATTTTAAAAAATTTTCAGATATTTATTATTGATGAAACAAACAATTAAAAAAATAATTAAAGAATATGTTGAATATCGTACAGAAAAAGACGATTTTATGCGAAAAATTGATTATACCCAAAGAAAGGCCATTGAAGATTCTGACTACCCGACAGAAACTAAAGAAGTTAAAAAAATGGAAAAAAATATAAAAGATAAGGTAGAAAGAGCGTATAAAAACGTTACTGGTGATGAACCGGAGAGTATGGATAATATTGTAGTTAAGGTTGATGATGCAATTCCTAAATCAAAAATTGCGTCATTCAAACACCCAAAAAACAAAAAAGACATCGGATTGATGAAAATTCATCCCGATGCCTTAAATGACAAAAACTACGTTGAGGATATAATAAAACATGAATTGATTCACGGAGCCTGTGGTATGGAAGAAAAATGTAGGAATCATAAAGGCAGCTTTCAAAAAGTAGCTGACAAAGTTAACCTACCAAAAAAATATCGACATTAATTTTTTACCTGAGAATCCACTACCTCAATAACATCCTCAATTGGGCTTTTGTTAACGTTAACAATTTCATAATCCATAACGGAATCTTTTAAATAACCCCTTGCACGTGCTTCAGCTTCTGTACAAGACATTGCATCTACCAGATATTGGGTTTTAATTTTTTTCGGTTTACCATTATTTTCGTTGATGGTTTCGAATTCTACTTTTACTAGGTAGTATTTGTTTGTCATTTCATTCATAACTATTATATTTTTTATAAGATAATAATAAAAAAAATAAGGAACTATGTCAACTAGTTTTATATTTTTTTTTAATACGTTGTGTCAATACCTTTCGTTTATGGGTCGCCTCCAGCAGGAACAGATGATGGAATGAGCAGTGCTTATGTGTCAATACCTTTCGTTTATGGGTCGCCTCCAGCATACGTACGCATAAAGCCTTAGTTTCTTCCGAATTTAAACCATAACCTCTTAATTTTACCCAGATTCTGTCATAATCAACATATAAACTAGGGTTTTCAGTACCGGCATTAATATCATCTGCCATTAAATTTTCCCCATTTTTATCCTTATAAAGCAACCACCCTGGTTGTTTTTTTGATTCTACAATCGTTAAACTGGACATTAAATCGTATAAAAATTCTTCAGCAGGGGTAAATTGTCTAATATCTTCGATCCAATCAAACTCTTCTTTTAATATTTTTTTAATTAAGTTTTTCATACGTTTTTTTCAGAAACTTTAGATATAAGATTTTATTTTATCCACACCATAAATCTTAATTAATTTTTTTATGACTGATGCAGGATTTTTTCTCATATACTCAATAGCTTGTGCAGGTATATCCTCACTGTAAGGCCCAAAAATTGTTTTTAACTCAGACTCCCTTTGATAAGGTTCAAAATCTGATTTACGATATTTGGTGGCCTTTCTTTCTAATTCTTTTTTTGGTGTTGTTTCATTTAAAATTTTAACAACTAATTTTTCAATATCACTTTCATTTAATTTAATTACTTTTTTCATTTTATTTTTTAATATAAATATTATGAAATAACCAAAAAGTATTACCACAATCGTATATTCTATACATATTTCTATCTAACATTATTTTATGTTCAGTTTTATCTTTATCATACCCTTCTTTGATTAAAACATCTTTTCTGTATTTAAACCTATGGTATCTAATGTAATTTTTAAAATACCAGTAATTGGGATTGGTTTCATGTTTTTTGGTAAACCCTAATTTTTCGTATAGAGAACCAGTAAAATATCTTTTATCTGAATATGACATCACGTTATTTGGGTGCTTATTTTCAATAAAGTATTTAAATAGTTTTGAAGCACCACCGACCACATTTGTATTTAAATTGTTACAAAATCTTAACATTTCATAATCACCTTCTTTATGTTTGGACCCTAAAGATTTTCTAAGTGACCCAAAAGTCATAATAGAAACCAATTCTTTTTTATTATATAACCCTAATTTAATTTTTGAAGGTATATACCCTTGTATGTGATTTTTTTCTAAGAATTTTTTAACATTTTCTGTGTTTATTTCTTTTATCTCACAATTACGTCCGTATATTTTATATTTAGAAATGTTTAAATGGTTATAAATTATTGATAGTACAATATCTTTTTTAAACAGCCACTCATCCTCAAAAATATGTAAAAGTTTTACACCTTTTTTATTACATTCAATGGTTTTATTTAAATGATAGTTTTTATCTTTATATAACTCAGAATGCCAATAAAGTCCGTTAATTTCTATAGCTAAATTATGTGACGGTATATACACATCTAGTTCATAATTATCTATAAAACCTCTTTTATTGGTTTCAAAAGTCAAACCACAATTTTTTAATAAATCACATAATTCTTTTTCATAAGAACTAACTGTCTTTACATTAATTGGGTTACAATTAGTACAAACTGTATGACCTCTGGAACTTCTAAGTGAAAGTAATTCACGAGATATGTTAAAATTTTTATTACAAACGTTACAATGTGACAATAATTTAGAACTATCCAATTTTTCTATTAGGATTGAGTTATTATCACTTAATTGTTTTTTTATCCTATCTTTTTTAACCCCGTCCATGATAATTTTATATTCATTAGTTTTTACAAAATTATCAACCCCATATTTTTCTAAATTAATTTGTTTTATTTTTTCTTTTATTGATGGGTCTTTAGAAGGGTTATTAAAACCATATTTCTCTAAATTAGTTTGTTTTATTTTTTCTTTTATTGATGGATCTTTAAAAGGGTTATCAAAACCATATTTTAATTCATTTGTTTTTTTTATTTTTTCTTTAATAATTTCAGATTTTATTGGATTATCAACCCCATATTTTTCTAAATTAGTTTTAATGCTTTTGTTTTTAATATCACTAACCTTCATAGGGTTATCAACCCCATATTTTTCTATAAAAACATTTTTTATTTTTTCTTTTATTAAATCCGATGAACTAACACATTTTATTGAACAAAACTGTCTATAACCTTTATTAAAACCTTTAAAAGAAACTTCTTTACCACATCCACATTTTGGTATTGATTTTACATTAAAAATATAATGATATAATTTCTGTTCAGTAGGTAATTGGTTTAAATAATTTTCATCTATAAAAAAAATAAAATCGTCATAAAAATCTTTATGACGATTTTTTAAATATTCTTCTTTAAATAGGTACCTATTATTTTTTTTTTCTACAAAATTATTTTTTGTTAACATTATTTAAAAAATTATTCAACTTACCTAAAATAACACTATTTTCGTTATAAGTAAATTCATTTTTAACGTCCTCAACTAAATTCCATTGACATGTATATCCATTACAATTTTTATTTGATGAATATGATTCTGTAAAAGTTTCTAAATCACTGGAATCTGTCGAAATCCAAGACCCTGGTGTCGATGGTGATGTCACAATATCCCAACAAATTAATTCAAAATCTTCTTGAACAACATTTTTACCATCTTCTTGTTTTAAAGAACCAACACCACGAGAAGAAATACCAACAGTCCAACCTTTTCTAGCCATATTAACCACTTTATCACCAACAGAACTAATAATTCCAAGTTTATGATAACCAGGTGTGGTATCAATTTCCATTTCACCCATAAGCGTTCTGCCTTCCCACCAAGTTTTTGTGATTCTATGTGAAACACGGTCAGCATCGATAACTGAACTATTACCGGTCCAAAAAGCTTTACCGTTTTCTCTAACATAAAATATATGGTTTGGTACATTTAAACAAAAAACATAATCATTAAACGCGATTTTATTGAATTTAATAAATCTTTTGTCAACATACACACCTTTAGTTTTAGATATATTTAAAAACCAAATATCACTTCTGTTTTCTTTTTTTATAACACGATTTTCAGATTTGAAAAAACCGTCTTTGGTGTTTCTAATTTCTTTTCTAATATTACCAGACCCACCTATTTTTATTAACACCTCATGGAGATCGTCAATTAGTTTTTTTGAAGTTGAAAAAACATCTGATTGGTTATTTTCACCTATTGTTCTACCATCACCCATTTTAAACCAATTAAATAGTAAAGTTAAATTATCTTTACTAAGATTTTTAATTTCATTGGGAATGTATTTTGTTTTTGATTTACCTAATGGGTATAAATAATTCCATAATCTAAAATCATAAATATTAAAATCTACCCCATGGTTGTCAGGTTTTTCGGTTATTGTGTATTCAAAAGGTAATTCATCTAATAACATCTTTATTAACTCGATGTTTTCTTTTTTCTTTTGTGTTATTTTAACGCGACTAGTTTTAGGTTTATCTATCTCAATTTCTTCTATATCACCATTATGTAAAACTTTTTTAATTTTTCTTTTTGTAAGAACAGAATTAACACAACCTTCAGCTAGATAAATCCCTAAAAACGCTGACCAAATGTCTGTTCTAATTTTAATATCATTTTTATATTCTAATCTTTTAATTTTATTTATTTTTGAAGGTATTTTATCGTCATCTAAACCTTTTAATGTAAAATATTTAGAATCATCACCAATCCAATTACCTAATTTTGGTATATATAGTTTTCCAGAGTTTTTATCATTCATCAACTCCTCAGCGGTATTAAAAGAACCGGTACCTTTTCTATCAATAACCCAGAATCTGTGGTTAGGGGTTACTTGGATATCAATGTTCCTACCCTTTATCTCTATTAAATCACCATCATATTTTTGTTTAATAATCCTATTGATTGATTGTAATTCAATATTATTATTGGTTGGATTTAAAGTGGTTATTAAATCTTCATTAGTTATATTAGATATTAATTTCCACCCACTGTCAGTTAAAACTTCAGCGTTTTCACGTAGGCATTCCGGGTGATTTAATTCACCTAAAGAAGTACCCATTTTAATATACTCTTGATATCTAATATTTTCTCTTTCTAAAATTTCTTTGGGGTAAATTCTACCGTTTTTGTTTTCAACACCCCATTTCTGAAGTACGGCATACATGGTGATTACCTCTGGTAATGAACCGTCTTTACCGATATTAGTACCCGATTTAAATTCTCTAATTAAATCTTTATTACTAATTCCTTTATATGATAAGTCCGGGGATAGATAACCTGCGTCGTATTCAACTAAAATTCCTCTCCCTGATTCTCCTGGTTTAATTATTTTCATGTGCATATTTTTTTTATAAATATGCGATAAGTATTTATAAAAAAAAATCCCCGATATATTTCGGGGATTTTTTTATCTTTTACGTTTATAAAACTTAAAATCTTCGTCTTTTTCAAATATATCAGTTATAATCTTTTCTGATATTTTATTTAACGTTGGTAGTAGCTTATCCGAATTTACGGGTAATGGGTTTTTTTGAAAAAGTGTCATCTCAACCGACATATAACTTCTTTTATCAAAATTAACACCAGAGGATGCCATATTAAAATCAACAATAATATTCGGGAAAAACTGTTCGGTATCTATAAAATTAAATAAGTTTTTTTTCACTGTTTTTGATTTTTGTCGAATAATCGAATCGTAATTTTCTTTTTTATCTTTTGGTTTGCCCCAAGCTGATATTTGAATATAGATTGACTCTGGGTTTTTATTATCAACGGTTCCTGAAACTACATTATAATTGTAAGGTAGGTTAAGTTTAATTTCTTTGCCTTTTTTCATGTATAAAAGATTAAGATATTGTTATGCCGGCCTTATTAAACACAGTTTCTATCATTAAGTTAGAAACTTTGTATGGATCACAGTTGGCCGCCGGCCTCCTATCTTCAAAATAACCTCTTTCGTTTGTATATGTATGAACTGGTATACGAACACTTGAACCCCTATCAGAATTACCAAAACTAAAAGATTCCATACTTGAAGTTTCATGTTTACCAGTTAAACGTTTTTCATTAAACTCACCATAACCTTCAATATGTTCTAAATGTCTTTCTTTTAATTTTTCACAAGCCTCTAAAATTTTTTTAAGGCCACCTTTTTCACGCATTTCTTTGGTTGAAAAATTAACATGACACCCACTACCATTCCAATCACCGGTAACTGGCTTTGGATGATACGAAATACCGTAACCTTTTTTCTCAGCAACCCTTTCTAAAATATACCGAGAAACCCAAAGTTGGTCGGAACCGTTAAGTGCTGTCACAGGACCTATTTGATATTCCCATTGGCTGATAAGAACTTCGGCATTAATACCACCAATATCTAAACCGATTTCGGCACATTTTTGAAGATGTTCTTCAACAATTTCACGACCGATAACGTTAAGTCCACCAACACCACAATAATAATCACCTTGTGGTCTTGGTTTTCCATCTGTGGTAGTTTCAAAACCTAAAGGTAAACCTCCACCGTACTTAAAATGATTTGTTTTTTCTGGTGCGTGTGTAATAACATATTCCTGTTCCCACCCAAACCAAGGCACTTCTGAATGATTTGCATCATACTCTTTAAATTTAAGGCTTGATAAAAGTTCCCTTAAAATAAATCTGGTGTTAGATTTGTGTGGTGTAACACCATCTGGGTTAAAGACCTCACAAAAAACTAATTTATGTCTTTTACCTCTAAAAGGGTCTTCAACAACGTAAACAGGTTTTAAGACACAATCGGTACCTTTAAAACCGTATTGGTCACCACCCGCTTGCTTAGTGGAACTGCCATCAAAACTCCATAATGGGTATGATTCTGGGTAACCTTGTTTTGAGTTACCTTTGGATTCCAAAATCTCAATCCCATCGGTAACTTTTGTTTTACTTCGAAGTACCTGGGGATTGTTTCCATCCAACCAGATGTACTCTAAAAAAACTTTGCTCATAATTGTTTATTTTTATTAATTTTTGTTATTTTATACTAATAGTAATATAAATTTTTCGATAAAAAAACCGTTATAAACAAAAAACCCATCTTTCGATGGGTTTATTTTAATTTAAACTATTTTTAAGTTCGTAAACTTTCATAATATCTTCTTTAAAAGTTTCTTTATTGAAGTTTAATTCGTTAATAACGTCTTTAGCCTCGTATAATTTAAGTTTAACATCTGTGTTATTGTTGTGTTCTTTTATGAATTTATTAAGTAAATCAATAGTTTCATTTTTAAACTCTATTAATGTTGTTTCTTTTTCTTTTAGATCTTCAGAAAGTATTGCTTTAATAACTTTTTTCTCTTCTTCAGAAATGTTTGAATATTTGTCATTATATTTTTTAACAACAATATTTAAAAATTTGTTTGCGTCAACTTTAGGTTTTTCTTTAGTATTTTCATTTAATGATTTAACTGTGGTTAACCATTTTTTAACCACCTCAAATGATTCAATCAAAGTGTTAACAGTTTCAACACTTTTTTTTAAAGTAATTAAATTGTGTATTGCTTCGTGAAGTTCTTTTGATTTAGGTTCAATGTTTTTACCTAATTTTTTTTGTAGTAAAATATTTTCTTCAGTAATATCTTTTTTATTGAATTTTTCAAATAAAGAAATATTTTCTTTTAAGTATTCTACAGCACTTACTTCAGAATCAAAGTAACCGTTTTCAATGTTTTTATAAACAACGAATTGTGTTTTTAAAATTTCATTTTCAGCAACCAATTTAATGAATTGTTTATAAAATTTTTTATTAATTTTTGATTCGGTAATATAAGAATTTACCAAAATTTTTGCGTATGTGTCTTTCAATGTTCCAAAATTCATGATTATGTTTTTTAATATATAAATATTAGGAATTTAGTAATAATTCATCATCTTCATTTAAATCTTCATCACTTTCACCAATTAATTTTTTAATTCCTTCGGTCATCATCATAATATCTTCGTTTTTACTAATGCCTTCCATTAATAATTTGTCAATAATATTTTTGCTTTGGTTACGAAAACCTTCTCCAAAACCTGTTTCGGTTCCAGCGGCCTCTCCTCCGGCAGCTTCTCCCCCACCTAAATCACCAGCTGGTTCAGCCTCACCACCAAATCCGCCTGTTTCACCACCACCAAAGCCTCCACCTAAATCACCACCACCAAATCCTCCACCAGTTTCAGCCTCAGCCCCACCTGGTTCAGTCCCACCGGCCGCTGCCGTTGGAGTAGATTTAATCTCCCCGTATATCTTATCAACACGAGTAAATAGACCACTATTTTTAATAACTTCGGAAGTACCTTCAAGTTCTTTAGTTGCGGCACGTTCAAGTCTTTGGCGTTCATCATCAACCTTAATTTCTTCGTCCGTCCAGTGGAAAATGTTTTTCTTTGCCCACATATGTGAAGTCGGTGCGAATCCAGCGTCAATTTGTGACACCAAATCCTTATATAAAGTAACTTTTTCTTTCCATTGTTCGATTTTCAACATCTCACCTTGGGTCGATGGGTTAGTAAGGTTTAAAGAAAAATTGTTTAAGTCATCTGTTAATCCTAAAATATATAAATGAATAATCGCAATTTTATTTAATTCTTGGATCATTGATTGCTGAATCTTATTAATTGTTCTTGCAAATCTAATATCCAATAAAGAAAGGGTTTTACCTTCCCCAACCGCTTCTTCAAAACCTAAAAAAGCTTTAGGTACCCTTAAAGCGGTTAAAAGTTTTTTCTGAATATATTCAATATCAGCAATATCCCCCAAATTTGATGCTCCAGCCAAAGTATCTATTGGGTTTGGTGCATTTGGGTCACGTACAGGAACAAAATAATCTTGATCAACCGCTAATGTATTGTAACGTAAATCTACTTGACCTGTTTTTTGGTCAACTAATTGTTGTCTTTTAAATTTATTAGCAACTTTTTGTACATAAGCATCAACATCCTTATCATCAATATTACCAACATAAATTTTAAAAACACGTCTTTCTGGCGCTCTAACAACACGATAAACCAACATCGCATCTTCAGATAATAACAATTGTTTCCAGATACGTCTCGCCTTTTCTAACATTGAGGTTCCGTATGGTAATCTTCTATCGTCACCTAATAAACGAAAATGTGCAATCTCCCAGGGGTTAAAATCCATTGCTTTTTCACGCCAACGAAAAGTCACTTGTTTAGTTTTATTTGGTTCTTGGTTTAAATTACCTTCGGGTTTTGTCGGAAACAATCCTTCTTCTTTTCTTTCAATTTCAATGTTAGTTAATTGTGATGACCCGATGATACCTCTTTTATTGTCTATTTTTAAAAAAACAAAGTTATCACCGTATTTACAAACGTTTCTAGTCCACATTGGTAAATTTGTTTGAATATCTAAAATATTGTAAAACAAATCTTGTAAGACACTTTTAACTCTTTTAGAGTCTGAGTGTATTGTTAAAATATAACCCTGTTCACTTGGTGTTGTTGTTTCTTCAGAATAAATGTCTAATGCCGCTGAGATTTCCGGAGTGTTATGAGAAAAAATTGTATCTGTTGCAAAATTTTTATAACCTGGAACAGTTAAATCATAAACAGGTATAACCTCATAGGGTTCAATCGATTTTATTTTATGATTTATTTTTAAAGTTTCACCTGTTGCTTTTGCGTTAGCGTATTTATGCTTTTCAATACCATATGCATCTAAAAATGTCAACCAATCTCTATAACCATTATAAGTTATTTCTCTTTGTAATTTTGTGTGAGAAATATTTAATGCTTTTGCAGTACCTTTTAGTGTTTTAATTTTGGTAGCGGACTCAACAATGTTATCCCAAGGAATACTAAAATAACTTGGGTTATTTTTTCCTGCTCTAGTTCCGTTCCATTTATGTTTATTATCGGTTCTTTTACTTATTTCTAACATTTTAGACCTGTATTCAGGGTTTGACCACAATTTTTCGTTGTTTAATTTAGCGTGATAAGCTCTATGTTCACCCCTGTCCATTATGACTAAATTTTCTGGGTTATTGTTTTTTCCTTTAAAATCTATATGGTGAACTTCTTCATTTTCATTTTTAGGTCTATAAAACCATTCAGCAATTAAATCGTGTTCAGGAACCCAACCATTTTTACCTGACCCTAATTTTGGGTTACAAGTATAAACCCAATTATATTTTTGGTTATTGTAAAAAGATTTACGATAGAAAGGCATCATTGAGTCACCTTCTTTTAAATCTTTTACTTTGGTAAAGCTACCATCCCTTTTCATCAAACGGTGTTCCCAAGTTGCAATCATAAATGAATCGTCATCAAAAGTGACTTTATAAGTCATTTCATCTCTTGTGTAGTGAGCATTTCTAGCTTTAGCCGGTACAACTTGTTTTAAGTTGTGGTCATACGCATAAGCAATAAACTCATAATCTCGACCTTTGTCGGCAAGTTCTT
>Ga0247841_10006927_pt1 | contig 17135 bp, 19 predicted proteins | sample LaCruzMarch2015__2_FD_192410 | JGI IMG/M metagenome (GOLD analysis project Ga0247841, IMG submission 192410) | Freshwater microbial communities from meromictic Lake La Cruz, Castile-La Mancha, Spain - LaCruzMarch2015_18m | ecosystem: Environmental > Aquatic > Freshwater > Lake | place: Spain... | reverse complement strand
AACCTGGCCCAAATCCCGGTGCTGTGCATAAACCCGGTTTACCTGGGGCAGATTTATTTTACTTTCTAATCAGGGGTTTTATTTATTTCACACATAGTCTTCGATGATTAATAAGAACGCAAAAATGCCTTTAAATGTTAAGGTTTTTGCGTTCTTATTTTTTTCTTTCCGACCTTTGTGTGAACTGAATAGACAATATGACAAAGGAAGTAGCAAAAAGGAGAATTGATGAGCTGACGGAAGAAATCAACCGGCATAATTATCAATATTATGTCCTGTCATCACCCATGATTTCCGATTACGAATTCGACCTTTTACTGGAAGAATTAACACGCATTGAATCTGCCTTTCCTGAATTGATCTCTCCCGACTCCCCTACCCAGCGTGTTGGCGCCGATCTCACCAGGGAATTTATCCAGGTTAAGCACAAATACCCGATGCTTTCGCTTGGAAATACTTATTCTGAAGAAGAAATTGCGGATTTCGACGGCAGAATCAGAAAATTGCTTGCTGATGATCCCGAATATGTCTGCGAACTGAAGTATGATGGCATCGCAATTGGACTGACTTACCGGAATGGAAAGCTGGTGCAGGCTATAACCCGTGGCGACGGGACACAGGGTGATGACGTGACCTCGAATGTCAAAACGATAAAAAGCATCCCAATGAATTTATGGGGTGATTTTCCGGATGAATTTGAATTGAGGGGCGAAATTTTCATGCCCCGCAGCAGTTTTGATATGCTTAACAAGGACAGGGAAGAAAAAGGGCTTCAATTGTTTGCCAACCCAAGGAATGCCGCATCCGGCAGCCTTAAAATGCAGGACCCTGCCGAAGTTGCCAAAAGAAACCTTGACAGTTTTCTTTATTCTATTATGGGGGATAAACTTCCTGCGGACAACCATTACCAGTGCATGCAGAAAGCCAAAGAATGGGGATTAAAAATATCACCCTACATCGCCAGGTGCCATTCGCTCGAAGAGATATTTTCCTTTATCGGGCTCTGGAACACCGGCAGGAAGGAACTGCCTTTCGATATCGACGGTATAGTCATCAAGGTCAACGCTTTCAGGCAGCAGGAAATACTGGGCTACACGGCAAAATCGCCTCGCTGGGCAATCGCTTACAAATTCAAGGCTGAACGGGTATCTACACTCCTGCTCTCCATCGATTACCAGGTTGGCCGGACCGGAGCCGTAACGCCTGTCGGCAACCTTCAGCCTGTTCAGCTTGCCGGCACGACCGTAAAACGCGCTTCTCTCCATAATGCCGATATCATCAAAAAACTTGACCTGCATGAAGGCGATCATGTTTTTGTGGAAAAAGGCGGGGAGATCATCCCCAAAGTTATCGGGGTTGACCTCGAAAAGAGGAAGGCCGGTTCACAGGAAATAAACTTCATCACCCACTGCCCGGAATGTGGTACCCCGCTGGAACGCCAGGAAAATGAAGCGGCTTTTTATTGTCCTAATGAAGATAGCTGCCCACCACAAATCAAAGGCAAACTGGAACATTTCATCAGCCGAAAGGCAATGAATATCGACAGTCTTGGTGAAGGAAAAATTGAGCTGCTGTATGATAAAAAACTGATTTCCAACATCGCCGATCTTTACGATCTGACGTACGAACAGATGATCGGCCTGGAGAAAACTTATGAAGCTGATGAAGGACAGAAAGAAAGAAAAATCGGTTTCAGGGAAAAAACAGTTACTAATATCCTGCAGGGAATCGGACAATCCAAAACAACTTCTTTTGATCGTGTCCTCTATGCTTTGGGAATAAGGTTCGTCGGGGAAACCGTTGCAAAGAAATTAGCTTACCATTTCGGAAGCATAGACCAGATCAGGCAGGCAAGTTTTGATGAGCTTAAAGATGTCGAAGAGATTGGTGAAAAGATAGCGGGATCGGTCGTGTCATTCTTTGCAAAACCCTTAAACCTTGCCATTATTGAACGACTGCGTAAAAAAGGCATTTCTTTCAGCCTTGATCAATCCTCCCAGGTCGTAGTAGATGATAAACTGGGTGGGAAGTCATTTGTTATCAGCGGGGTTTTCCAGAAGTTTTCAAGAGATCAATTAAAGGAGATGATAGAGAAATTTGGTGGAAAAAATGTAAGTTCTGTTTCATCAAAAACAGATTACCTGCTGGCCGGGGAAGGCATGGGCCCGGTTAAAATGAAAAAGGCGGCAGAACTTGGCGTTAAGGTTATTTCGGAGGAAGAATTTCTTGGAATGATTTAATAATAGGTAGATACGCAAAATCTTGCGTATCTACCGGATATAATCATAATTATTACATTTTTTACATCGGCTTAATGCTGGAAGCTCCTGATTCATCGATCGATATGTTAGGGGGATTTCCTTTATACCTTATGGAAGATGCACCCGAAGCATCTATGTTCAATAAACCGGTTGCCCAGACTTTCGCTTCGGAGGCGCCGCTGAGTTCGATACTGAGTTCCTGGAACTCAAGACCTTCGGCATCAATTTCCGTTGCACCTGATACCTCGAAATAACCGGTTTTACAGGTTCCCCTGAAATGTAATTCAGAAGCGCCGCTGAATTCCGCGTCAAACTTTTCAGCTTTCATTTCCAGGTCTATTTCAGCTGCACCACTGACATCCATTTCAAGGTCTGAGAAATTAAGCGCATTTTCCCCGGAAACTTCAACTGCACCGCTAAAATCGATATAATCAATATCTTTAAAAGTCAAATAGATGGTCATATCGTGGAACCGGGCGCCCCATCCTGATTTGGTGTAGATCTTCAATTTATTTCCAACCACTTCCGTAACAATTTCCTCCAGCTCATCTTTATCGGCTTCAATAACCAGTTTTTCCCGGTCGCCCTGGGAAAGATAAATTTTAAAAGCACCACCAATATCAAGCTTGTTAAAATTGCTTACGGTCCTTTCTTCTTTTACAAAATTGCCGGTGCTCCGGTCTTGCGGCATGTTCCAGCAACCAAAAGAAGAAGTGGCCAACATTCCAAGGAGTAGAAAGAGCGCTAACGGAACGAATAATTTTTTTGTGTCCATGTTAATTGTATTTTAAGGTGTTAATTTTATTCTTCAAAATCTATATCGACTTCTGCATTTTTACTGATGATGTTAAGCTGAGAGGCGGGGCTGGTGGATGCACCAATCCTACCTTTATAGATATGAGTGGTATAACCTTCAGTCACCTCATTCATTGATGAATTGGCTTTTGGGTAGCTAAGTTCTCCAAATTCCAGTTCCGCGTTAATATTCATACTTGCTTTGGGATCAAAGGTAAGGCTGACCTCCGCGAAGGTGTTCCTGACTTTTCCCACTTTAAAGCTGGCAGCGATATTATTTGCTTCCAATTCACCGTACTCAATATCAAAATCAAAATCACCGCTGATCTTCTCGAAAACAAGATCTGAAAAGCGGCTTGTTGAGATAACCTGTCCGGCGCTTGCAAAAGACACATCATCATATTGAGAATCAAGATTAAGCTTAGCAGCTTTCTCAATAGAAATTTCGGAAAACCGGGAATAAAGCTTCAGATTTTCTATATCTTCCGATTTCCATTCACTATATTCAATATTCAAGGCGCCATCTTTCATAATACCCGCTTCCACATCTGAAAATTTGATATCCAATTCTGCCGGGCCGTTCAGGGCACTTGCTTCCATGGAGCCGTATTCAAGTTTTATCCTGGTCGAACCATCTGCTTCATCAAGATAAATGTCTCCAAATTGGTTATTCAGATCAATATTTATCCATCGTGGCATCCGGATTTCGTAATCAATAGAAAAATCGGCATTGCTGATGCTTCCTACTGTAGTAATACCTTCCACCTTAGTTCGGTTACCACTTAATTCGACTTCGATCTTATCAAATACCCGGTCGGCTTTTTCCTGGCTTGAGGCTTCAACTTTTACCGTAACGGTAACAGTAACATTGCTCTCATCCCATGCCTGACAATGAATATCTCCAAATTTATTCCTAATGATCAGATTAGCCCCTTTGTCCACCTCATATTTTTCGTTAAAGTAAGTCTTGTTGAAATCCTGTGCAATAAGGGTTAACCAGGGTAAAAGAAAAAGTGCAACAATGAAGATTCTGACAATAGAGAAACCGTCTGTAGGTTTTTGTTTGGTTTTCATAGCTTTATAAGTATTATATGTGGCATAATCTGTTTAAAATACCGTCCAGAAGGTCGGATTTGGTTTTATAATTCCTGATGAGGGCATTGATCAGCCTTTCATTTTGGTTGTCACGCTGCAATTCTTTCTCAAGTTTTACCGAATTGGAATCCAGCAGGGTGATCTCATCAATAACCACTCTCTGGATATAAGAGGCTTCAGAAGTAGATGCAGCGCAATCATTGATCTTCTGTAGTTTTTCCTCTGCCAGTTTATCATAATACATGCGGGCTTCCTGGATTTCCTGTGGCAATGTGCTGGCTGCTACGGGATTGGAGTTCATAGATGGGTCAACCAGGTAATAAGTAACGGACAAGCCGAGCAGAACTATGATTACGGCGGCGACCCTGAAGAGCCTGCCTGAGTACCAGCTCTTTTGTCCGGGGCCCATTTCATGCAGGGAATCCAGCTTCGACTGGAACTTCATAAAGTGACCTTCTGATGGATCTGCCCCATCAAGAATGTCCCTGTTTCTTCTTATTTTTTCTTCCAACATCGACATGGTTGTATTCTTTAATTGAATTTTGAATTTGAAATTTGATTTTCACCGGCACCAATTAACTCAAGCAGCTTCTTTCTCGCACGCGAATACCGGGTCCTTGATAGATTATAAGAAATATCCAGTATCTGCGCTATTTCTTCGTGATCGTATCCCTCAAGTAAATAGAGCGATAAAATGATCCGGTAGCTGTCAGGAAGGGCATGAATGGCTTTCCTGATCTCTTCTATGCGGGTGGAGAGCACCTGGATATAGTTTTCATCGTCATTCTGGTCAGCAACTTCGACATCGATTTCATCTATGGAGATAACATCTTTCGCTTTCCTGATCTCGTCAATCGATTTATTGATAACTATCTTTTTCAGCCAGGAACCAAAGCTTGATTCCTCGCGGTAGGTATCAATCTGCCTGAAAGCCTCCAGGAATGATTCCTGCATGATATCCTCGGCCTGGGCTGAGTCGTTCACGATCCTGATGGCTGTATTGAACATGGCTTTATAGTATAATTTATAGACCTGAAACTGCGCTTTCCGGTCATTCACCTGGCATCCCCGGATCAGATCCTCATGAATATTTTTTACCACTGGTTCCAAAAAGGTGAAATTTTAATCTAATGTCGGAGAAAAAGAGAGATTGTTACAAGTTTGGGAAAATATTTAGCTACCTGGAAAATAATTTCGTGTTCCAACCGGGTATATTTTATGAAAAACCGGATTAATAGTTAAGGTATCACAAAATGTGATACCTATCTTGAATCAACCATTTTATAAATGCAATCAGACTTTGGTATGATAGATGAACATAGAATTCAACTCATTCTGCCCGATGAAGCTATTATCAGCAAAATCTACCTAATAAGAGGAAAAAAGGTTATGCTTGATAAAGATTTAGCAGAACTATATGAAGTGAAAGCATTGCGTTTACGCCAACAGGTAAAAAGAAACAATGAACGCTTTCCTGAAAAGTTTATGTTCAGGTTAACAGAAGAGGAAACAGATTTTATGGTATCGCAAAATGCGATACCTTCAAAACAGCACCTTGGTGGCCATTTGCCCTACGTTTTTACTGAACATGGAGTTTTAATGCTTGCCAATGTTTTGAAAAGTCCACATGCTATTAAAATGAGCATCAGGATAATTGAAATCTTTGTCAAAGTCCGTGAAATGCTACTTACTCATAAAGATATATTATTGAAACTGGATAGAATAGAACAAAAATTATTGGGGCATGATGAAAACATATTGCTGATCTTCGAATACCTCCGTCAGCTTGAACAGAGTAAACAGCAACTGGAAGAACAGGCAAACAGAAAGCGGATTGGTTTCCGGAAGGGTGACTAAATATTAAACCTGTGACAATTGTTTCAAATAAAGTATGAATAAGAATACCGGCAAGGAGTTGCTCATTTCATTGACTTATGAAAAGCTGATTCAAACGAAAAGATACTATATCTTTACGATGCCGGCTTCCAGCCCCGATCCCGACCTTCCCCCACCGGGGGAAAGGGGAAATGAGCAGGCAAAGTTTTTTAAATAATGATTGAAGGGTATGGTGAAGGTAAGCGGGCAAGAGGATTATCCCATCTATTTCGGTGCAGGACTGGAGTTAATGAGAATTGCTGGAGATTTAAGGAAATCTATGACCCCGGCAGAATACGTTCTTTGGGAGAGATTGAGAAACAAACAAGTAAATGGCTATCGCTTTAGAAGGCAACACCCTTTAAGCGAGTTCATCGTCGACTTTTTTTGTTATAATGACATGCTTGTCATTGAAATTGACGGAGATGTCCACAACGATACCCATCAAAAAGAAAGAGATACCGAAAGGACAAGACTATTAAACAGGCTGGGAATAAGGGAAATAAGGTTTAAGAATGAAGAAGTTATAAACCACACCGACAATGTCATCAAAAAAATTGAATCAGAACTCGAAAATAAGCAGTAACAATTTCCCCTTCCCCCGGGTGGGGGAAGGGTTAGGGTTAGGGGCTGGAAGGTACGATTACGGAGCCCGGTTCTATGACCCGGTGCTGGCAAGGTGGCAAAGCGTGGATCCGATGGCGGAAAAACATTTTGATTATACACCATATGCATATGTCTTCAATAATCCGATTAAATATATTGATCCATTTGGGCTTGACTCAGCCCAACGTGCACAAACTGTTCAAAAGGCTTTAGAATATGTTAATAAGAATCCCGGTGATTCATACCCAAGTAACCAAGATAGAATTGATGGAAATTTTCGTGGCATACCTGGCGAAAAAGTAGATTGTTCTGGAATGGTTGATAATTGCGTTATTGCTGGTGAAGAGCCTAGTTCAAAAGATAATGGTAAAGAAAATGGGGTGAGAAATGTGATGGCTCAAAGTGATAAGATTGGCGATTTATGTGATTTATCAAAAGCCGAAGTGGGTAATGCCATTACACTTAATAATACACGTTCAGAAACATTAGATTCAAAAAGGGATTTTAATCATATTGGAATTATTACTAAGATCGAAAGGGATGATAATGGCAATATTAAAACTTTACAGATAACTCATTCTGCTGGTTCATCTGGTAGTGGTCGTTCAGGCCCCCGAACGGATGATGCAATTAAAGAAGGAAAATCTTTATACTGGGGAGTACGGATTACAGGAGTTTATAAATGGGATAAAAGACCAGACGAGTAAAATAGCAAAAATGAAATCCTTATTCAGCATATTATTCGTGAACATATTTATCACTGCTTGTTCACAAAATGTAAATACTACACAGTTAAAAGAGTTATTGCGGTTTTTTAACATAGACTCAACTATGGAAATTACCAATCTCAATGTCATTGTTGAGGATAAAATACCATACGATACCCTTAAAAAAGAAATAGACTTATATAAGTTCACGGATTTTCAAAAAAGGTTGATAAGTGACAAGTTATACCCACTAAAGCAAGACATTAGTTATGGGGCTTATTTATATAGTGTTGAAAATAGGTTACCAGGGATTATGACTTTTGTGATATATACAGAATCGTCATTTGGAAATTTGATATACCTGGTAAATTTCAAAGATACACTATTGGTGGATTTTATATATAATGATGGAAATTATGGATACCCCATTGAACAAACAAAGGATCAGGAAATTATAGAAGGATTTGATCAAAGATTTGAATTAAAAGATGATACTGTATATAAGATCAAGAACAAAATAATTAGATATAATTATTATAATATTGATAAACAAGATGTTGAATTTATTTCTGATTCTGTTATTTCAATATTCAAAATAGGTCAAGATGGAAGATTCCAAAGAATTTATTACGATAGCATTTCATACCCTGACCGGATCAATCACTGATTCTGGATTAAATTGAACCCCCGTCCTCCTTCATTTTCCTTAACAAATCCTCAATTTTTTCAATAACCGATTCCGGGCATGTGCAAATACGTGGTAAGCCTCCGGCATGATGCGTCTTGACCGGATTTACCCCTCTTGATTCAGTTTCTATTTCTAACCCCTCGCGCACCAGGGAAAAGGGAAGCTTACTATCGAACACTCGTCCAATCTGTTAAATTTCCTTCATTTCTACCGGGTATATTTTGAAAAATCCGGATAAACAGAAAAAGCAAATTGCTATGAATGAAATGATGATTCCAGAGGAAATGATTATAAGCAAGATCTATTTGATCCGTGGCATAAGAGTAATGCTTGACATGGACCTGGCAGAGCTGTATAGAGTTGAAACCAAATATCTTAAAAGGACTGTGAGAAGGAACATTTCCCGTTTCCCGCCGGATTTCATGTTTGAATTATCTGAAACCGAATTGCTAAATTGGAGGCGCCAATTTGGCACCTCCAATAAAGAAAAAATGGGTTTACGAATTTCACCTTTTGCCTTTACAGAATATGGAATTCTAATGTTAGCCAGTGTTTTGAAAAGCGAAAGAGCTATTCAGGTAAATATTCAGATTGTAAGAATTTTCTCGAAAATGAGAGAAATGATACTGGCAAATAAGGAAATCGTAGAAAAAATGAAGGAAATCGAATATAAAATTGCCAGTCATGATGATAATATTTTGTTAATTTTTGAATACCTCCGTCAGCTTGAACAGAGTAAACAGCAATTGGAAGAACAGGCAAACAAGAAGCGGATTGGTTTCCGGAAGGATGAAATGGGATGATCAGCATCATTTATTCTATGCTGAATACTTGTAACCCTTCGGCCTGATGCGTCTTGACCGGAACCATAAAAATTTCAATTAACCCACTGATGTTAAGGATTGTGAATGTAGTTTGAATCTTGGTTGGGGTAAAATTTAGCTACCTGGAAAATAATTTTATGGTACAACCGGGCATATTTTGAAAAAAGCCGGATTAACTGAAAAAGTTAATTGCTATGAATGAAATAATCATTCCTGATGAAATTATCATGAACAAAATCTATTTAATCCGGGGAGTGAAGGTGATGCTCGACAAAGATCTCGCGGAATTATATGGAGTGACGACTGGCAATTTAAATAAAGCCGTGAAAAGGAATGTTAATCGATTTCCCGGTGATTTTATGTTCCAGCCTACAAAACAGGAATTTGACAACTTGATATTCCAGTCTGGAACATCAAGTTGGGGTGGAGCCCGTAAATTGCCACATACTTTTACCGAACAGGGTGTGGCTATGCTTTCAAGTGTTTTACATAGTAAACGGGCAATCATAGTTAACATTCAAATTATCAGGGTATTTACCAGAATACGCCATTTACTGGAAATTCATTCTGCAATCCTTCGCAAATTAGAACAAGTTGAGAAAAAGGATATTGAACAGGATAAGCAAATCATACTAATCTTCGAATACCTCAAACAGCTTGAACAGACAAAGCAACAACAGGATGACCAGGTAAACAGGAAAAAGATCGGTTTCAATCAGGAAAATCAAACCTAACTTCAGACGTATGAAAGCCTGACATTATATTCAATCTTTTTTCACCACTCCCTCAACGGGCAGGTGAAAGGTCCATGGGATGGGAGATGGAAAACCCCATCATAAAAACAAGCTATTTCCGTTTTATAAAACCTTTTGCAGCAATGGATTATAATGGTGAATTCCACCCTTGTCAGCCCAAAAAATTATATTCTAATTATTTCTTGTGAATTAAATAACAATTCCTAAATTTGGCTTCAAATTGAGTCATCTCAAATATATTTAAATTGGTTATGGATAATTTATCTGTACAAATCAACTGAATTATATGGAACCACTCACGAATAAATTTCTACTCCAGGGCATGGAGATCAAACTCGAAGAAAACCTGGACAAGGATTTCGGGAAGAAGATAGCCGGGATGGCGCATGGAGAAAAGCTATTTGGCTGCATCCAATGCGGCAACTGCAGCGCAGCATGCCCCCTGAGCATATACATGGATTTCACGCCTCGCAAGATCATTGCCATGGTGAGGGCCGGTTTCCGGGATGAGGTTCTTTCAAACCGCACGATCTGGCTGTGTGCATCCTGCTATCAATGCACAGTTGAATGCCCGAAAGGGATTAAGATCACCGACGTGATGTATGCATTGAAAAGAGAGGCTATTGAAAACAAGATCTATCCCAAGAACTTCCCGGTCCCTATCCTGGCTAAAACATTTTTCAGCGAGGTGAAGAAACACGGAAGGATCAGCGAAGCATCCCTGCTGATCAACTATTATTTAAGGTATAATATTTTTAAAATGCTTGGTTATTCTTCCCTCGGGATGAAGCTCTTCTTTAAAGGCCGGCTTTCCTTATTCGAAAAAGGCATGAAGGATAAAAAGAATCTCCAGGAATTGCTTCAGGATAAGCCAAACTAAAGGAGGAATTGTTTTATGAAATATTTGTATTACCCAGGCTGCTCGCTTAAATCATCAGGGAAGCTTTATGAAGATTCTCTGCTGGCTGTTTTTAAAACTCTTGGCGTGGAAGTGCAGGAACTGGAAAACTGGAACTGCTGCGGTGCGACGAACTATATGTCGATCAATGATCATCATGCCATAGCAATTACTGCCCGCAACCTGGCCCTGGCGGAAATGCAGGGCGGAGGTGAACTGATCGCTCCCTGCGCCGCATGTTACATGGGTCTGCTCAAAACGCAAAACTACCTGGCTACCGACCCGGAACTTAAAGAAAGAGTCGTTAACCTGCTATCTAAGGAAGGACTGACCGGTGAAAAAAGGATCAAAGTGCGCCATCCGCTTGATGTTCTCGTGAATGAAGTCGGTTTGGATGCCATCAGGAAAGCGGTCAAGGTCCCGCTTAGCAGCGTAAAAGCGGCCTGTTATTACGGATGCCAGCTGATCCGGCCTTTTGCTGAGTTTGACAACGCGCATGATCCTCAAACTATGGATAAAATAGCAAGAGCTTTAGGCGCAGAGCCTGTCGATTGGCCTATCAAAACACGCTGTTGCAGCGGCAGCATGACCAGCACATTGACCCATATTGGCCTGAGTATGAACTTCGAACTTCTGAAAGAAGCAAAATTTCGTGGCGCGAATGTCATCCTTACAGCCTGTCCGCTCTGCCAGTTCAACCTGGAATGTTTCCAGGGTAAGATCATCAGGAAATTCCATGAAGATGTAAAAATGCCTGTCATGTATTTTACCCAGCTTATGGGACTGGCACTTGGAATTCCGTCCAAAGAACTTGGGTTGCATAAGATGTTATCACCAGATTTGATTTTAGCCTAAAAACCGGGAGGATCTTTATGACAACAAATCACGACATTCGCACAGGTTTTTATATCTGCCATTGCGGGCATAACATCGGCAGCATCGTTGATGTGCCTGCAATTGCAGCGTACGCAGCGAAACTGCCCCATGTAGTAGTCTCAAAAGATTACAAATATATGTGTTCCGATCCGGGACAGGAAATAATCCAGAAAGACATCAAGGAATATAACCTGAACCGGATCGTTGTGGCATCCTGCTCTCCCCTGCTCCACGAAGCCACATTCCGTTCTGCCACTGAGAAAGCCGGGCTGAACCAGTTTTACATGCAAATGGTGAATATCCGGGAAAACGTATCCTGGGTGCATGAAGACAAAGAAATGGCTACGCTTAAAGCAAAAGACCTGGTGCGAGCCGCTATCCACCGCGTGGCCTTCCATAAAGCGCTCGAGAAAAAGAAAGTCCCGGTAAACCCGGCCGTTATGATCGTCGGTGGCGGGATTGCCGGGATCACTGCCGCTTTGAACATGGCCAATGCCGGAAAAAAAGTTTACCTGGTTGAAAAAGAGCCTACCATTGGCGGTTTCATGGCTAAGTTCGACAAAACATTCCCTACCCTCGACTGCGCAGCCTGTATTCTCACGCCTAAAATGTCCTCCGTCAAAAAACATCCGAATATTACGCTCTGGTCTTATTCGGAAGTTTCAAATGTGGAAGGGTTTGTAGGTAATTACAAAGTGAAAGTCACGCGGAAGCCCCGGTATGTTATTGAGGATCTTTGTGTAGGCTGCATGGCTTGCGTGGAAGCATGTACTTTTAAGACCGCCAAGTTTCCTGATGAGTTCAATTTTGGCCTGAGCAACAGAAAGCCGGTTTATATTCCATTCCCGCAGGCAACCCCGCTGGTTGCACTGATCGATGAAGAAACCTGCATTCATTTCAGGACGGGCAAATGCAAGCAGCCCTGTGCAGAAGCTTGCGACCGGAAGGCATTCGACTTCGAAATGAAACCGGAAATCAAGGAGGTTGAAGTGGGGACAATAATCCTTACGACCGGGTTTAAACCGTTCAATCCTTTGAAATCCCCTTATTACGGTTATGTTAAATATCCTAATGTTTACACCTCGCTTGAAATCGAGCGGCTTGTAAATGCATCAGGTCCTACAGAAGGCCATGTCAAGCTCAGGGATGGCTCAGAACCGAAAAGCATCGGGATCATTCATTGTGTCGGTTCGAGGGATGAGAAAACCAATAAATGGTGCTCTAAGGTTTGCTGCATGTATTCGCTGAAACTGGCGCACCTGCTGAAAGAACATTCAGGTGCAGAGATTTACAATTTCTATATTGATATGCGGACTCCCGGTAAGGGTTACGAAGAGTTTTATGACAAGCTGCTGAACGAAGGAGTGCATTTTATTCGCGGCCGGGTTGCTGAAGTCACCGATTGGGCAGTTACAGATGCCGAAAAAAATAAACTGATCCTTCGGGTTGAAGATACACTTATCGGAATGGTCCGAAGGATTCCGGTTGATATGGTAGTCCTGTCGCTGGGTATGGAACCCAGGAACGATGCACAGGATATCCGCAGGATGTTCAACATATCCTGTTCCAATGAAGGATTTTTCCTGGAACGTCATCCAAAGCTGGCACCGGTCAGTACCTTCACCGACGGTATTTTCATTGCCGGCGCATGCCAGGGACCGAAAGATATCCCCGACAGCGTCGCCCAGGCAGGAGCTGCAGCGGCCGAAGCCCTGGCGCTGATCGATGCAGGATTCGTCGAACTGGAACCCAATACGGCCTACATTGCAGAAGAATTATGCTGTGGTTGCCAGGTTTGCATCAATATGTGCCCTTATAAAGCCATCACATTCGACCTGGAAAAAGGCAAGTCGTATATCAATGAAGCGCTCTGCAAAGGTTGCGGCACCTGTGTCGGAGCTTGTGGCTCAGGTGCTATATCCCAGAATCTCTTTGAAGATGAAGAGATCTATAATGAGATTGAAGGACTGTTGGTGGAGTAGCGAAAATTGAAAATTGAAAGTTGAAGATTGAAAATTGAAAGTTGAAGATTGAAAATTGAAAATTAAAATTAGAAGATTGTTATGAATTCAACTAATGAAGATAATACCGATTGGTCGCCAAGGATCGTTGCGTTTTTTTGCAACTGGTGCACCTACACTGCCTCCGATCTTGCAGGAGTCTCCCGCCTGAGATATGCCCCTTCGATACGGGTAATCCGTGTGATGTGCTCCGGCCGGATCGAGCCCGCCTTTATACTTGATGCTTTCACCAAAGGCGCCGACGGCGTGCTTATCGGCGGTTGCCACCCCGGCGATTGCCATTATTCTGAAGGAAACTACAAATGCCTGCGCCGCTACCATTTATTGCAAAAATATTTGGAACAGATCGGCCTTGAAAAAGACCGCCTGCGGCTCGAATGGATCAGCGCATCTGAAGGCAAGCGCCTTCAGGAAGTGGTCAATGAAATGACGGAAACCCTCAGGCAACTCGGGCCATCGAAAATTAAAGAAACTGTCGAAACGATTAATAAATAATGGATACCCATCATGGCTGTTGAAAAACCAAAACTCAAGCTGGCTGTCTATTGGGGAGCCGCATGCGGCGGTTGCTGCGTTTCTGTGCTCGATGTACATGAGCGACTCTTTGATATCGTAGAAAATGCCGACCTGGTCTTCTGGCCCATCGCACTCGATATCAAATACGGGGATGTTGAAGCAATGCCGGATAAATCCATCGATATTACCCTGTACAATGGTGCTGTCCGGAATAGTGAAAACGAACACATGGCACGAGTCCTGCGCCAGAAGTCAAAGATTCTTATCGGATACGGATCCTGTGCTCATTTAGGAGGAATTCCGGGCCTTGCTAATTTTTCCAACAGGGAGGATATCTTTAAAAGGGTTTTTGAAGATAGTGAATCGACTGAAAATCCCGGTAAGGTTCGGCCTGTTGAAGAACTTGAAGTAAAAGAAGGCCATATTCATCTTCCCCATTTTTACAATGATGTGATGACGCTTGGGCAAACCGTAGATGTGGATTATTTTATTCCCGGATGCCCCCCGCAGTCTGAACGACTGCTCGAAGTTTTTCTGGCTGTTGTCAATGGCGCCGAATTACCGCCCAAAGGCTCAGTGATCGGCGCTCTTCCAAGGGTTCAATGCGACGACTGCAAGAGAAAGAAATCAGATAAAAAAGCCATCACCCGTTTTTACAGGCCCTGGGAAGTTACAGACGATGGCGAAACCTGCCTCAACGAACAGGGAATCCTCTGCATGGGACCTGCTACCCGCGGGGGATGCGGAGTTCGCTGCGTTGAAGGGAATGCGCCCTGCCGCGGGTGTTACGGACCATTGGATGATGTCCCTGATGCGGGAGCAAAAATAATGTCTGTCATGGCTTCGATGCTCGAAGGCAAAGAGCCTGATGAAATAGCTCAAGCCATTGATTCCATCGTGGACCCGGCAGGTACTTTTTACCGTTTTAGTTTACCAGGATCTAAACTCAGGAGAAAACTATCATGAAACAAATCACTATTGATCCCATCACCCGGCTTGAAGGCCATGGGAAGATCGAGATATTCCTCAACGACGACGGAGATGTGGAAAATGTCTATTTCCAGGTCCCGGAACTCAGGGGATTTGAGAAATTCTGCGAAGGAAGAGCCATTGAAGACATTTCACAAATTGTGACCAAGATATGCGGTGTATGCCCCGGATGTCACCATATGGCCGCCGGCAAGGCTGCCGATATGGTCTTTGGCGTTGAGCCCACATCAGCCGCAAAAAAGATCAGGGAGCTTTTTTACATGGCACACTTCGTGCATAGCCATATCGCACATTTCTATGCGCTGGGAGCGCCCGACTTTGTGGTTGGCCCCGATGCCCCGAAATCGGAAAGAAATATACTTGGCGTCATCGGGAAAGTCGGCAGGGAAATCGGTCTGGAAGTCATGAAACAACGCCGGAGAGCCCAGGAAATCCAGGCTTTGTTGGGTGGACATCAGACACATGTAGTGCTGAACGTTCCCGGAGGAGTCAGGAAAGGGCTTAAGGAAGAAGAAAGAAAGGATATCGTTGAAAAGGCAAAAGGTTTTATTGAGTTTTCAAAGTTCTCGATGAAGATTTTCAATGATGTGGTCCTGGCAAATCCGCAATATGTCGACCTGATCCTGAACGGCCCTTACTCTCTGAAAATTCACTCAATGGGACTGGTAGACGATAAGAACAAGGTGAACTTTTACGATGGCAAGGTCAGGGTGGTTGATACGGAAGGAAAAGAGCTTTTTAAATATTCGGCATTAGACTACAGGGATTTTATATCCGAGCGTGTCGAGCCATGGAGTTATCTTAAATTCCCCTACCTGAAAAAAATAGGATGGAAAGGATTTGTCGAAGGGCAGGATTCAGGTGTTTATCATGCTACACCGCTTTCGAGGCTTAATGCAGCCGATGGCATGGCAACCCCGGTTGCCCAGGAAGAATATGAACGGATGTATGCCACACTGGGCGGAAAACCCGTCAATGCTACCCTGGCCATGCACTGGGCCAGGTTAATCGAACTGATTTACGCTGCAGAACATTGCCTTGAACTGGCTACTGATCCTGAAATCACAAGTCCTGATCTTCGTGCAAAAATCGAAAAGGTACCTACCGAAGGTGTCGGAATCGTTGAAGCTCAGCGGGGAACCCTGACTCATCATTACTGGACTGATGAGCGTGGCATCGTGACGAAAGCAAATCTTATCGTAGGGACCACTAATAATCATGCTGCTATCACTATGTCAATCAAAAAGGCTGCCCAGGAGCTTATTAAAAAGGGCGTCGATGTGACTGACGGCATCCTGAACAGGGTTGAAATGGCTTTCAGGGCTTACGATCCCTGCTTTTCCTGTGCAACCCATCACCTGCCCGGCCAAATGCCGCTGATCGTCAATTTCAGAGATTCTCAGGGAAATATTACGAGAAGTGTCTCGAGGTAAATGCCTCATCCTTGGTTTCGGCAGCGATGCCCTTTCCGATGATGGCCTGCCAATCAGGTTGGTAAACGACTTAAAGGTTGTTCAAAGTACTGACAGGTTTACCTTTGAAACAAGTGCTGTCGGCGGTCTTGAATTACTCGAATTATTGGGCGGTTATGGAAAGGCCGTACTCATTGATACCCAATTGACCGGAAGAAGAAATCCGGGCGAGGTCAGTTTCTTCACGCCACAGGATTTCGAAGAGACCTTTCATCTCTCAAGCCAGCATGATCTTTCATTCCATGATACCTTGCGCCTGGCAAAAGAAATGGATATCCCATTTCCGAAAGACATTCAAATCATTGCCATTGAGATCGTGGAGAATAAAAGGCTGAGTTTTGAATTCTCAGAAATGATAGAGGATAAATACCTTACAATTCTTTCACGGATTTGGTCAGTGATACAGGCTTAAGAAATGCATGTTGCAGCAAAAGTTTTCCTCGCTGCGCTACCAATGACAGGCTGTCTATGTAGTTTAATATCTGATACATTTATCACTAATTCCAATGTCGGGCTTTATGCTGGTCGATATAGGTTCCTCCTCGCTGCGCTCGTCGGAATGACGGTATTTTGTATTATTAAGAGCGGCGCGGAAGGCTGGCGGATCCCTCCTTCGTACCAATGACTAGTTAGCCAACTGGTTGATTATTAAACTTTATTTTTTATTATTTAAAGGTTTGTTTAAGTCTAAAACTTGTGATCATATCGGCCAGGGTATATCCCGGAGGGATAATTTGAAAATAGCCCCGGACGAAG